>Ga0209702_10006108_pt1 | contig 15761 bp, 17 predicted proteins | sample FRY01_FD_187210 | JGI IMG/M metagenome (GOLD analysis project Ga0209702, IMG submission 187210) | Freshwater microbial communities from Lake Fryxell liftoff mats and glacier meltwater in Antarctica - FRY-01 (SPAdes) (version 2) | ecosystem: Environmental > Aquatic > Freshwater > Ice > Glacier... | reverse complement strand
GCGCCGCCGTGAGGTTCAAGCGTTGCAGCGCTCCCACGGCGGATCCTGATCCTGTCGCGGCCTCGGACAGTCGGGTGGTCAGTTTCTTGGTGGCCTGCTCGATCTCGCCCATCGAAACGCCCGCAAGCTCACCGGCCCATGTCAGGGCCTGCACGCTTTCCACCGTGGTTCGCATCGATTGCGCCAGCTTCGCCTGCGCATCGACATTAGCGAGGCCCGAGCGGATCATCGCCACGCCAGCGGCGGCCGCAGCGACGGTCACAGCCGCCAGTGCAATTCCAGCCTTGCGGGCAAAACTGCCGAGGCGCGCATTGGCCAGTTCCATCTCAGACGACAGCTGACCAAAGCCCCGCGCGCCAGCGTCCCCGATGCCTTCCAGCTCAGCGCGCACCTGGCGACCGCCTTCGGCGACAAGGCGAACGCTGACCCGTTTCTCAGCCATGGTTCTCTCCGATTTGTTCGTTCAGCTTGCGCACCATCACGGCCTCGATTTCCGGCAGAAGTTCAGCGGCGATTAGGGTGTCGATGCCCAGCGCCCGGGCGAGGGAGAGGGCTGCACCGATGTCCCAGCCCAAAACAGCGCCGGGGATCACCCTCAGCTGGCCACCAAGGCGACCGACGAGATCCCAGACCTGCCAACCCTCTGGTGTCTGCGGCCTGTTCAGTTTTGCGGGGCAGTCCGGGCACGGCCCCGCGCAGGCGGCGCAATACCGGTCGCCCCCGCCGAAGGACCACTCGGCGAGGGCGCGGAGACGTTTTTTTCTGCGTCCAGGATGAGGCCACGCGCGACGTATTGGGTTTGGAAGGCTTCAAAGATCGGCCAGATTTCTAGAAGGGCGTCGATGCCTTCGGGGGTCACGGTTACGATATTGCCCGCGTCATCACCTACGCCTTCCCAATCTAGGACCGCCCGCCGAGCGACAGCTTTCGCCATGGCGAGGGCCAGTTCCTCTTGGGTTGCGCTCTCGGGCATGGCCTCGATGGCCGGATCGGCTCGGGCCGAAACCATCAATGCGGTGGTCAGGGGGCCGACGAGCAGGCGCAGGCCAGGGGCCAATGCAAGCCATTGCGGCGTGGCGGTCAGGTTCAGACGGATCATGTTCAATAACTCACAATGCTGTTGATAAGGACGGCGGTGCACATGCGTGCGGGGCTCGTGGCTTTGGCGGCCTGCCAGTCAAAACTGGCCTGCACGCCTTGGGGCCCGGCGATCTCAATTCGCGGGCGTGGTAGGTAGACGGCGTGGGCGGTGAATGTGAAACTGGCGTTTGCCCCGAGGCTGTAGTTGAATTCCAACTCGCAAGGGCTGCCATCGATGGCTTGGGTCACCAGCGTCGTGTCGGAAAACCGCACCTCTATCCGACCCGTCAGGGCTGCCATGGTCGGGTCGGCCCCATCGATACGACCGTCGCCGCGGATGGTTTCGATCCGGTCGTGGTTGTTGGAATAGGTGATTTCGGCCGAGACGACGTTGCCCAGCGCCGTGCCGTTGCGTTTTACGGTGCCATTGAAATGGCCGAAACGCTGCAGGCCCAGCGCGGTTGGTGTGCCAGCTGCAGTGGTGGCGGCGATAGTTTCGCCCTGCGCCACCAAACGCGCGGTCGCAGTCAACAAGCCAGACCGCTGCATCTGCCACGACAGCTGGTCCAGCACACAGCCGGAATACATCGCGAAGCGGGGCACCTCTGGCATTGCGGTCTCAATTGACATGCTGGGCAGGGTCCAGTTGCCCGACTGGAAGGTATGGGTCTTGGGTGTGGTGCCACTGGTGGTGGGCTGCCCAAAAGCAGCCTTCAGCCAATAGCCCAAAGCCTCCACGTCGATGGGGATGACCACCTCGCCGTCGGCGGTCACCGCATCTTTGATCGGGGCGAGAGGATCGCGCCCATAACCCAGAAGCTCGGATTCCAGCAGGGGCTGCTCCGATCCCAATGTTGCCCGGGCGAAGGGCATCAGCCGGAACCCACTCACCGGCGGGGTGCCGTAAACTGTCTCATACGCAAGCGCCATCTGCGCCCGCGCGCCTTGCGCACGTGCCATGGGGATCTCCTTTTATGGTGGGGGTGTCAGGCCAGCGGGCCGGTGGTGGTGTAGTGCAACACGACGGTGATCACCGCAGCCTTCAGCGCCGCCGCGCCCTCGATGGGCAGGTCGACCGAAGCCGGCGCCTCGGGTTCAACCCAGTCGCAGAGACCGCCTAGGGTGCGTTCAGCCTCCAGTGCCGCGCCGATGGTGGCAATCAGGCTGTCGAAAGCCGTGGCTCGTCCATTCGGAGCTTGAACGACGACCTCGAGCTCGGCCCGGTGCTGGGAGTGATACCGCAGCGGCGACAATGTCACCTCCGGTTCACCCGGCTGGCCGTCGCGCAGGATGATCAGCCCTGCAGCCGGAATCCGTTCGGGCAGCACCTCGTCAAGCAAGGTGAGGGCGGCAAGTAGTTGCAGCCGCGCATGCAGAGCGCAGAGGACCGTTTCGCGGGTAGTGGGCACTTTGTTTGAGCCGATTCCTGATTGGCCGAGATGGATCGCTGAAGCCCTGGGGCGACTTGGCGCGGGACTGCCTCGTCTATGGCATTTCGTATCCCGAGGTTGTAAGGGGTGGACATCTACCACTCTTTGAACAGGTAAAGCCGATTGACTGACATTGATTCAGACGAACCCGAATGGGCGTACGACGAACTGAAGCGCGCTATTGATGCAGCGGGCGTCGCTCTGTGGACGTGGAACGTTGACACCGATCAGTTGGTTATGGACCGACGCGGCTTCGATCTTTGGAACGTGCCTCAGGGGCGGGCCGTAACATTCGAGGAGCTTTCTGAGAAAATCCACCCAGCTGATCGCGACCGGGTGAGGGCCGCATTCGCTGCAACGCGGGCGCTGGTCGGGCAATACGAGATCGACTTCCGTACGCTGCTTGGCCCCGAGGTCAGATGGATTTCGGCCCGAGGACAGGGCGACGACGTGGGCATCCGCAAGGGCACGATGACAGGCATTTTTCTGGACATCACCGGGCGCAAGCAGGCGGAAGAGGGTCACGAGTTGATGGCGGGGGAGATGAGCCATCGGGTAAAGAACCTGCTGGCGATCGCTTCTGGACTGACGAGGTTGACGTCACGATCCGCGACGTCGGCAGAGGACATGGCGAAACAGCTCATAAATCGCCTGACAGCGCTTGACCGTGCGCACGACCTTGTCCGCCCGCTTCCTGGCGGCCACGGAAAGACGGCCCTGCTCGGCGATATCTTCACGGTTCTGCTGGCCCCCTATGACGACGACGGTGCGTTCGCGGGGCGGATCCGAGTCGCGGTCCCTCGCATGGGGGTCGGAGCCGACACGGCGACGACTCTGGCGCTTATCGTGCACGAGCTCGCGACCAACGCTGTCAAATATGGTGCGCTTTCGGTTAAGGACGGCACACTCGATATTACTGGTAGCATGGAAGACGAAAACGTCCGCATCGTCTGGACGGAACAGGGTGGTCCGGAAGTCGCTGTGCCGGTGGAACTCAGTGGCTACGGAAGTGGCCTTATAAGACGCGCTTTGGAGGACCAGTTGAGGGGGTCGGTTAGCTACGAGTGGTTAAAAAGCGGCGCGCTTGTTACAATGATCCTCAGCGGGGATCGGATGGCCAGTTGACGTGTTGAAGCAGGATCGGCTCGGCTGATCGCCATCAGGGCTCCTCCCGTACCCAGTTCGCCACGATCAACCCCGGTACGCCGTCCACCGCGCGCTCAGCATCCCGCGCCAGATCGAGCCGCTTGCGCAACTTGACCTGCGGCACCAGCAGGAAGATCGGCACGGTCGCCACGCCGCGTCCGGTCTTGGACCTGCTCGCGACCGCCCGGCCCTTGGTGTTTAGCCGTCCCTCGGCCACCAGCAGGCTTGGCCCCCGGCTGCGATATATGAATCGCAGTCGCAACCCGGTGCGACGTTCCCATTCACCGGGTGTGATACGGCCGCCTTTGGTGCTTTTGCCTGCTGCCGCAGTCGGGATCGCCAGCCAGAACCCATTCTTGGACCGGATCAGCGGGCCGGTGTCATGCGCTCCGATGATCACCGGGGCGTTGGACCAGACCAGCGCCGCCGCGTTCAGGCTGTCGCCGGATTTGGGGAAGCTGGCAAGGCGGATGGAGTTACCAAGTCGGGTGCCCAGCCCAGCGCCGGTGATCTGCCCGCGCCAGGCGGATTTTAGACCGGTGCCAGCTTCGCGCACGGCGGAGGACACTGCTTTTTCACCGGCAGCAATTTCTACCTGCATCAATGCGGCGATGTCGGGATTGATCTCGATCCTGAGCCTCATGTTGGCCGCAGGTCCAGCGACCAGATCAGGCGTTCGCGGTCGCGCACCGGCTCGCCCTGGATCGTAAAGCTGTCGGCCCCGATCACGATCAGATCGCTGGGGCGGGGATCGGGCAGGTCTGCGATGCGCACGTCCACCATCATGGTGTCGCTGACGATGCGCGCCGCCCCGAATTCGGTGATGCGGTCCGGGGCGCGGCGGATGACGCGGATGGGCATTTCCTCTGACGTGGTTGCAGAAATCCACAGGGCCGCCACCGCCATAGACGGATTGGCATAGATGCGATCCATGGCGACGGCAAAGATGTTCATGGCGAACCCGTCAGTTCGAGGTGTGAATGCGGATCGCGATGCGCGGCCGCTTGTTGACTGGCAGGATCGAGGCTTCAGTCATCAGATCGATCCAGCGCCCTTTTTCGTCGAGATGCTGGCGGGCATAGAGTGGCAAGCCCATGGTGTTGGCCGCCTCCAGCAGGTTGGCCGGGCCGCCATAGGTGGTGAAGGTGTCCATTGTCCCAAGGGGGAAGGCGATACCCTCGCTGGCGGGCACCAGCCGTTCGGTCGCCTTGGTGGAAAGCGTGACCGTGCCCGAGTATTCCTCGAACACGATGCCCGCGAAGGGGAAGTTGCGCCGCACATCCTGGCGCAAGGGCTGCGCGCCCGTGGCGGCATAGAACTTGTAGGCCTCCTCGGTCTTCGGGTGCGCGATCAGCTTGTCGAAGAATTCCCGGCTGACGAGGGCATGCACATCGTTCATGCTTTCGCCCAGCAGGTTGTCCTCCATCGCCCGCAAGACCTCGCGGACCTTCCCCTGAACGTTGGTGCCAGCCGTGCCCAGCACGAAGTCCACCGAGATTTGCGCGAGACCAAACTCGGTGAAGTAGTTGTAGAGCGTGATGCCCGCACCATCCTTCACGATGCCACGTAGGGCATTCATCTCCATATATTCGCGGGTCTGGGCATGCTTGCGGCGCATTAACTGCAGTTTTCGGTTCATCACCTCGACCAGCGGGTCGGCCCCGTCGAACACGCCCAGCGCGGGTTGGCCTTGGATATCGCCCGGCAGGATCACATCATCATGCGGGATCCACGGCAGCGCGAAGCTGCGCATGGACCGGCCCTCGCGGGTGCCGACGGTGGCAGGGCCGCCAAGGGGAACCGAGGGCAGCAGGTTCAGCACGCCCTCGTATTGCTCGATGATGCCCGCCTTCCAAAAGTCACCGTCTCGCGCACGCATGAGCTGCTGCCGTGGCATTGGAAGGCTGAAGTTGAAGCTATCAAGGCCGCGTAGTCGCGGCTCTCGCCGGATGCTTACGATCAAAGCCAAGGTCCTTCCACAGCTCGTGCAGCGCAAAGACGTCGCCGTAGGCACGCAGCATATTTTGCGCAAAGCTGTCCTTTGCAACGGCAAGCGTCAGCCAAATTCTGCCAAATGTCGTGCAAATTCTGGCTTTGCCATCAATGCCTTACAACGGGCAAGGCGGGCATAGGCATAGGCCCGAAAATCATCTGCGGGGTTGCCTTCGGCCAGTTGGATCAAACCCCAAAGGGTCCACAACAGATCACACATCGCCTTGTAAATCACCATCCGCCCGTGATCCGCCGCTGCTGGGTTTCCCCCGAAATAGGCGGCAAGCATTTCCGCTTCTTGTGCCTCGGTCATGCCTGCCTCCACCGACAGATCGCCCAAATCCCACATCGGATCATTCATGCCGGAATATTCCCAATCGACGATCCACATCCTCGCACCGGTATCAATAAGGTTTTCGCAAAGCGGGTCGCAATGGCATGGCGCAAGCGGAACCGGATTGCGCGTCAAGGCTGCGCGCACAGTCGCAGCCTCGGCCACTACTGCGTAATAGCCGTCTGGCAAGGTTACATTTTTGGTCGCCAATAGTACCAAGTACTCATCAATCATCGCAAACAGCTCAAACCGGAACGGAAACACCGCACCGGATTTGTGAAGCTGCGCAAAGGCTGCCCCCGCCCGTCCCGCCGAGCCTTGGCGTGTCGCAAATCCTTGGGGTGTCATCGTCGCCGCATCTTCAATAAAGCGCGTCACCATCACACCGCTATCCGCATCAACAAAGATCACCTCTGGCGCAATCCCCGCTTTCGCGGCTTCCTCCGATGCAACTGCCTCGTTTCTACGGTCGATATAGGCCTCGGTTCCCTTGCCCGGCAGGCGCAAGCAAAACTCCCCCAACCTATACACTCGATTGGTCAGCCCTCCCAAACGCTCCACAGGGCCAGTATAACCCGAAAGGGCCGGAATAGAGCCTATTATGCCCCGCACCTCTGCCACTTCATCCATTACATTCTCCCTGACGATTATCTGGAATAAGGTTCCACAAATTGCTCTTGCTGGCTATGATTAATCCCAAACGGAGGTGAACCATGGCTGACACAAAACATAACGGGCATCTTGGCGCAGTCTATGCTGCCACAGATCAGATTGCGGTTGCCGCCGCCTATGATAAATGGGCCGAAACCTATGAGGAGGAGATGCGCCGCGCCGGTTATCGCCACCCGTCCATCGCCTTGGCGCTACTAGCGCGCCATTTGCCCCCCGGTGCTGGCCCCGTGTTGGATGCAGGTGCAGGCACGGGGATGGTTGGTGAATGGATGGGCATTGTCGGCTATCCTGACATTGAAGCATTGGATATTTCCGCAGGAATGCTTGCCGTGGCCGCGCGCAAAGGTGTTTATACCAAGCTGCACACCATCGCGCTTGGCGGCGTATTGCCCTTTGAAACCGGAATCTATGCAGGGATAATCTGCACGGGCGTTTTCACCACCGGCCATGTCGGCGCTGACGCCTTGGCTGAACTGGTCCGCATCACGCGCCCCGGCGGCGTTATTGTCGCAACAGTCAAGGGGACGGTCTGGGAGGGCGGTTTCGCCGCCGAGATTGTCCGACTTTCCGATCTTGTGACATTGGCCGAAGAAACGGCCCCCTATGTATCAATGCCGGGAGAGGCTGTAACCTCGCCCAGCCGTGCAATTGTTTTACGCCTTCACCCGTGAATTGGTGGGATCAAAGGGGGCATCCAAAGTGATTTCAGCGGGATAGGTTTCGGATGCGACCACAAGCGCATAGCTGCCGGATGTCAGAAATGCGTCACTAACACCGCTGGCATTGCGCACATAGCCATAGCCCACCGATTTGCCGATAGTGTAACCATAACCGCCGCTGGTCAGATAGCCCACGGGTTGGCCATCCCGCAAAATCGTTTCGCGCCCAACCAGCACGACGGCGGGGTCATCTAGTGTGAACCCGACAAAACGCTTGGCCAACGGGCCGACATTGGCCAATGCCTCTGCCCCGATGAACCCCGCATTGGTCTTGCGCACGGCCCAACCCAAGCCTGCCTCCTCCGGCGTGTCATTTGGTGTAATATCTGACGACCAAGCGCGGTAGCCTTTCTCCAACCGCAGGCTTTCCAACGCGCGATACCCCACGGGCCGCAGTTGGTGTTTTGCCCCCGCCTGCATCAGCGCATCATAAACCTCGCCAATCGAGGCGATCGGAACGTGCAATTCCCATCCCAGTTCACCCACATAGGTCAATCGCATCGCCCGAACCTGAGCGCCTGCGATGCTGACATCCTGCACTGAACTAAAGGAAAAGGCTGTGTTAGAGACATCTTGTGACGTAACCGCCGCCAAGACGTCGCGTGCTTTCGGCCCCATCAAGGACAGGGTTCCAAAATCCTCGGTCACATCGCGAAACTCGCAACCCTCGCTTGGTAGATGGCTGGCAATCCACGCGAAATCATGGGCGCGGAATCCGGTCCCTGTCACAATATAGAACCGATCTTCGGCCAGCCGGGCCACCGTCAAATCCGCCTCAATTCCGCCGCGCGTATTCAAAAGCTGGGTATAGGTCACCCGACCGATGCCGCGCCCCACATGCCCGGCACAAATTCGCGCCAATGCGTCAGCGACCCCAGGCCCAGAAAGTTCGTATTTTGCGAATGAACTTTGGTCGAACACGCCCACATGCGCGCGCACATGCTTGTGTTCCGCGCCAACCGACTCAAACCAGTTTTGCCGCCCCATGCTGTAGATGTCACGTGCCTCCGCCCCTTTGGGCGCAAACCAATTCGGGCGCTCCCACCCCAGTTTAGAGCCGAAAACCGCCCCCTGCGCCTTGAGCCGATCATAAAGCGGCGACACAATGCGGGGGCGCCCGCTGGTATATTCCTCATGCGGAAAACCGATAGTGTAATGTTTGCCATACGCTTCCAGGGTGCGGTCACACACCCATTGGCGGTCGCGGTGCATCTCCGAAAAGCGCAAGATATCCACGGCCCACAGATCCAAAGGTGCCTCTCCCTTCATCACCCATTCGGCCAGCACCCAGCCCGCGCCGCCACCCGAAGCGATGCCAAAGGCGTTGAAGCCCGCGCCCACATACATATTTTCGCATTCCAGCGCCCGGCCAAGGATAAAGTTTCCGTCCGGGGTAAAACTTTCAGACCCGTTTATCATCTGTTTAACGCCCGCCTGTTCCAGCGCGGGAATACGGGCAATCGCTTGCACCATATGCTGTTCAAAATGGTCGAAATCGTCACCAAACAGGCCAAACTCCCAGTCATTTGGCACATCGCCCGTCACCCAAGGCTGTGGGTTCGGCTCATACCCGCCCATAACCAGCCCGCCGACCTCCTCCTTGAAATAGGTGCGCCGATCCGGATCGCGCAGGGTGGGTGCATCGGTGGAAAGGCCCGCAATCGGGGCGGTAATGATGTATTGATGCTTTATTGGCTGCAGCGGCACGTTGATACCTGCCTTCGCGCCCACTTGCCGCGCCCATTGGCCCGCACAGTTAACCACCCGCTCCACCAGAATGGTGCCTTGATTTGTCTGCACACCCGTAATGCGCGCGCCGTCCATGATGAAGCCAGTTACCTGCACCCCTTCGACAATCTTCGCGCCGTGCATCCGCGCGCCCTTGGCCAGCGATTGCGTGATGTCCGAGGGACTGGCCTGACCATCGGTTGGCAACCAGCTTGCCCCGACCAGATCGGAAACATCCATCAAGGGCCAAATCCGCTTCACCTCCTCAGGTGAAATCAAGTGCATTTCCATCCCGAAACTGCCCGCCGTGGTCGCCAGCCGCTTGTATTCCGTCCAGCGATCCTGATTGGTTGCCAGCCGCAAGCAACCGGTCATCTTCCAGCCGGTTTCCAGCCCCGTTTCTGCATCCAGCCTTTTATAAAGGTCCACCGAATATTTCAAAACCTTGGTGATAGAGGCCGAAGACCGCAACTGCCCCACCAAGCCTGCCGCGTGCCAAGTGGAACCGCTGGTCAGCTTACCCATTTCCAGCAGCACAACATCCGCGCCATGGTCTTTCGCCAAATGATAAGCAGTTGAACAGCCAATGATACCGCCACCGATAACGACGACTTGGGCGTGGGAAGGCAGGGTCATGGGATGATCTTTCCATAAAGGGTTTGGTAATTGTCTAGCTGGACAGCAAGGCGGGCTTGGTTGTCAGAAATATATGTCGCGTAATCAGCACCCGGCGCGGCAAGGTGTAAATCTGACACCAACGCCCACATGGTTTCACGTAACAGCGCCGCGACCTTCATCGCGTCAAACGCTTGCATTGAAGGGCGGTGTGCGTCGTCCTCAAAATATGTGCCAAGCAGGATCAGGGACTGATCCGTGGTCATTTCGGCATTCGACGCCACTCCGGCAAGATCGAATAAAGCGGTCGAAAAACCGGCATATTCATAGTCGATCAACCACAGTTTTCTGCCATCATCCAGAAAGTTGGCCGGCAACAAGTCATTATGGGCAAAGACGAAGGGCATGGGGGTCTGAACTGCCTCCAACCCCGCCGAGAGCGCCAGATATGGCGGCGTTTCCGCTGTGTGCCGGCTCCCTTGCAAGGTCCGCGCATAATCTCGGATTACATGGAATACCCAGAACAAAGATGCCTCACCTGAAACCGCTTCGGGCATGGTGTGGTGGAATTTTCGGAGAAGATTCGCGATGCGAGCGGGGTTTGCCGCGACATCCGCCGCGCCCCATGTTCTTGCCTGAACAAAAGCAGTCACCATCACACCCGGCGCTGTATATGACACCGCAGGGGCAAAACCACAGGCATGAGCGGCGCGTGAAGCCATTGCCTCGCGTGCGCGGTTGACATGGTGAAAGGGATAATCAACCCCAAAGCGCACGACATAAGCGCCGCGCTCGTCTGTCACCTTCCAAATCTCGTTTGACAGCCCCCCGGACAAGGGTTCTGCCTGAATATCGCCCTCCCAACACGGCAAAGCCTTAATCCGGTCAATCGCCATGGCCACCCCCCGCCAATGCGAGCTTGGCCCGCGCCCGTGCCGCCCCTGCGCCGATCAACCGGTCAGCAATGATTGCAATGAATGCCACGCAAAGTCCGGCCACCAAGCCGCGTCCAGAATCGGCTTTTGTCAGCGCGATATACACCTCTTGCCCCAAGTCCCGCGTCCCAACCAAGGCGGTGATCACTAGCATCGATAGGGCAAACATGATTGTTTGGTTCACGCCCAGCATGATTTCCGGCAATGCCAGACGCAGCTTGATCTGAGTTAGAATCTGCCAGCGCGTGCAGCCCATCGCGCGCCCCGCCTCCAGCAATCGCGGGTCTACCCCCTGCAAGCCCAGCGCAGTGTAGCGGATCGCCGGCGCAATCGCATAAGCAACGACCGCAATCATTGCCGTGAAATCACCCACGCGAAACAGCATGACCGCCGGCATAAGATAGACAAACGAAGGCAAAGTTTGCAGGGTATCAATGGCAAGCCGTACCCACCGCCACAGGCTGTCACTTTCTGCCGCAATGATACCAACAGGCACACCGATCAGCATCGCAACTGCCACCGATATGCCGCAAAGATACACGGTCGTCATCGCTTTGTCCCACAGGCCCGTTGATGCGATCAGGACCGTCAGCACCCCAACCAGAACCCCCAAGCGCCAACCCTGCAAACGCCACCCGATAAAGCACAGGAACAACGCAACACCTGCCCAAGGCAGGGCGATCAGGAACCGCTTGAAAGGGATCAGAACATTGATAAGCAATGCATTCTTTACCGCTTCCAACGTGTCAAAATAATTGACATTGATCCATTCCACCACCCGGCCCCAGAAAGTTCCTGTCGAAAGCTGCCACCCTTCTGGATAAGTTTGCAGGCCTGGCGTGAACAGGGCGATTAGCACCGCAAGCACCAAGGTCGCCAACGCACCCCATAAATAGCCGTGCCCGCCTGTCCGCTCTTGCACCAAGGCTTGAGAAATCCGGTCCAGTGCAATCGCCAGCGCAACAATGGAAAACCCTGCCTCCAATCCCGCTCCGAAATCCAGTCTGCGCAGCGCCGCCAAAACGTCAAACCCAAGGCCGCCGGCCCCGATCATTGAGGCGATAATAACCATATTCAAAGACAGCATAATCACCTGATTAACGCCAACCATCAGCCCCGACTTCGCACTTGGCACCATCACCCGCCATGTCATCTGGCGGCGTGAGCAACCAATCATATGGCCCAGATCAACCAATTCCCCTGGAACGCGCTGCAAGGACAGTTGGGTTATCCGTGTCATGGGCGGCATGGCATAGATCACCGTTGCGATCACCGCAGCCACAGGGCCAAAACCGAACAAAATCAGGATAGGCACAAGATAGGCAAAGACCGGGATAGTTTGCATCAAGTCCAACAATGGTGTGATCGCCCGCGCAAAGCCGCGCCAGCGAAAGGCAGCAAGACCCAGCGTCATGCCCCCCACAACCCCGATCGGCACGGCGATCAGAATAGAGGCCAGAGTTATCATCGCGCTGGTCCATTGCCCAAACACGGCGATGAACAAGAAACATGCTCCTGACAGAATGGCCAGCCGCACCCCCCCGGCGCGATGCCCCATCAAAGACACCATGGCGACCACAGCAAGCCATGACAGAGGCGGCAACGGCCCAACCCCGTCAGACAGAATGCCTGTCACCAAGCGGTAAGGCACCTCTACCGCCGCCGAAATAGCGCGCGTAAGCTGCTGAAAGGTGAACAGCCCAAAGCTTGCCTCATTCAGCAGCCATTTGGTAAAGGCGGAAATCCATTTGGCGGCAGGAAGAATAGCGGCTTTCGGCCAGTCGAATGCCCAAGGCACCACAGCCCCGGCAAAGGCCGCGAATGCCCAAAACAGTGCCAAAGATCCCACCCAGATTACCACACTCCGCATCGCCTTAACCCTTCAGCATCAGGGCGACAACATCGTCGCGGTACAAATGGCCAAGCGTTTTGCCCTGCGCGTTTTCAACCCGCAGAATCGTTTCTTGCAAAAATATGGGCGCTGCGTCGGCAACTTTGGTGGATTCAGCGACCGCTATGACCGGTGTGTCACCCTGAACCGGCTTCATCAAACTGCCAACCCGCACCACTTTTGCGCGCGGGACCGCGCGGGTAAATTCGGCAACATAATTGGTGGCAGGGTGTAGAACGATGTCTTCGGGCGTGCCTTGCTGCACGACCGCGCCATCCTTCATAATGGCAATCTTATCCGCCAGTCGTATCGCCTCATCGAAATCATGGGTGATGAACACGATTGTCTTTTTTAGGACCGATTGCAGGCGCATGAATTCGTCCTGCATCTCACGCCGGATCAAGGGGTCTAGGGCCGAAAATGGTTCATCCAGAAACCACAGCTCCGGGTCGGCGGCGAGGGAGCGCGCGATGCCGACCCGTTGCTGCTGCCCGCCCGAAAGCTGCCGTGGCAACGCATCTTCGCGGCCTGAAAGTCCCACCAAGGCGATCATCTTTCGGGCAGTATCTTCTCGGGTGGCGCGGCCTTGACCCTGCACCTCCAAGGGAAAGGCGACATTTTGCAGGACGGACAGATGGGGCAAGAGCGCGAAATGTTGAAAGACCATGCCCATCTTGTGCCGCCGAAGCTGCATCATCTCGGCCTCGCTCGCCGCAAGAAGGTTCTTGCCGTGAAACCATATCTCACCTGCGGTCGGTTCGATCAAGCGCGATAAACAACGAACAAGCGTGGATTTGCCCGATCCTGACAGGCCCATAATGACAAAGATTTCGCCTTCACCGACGGCAATATCGACGGCACGCACGGCTGCCATATGCCCCCGCGCGTCAAACTGGGTCGCCGTTGCCTCTGGCCCCAGTTCATCCAGTATGCCCGCACCATTTGGGCCAAAGACTTTCCACACATTCCGGCACAACAGTTTTGGCGCAGGGTCCGACACAGAATTCTCCGAAACTAGGGGGCCACCACCCGTGAGGGGATCGTAGGCAGCGGCCAGAGGAGCGATATTGCCAGATCAGTTGATCCAGACAGACCAGCGCGCCTCGTTCTGTGTCATCCAATCGGCGACGACCGCCCCGACGCTTGCGCCGTCAAGGTCCACCTCAGTAATCATCTTGCCCATTTCGTCATTGTCGATGCTGAAAGCTTTTACGGCAGCTTCTGCCTTTGGCCATTTTTCGGCCAAACCGGCCCAGCCGACTTTCCAAATCTCACCAAATGGCTTGCCACAATCATAGGCCATATCGGGGTTTCCGCCCCAAGCTGGGTCGGTGTAGCATTCAGCGGTGTATTCCGGGAACGCGACCCAATCGCCTTCAAACTTGGCAGGTGCCCAATGCGGGGCATAGATCCACAGCATGATTGGGGCTTTACGCTGAACAGCTGATTCCAGTTCTGCAAACAACGCGGCATCGGTGCCTGCGTGTATCACCTCAAACGGCAGATCCAGCGCCTCGATCCTTTCCTCGTCAAACCCACCCCAGGTGACAGGGCCGCCCAGATAACGGCCTTTGGGGGCGGTTTCAGCGGTCGAGAATGCCTCAGCACAGGCAGGTTCCTTCAATGCTTCCCAGTTCGGCAAACCGGGGCATTGTTCAACCATATATGACGGATACCACCATTCTTCTTTCGCCTTCATCCCGGTTGGGCCAAGGTTCACAACCTTGCCTGTAGCAGTCGCGGCATCCATCGCCTCGCGCCCTGTGGTTTCCCACATTTCCATCGCCAGATGCAGATCGCCGGTTTCCAACCCTGCAAATTGTGCCAGATAGTCTGCCTGCACATATTCCACATTATAGCCGGCCTTTTGCAGAACCGACCCCATCAACTGGGTCGTAATAAGCTGACCAGTCCAATCATGTAGCGTCAGCTTGATCGGGTCGCTGCTTTCTTGGGCCATCACAGATCCAGCGGAGACCGCCAACACAGACGCGCCCAGTTTCATAATGGTCTTAATCGTCATTCCATACCCCCATCGCTTTTCTATAATTGTGCCAAATAACGCGCGCGCCGTGCGCTGAGTCAAATGTATTTTGTGGCTTTATGTGATTTTAATGACTGGTTATGCCCAGCGCTCTCTAATAATGGTCGATTTGCGCTCAGGGAAAAATCCCTCGAGCGCTTTTTTGTTTCCGAAGACACCGAATGGTGCTGCTGACTGGCATTTTTTCTATCACATTTCCCGGGCAAACCAGCGGATGCGCCCGATGATATTGATCTCCTCTGCCGTGCCCTCATAGGGCCTGTAGAGGGGGTTGTCAGAGATGATGCGCACGGCGGGCGGATCGCTGTTGGGAATGTGTTCGAGGCGTTTGGCAACCAGCCCCATGCCGTCATGCACCACGAAGATCCCAGGCGGGTTGGGGGTGCGGCGGGTCATGTCTACCAGCACGGTATCGCCGTCGAGCGAGGTCGGCGCCATGCTGTCAACTGCGACATGCATGATGCGCAGCTGAGACGGGCTGGCCTTGAGGCTATCCTTTATCCACGAGCGGCGGAAGTGATAGGCGCGGCCGGGCGTGTCACCATCTTCATCGTCCACGACGGCCCCCGCCCATCGCTGGGCGGGGACTGGCATGGGCAATCGCCACAAAGGTCTCGTCGGGACTATCGATGAAGGGTGACGCGCCCTCAACCTCGCCGATGCCGTGGATCAGCCAGTCGCGATCCACCTTCAGCACCCGGGCAATATCAGCGAGCCTGTCAATGCCGGGGCGCACGGATCGCCCGCGCAGGATGTCATAGACGAAGGAGCGGTTGCCCCTGGCCATTTCTGCGACGTGTGCGGGGCTCAGGCCGAGTCGCTGCGTGCGAGCACGCAAGCGGTCGGAGAGCGTGTGGTGTTCGGTCATGTTGTCCCCAAGGGGCTGTGGGTAAAATAGGATAAAACAGGGTTGATTGGTGCTCGTCAAGACATTGGAACATAAAGTGAACGACCTGATCGGGCTTGGAGGGAAAAAGATGGAGATCGAGAAGGCTTATTTTACCCTCCCGGAGATCCTCGACCGCTGGTCGCTTCCCGAGGCAGACCTAATCTACTAAGATGGTCCTCGTTTTTCGACCAGTTTGCAGCCTTGTTAAGATGGATCAGGGTTTCATGTCAGGCTGCTAATCTCATTGGTTCTGTTTTGTTTGCATAGGCCTCATCGGGGGTCAAGA
>Ga0209702_10006106_pt1 | contig 15764 bp, 18 predicted proteins | sample FRY01_FD_187210 | JGI IMG/M metagenome (GOLD analysis project Ga0209702, IMG submission 187210) | Freshwater microbial communities from Lake Fryxell liftoff mats and glacier meltwater in Antarctica - FRY-01 (SPAdes) (version 2) | ecosystem: Environmental > Aquatic > Freshwater > Ice > Glacier... | reverse complement strand
TTCTTGCCACTTTCACCTCTGATGTGCGCCGCCGTAGAGCTTTTCGGAGAATAGCCGCACGCGCGCGTCCGCGTTGGGACGGTCGTAAGTGAGCTTCCTCGAGATGTGCGTGCCAGTGAGCCGCTTGAACCGCACGCGATCACGGCTGTTTGATGGGCAGATCGAGTTCGGATTGATCGTTCGGATTGATCGCTCGCACCGAGCGGTTTGACCCTGCAAATTTTGCATTTGTCTATGCGGGAAAGTCCCTCTTCGCGCGCGCGTGCGCGCGAGGTAAATTTGGCCCATGCTCCAAGGCCCCAACACCACCATGATCGATGCGCCAGCACCATCGGATGCGGTGCAAGAAGCCTCACCCCAGACGCTGCAGAGCCTGCGCGATCTGCTCGATCAACTGCAAGGCGAACTCAAGTTCAAACAGACCAGAATTGATGCGCTGAACTTCGAGGTCGCGCGGCTCAAACGCTGGCGCTTTGGCTCCTCCAGCGAGAGCCTGGACACCAGCACGCAGGGCGTGCTGTTCGATCACATCCTGCTTGATACCGTGATCGAGGATCGGGCGGCCGAGGACGCCAACAAGCCAGCTGCATCGAACCAGCGCGCCAAGGGCCAGGCCGTGCGTCAGGCGCTGCCGGCAAACCTGCCGCGCATCGAGCACCGCCACGAACTGCAGGAGACCCACTGCGCCTGCGGGCAGGCTCTCAAACGCATCGGCGAAGAGGTCAGCGAGCAACTGGACTGCGTGCCGGCCCAGTTCTTCGTGCTGCGCCACATCCGCGGCAAATACGCCTGCGCGTGCTGCCAGACGATTGCAGCTGCCCCCATGCCCGCGCAGATGATCGACAAGGGCATCCCGGCCCCCGGGCTGCTGGCACAGGTGGCGGTGGCCAAGCATGACGACCACCTGCCGCTGTATCGGCAGGAAGAGATCTACGCCAGGTCTGGTGTGCATATCGCGCGCTCGAGCATGGCGCAGTGGATCGGAGTTTGCGGTGTACGCCTCAAACCACTGGCTGAGGCCTTACAGGCATTCATCCTGAGACACGCCGTGGTGCACGCCGATGAGACGCCGGTATCGCTCTTGGCGCCAGGGCAGGGCAAGACCAAGAAGGCTTACGTGTGGGTATACCGCACGACCAACTTCATGGCCCAGCGTGCGGTGTTGTTCGATTTCTGCACCAGCCGCAGCGGCGAGCACCCGCAGCGCGTGTTGCAAGACTTCAAAGGTACGCTGGTCACGGACGATTTCAGCGGATATCACAAGCTCCAGCGCCAGGGGACCATTACCGGCGCCCTGTGCATGGCCCACGCCCGGCGCAAACTGTTTGAAGCCCACAAGCTCAATGGCAGCCAGATCGCCGCCCAAGCGGTGGCCTTGATCGCCAAGCTGTACGAGGTCGAGCGCGATGCGCGCGAACTCGAACCGCCGGCTCGGCTGCTGCTGCGCCAGAGCCGCGCCAAGCCCATTGCCGATGCACTGCATGCCTGGTTGCTGGCGCAGCGCCACATATTGGCCAAGGCCGACATCACCGCCAAGGCGATCGACTACAGCCTGAGCAATTGGCGCGCGCTCACGCACTACCTCGATGACGGCAATGTACCCATCGACAACAACGCGGTGGAAAATTCGATCCGACCCCTCGCCGTTGGTCGCAATAATGCGAACTGCAGTTTTATGCGAACTCGTCGCCGTCGCCGGATGATTCTTCCCTCGGTGAAAGGCCACGAGTGCGTCTCTGCCACTTCGCATAATCACAGCGACTGTAGGAACTGCATCAATCCCTTTGGCGGGCGGTAGCGAGTCGGCTTTACCTCAGGGGGCTTGAGCCGAGCAAGAGTTCGCTCTTTCATTGCAAGGTCGGCCTCCACGTACATGTGAGTGGTTGAGGGGCTCTCATGCCCGAGCCACAAGGCGATATCGGTGGAATTTGTACCCGCCTGCAGCAATCCCATCGCGGTCGAGTGACGAACCATGTGAGGCGACACAGACAGCTTTCCGAGTTCAGGGTGTGTGGCCGTGGCCGCCACGACAGCAAGCTTGAGTCGCTGCGTGACGTTGGCCCGCGTCATCGGTTCGCCGTCACGCCGCGGCAGCAGCGCCGAGCACGCCTGAAGTTGCGGGTTCAGACGCAACCAATCACGCACCTCCCGGGCGGTTACCTTCCACAGCGGCAGTGAGCGCTGCTTGCGCCCCTTGCCGTGCAGCCGGACGCACGACGTCGGGCCGAGGACCACGTCTGCCACCCGCACGCCGATGATTTCCGACACCCTGGCACCGGTATTGAACATCAGCGTGAGCAGCAGGTGATCGCGTTGACCCAGCCAGGTCAAGGTTGGGACGTCGATCACCGCCAGCATCTGCTCGCGCGTCAGGAAGCCAACCATCTTGCGGTCGAAACGCTTCATCGGCACCGCAAGCGCCTGCTCGATCACGCTCAGGTTGGCGATGTCGCGCCGGGCGGCGAACTTCAGGAACGAACGCAGCGCCGCCAGGCGGATATTGCGGCTGCGCGCAGAGTTGCCCCGGCCCTGCTCCAGGTGGTCCAGGAAGCTTGCGATGAACTTTGGCTGAAGGTCGGACAGATCAACAGCAGTTGCCGGCTTGCCCAGGGCCTGCTCGGCAAAGCGCAGCAGCAGCACGAAGCTGTCACGGTAGGAGGCGACCGTTTGCGGGCTGAGCGAACGCTGCCGCGTCATGTAGTCGGTGAAGAACTCCTGCACCAGCGACGCGAAGCTCGGTGAGATTGGCTTACTCATGTCCCGCCCCCTGCAACGCGAAGCGCTCGAACCGCGCGCCCACCAGCTCCATCAGCTCAGGCGTGCCCGTGAGGTACCAATACGTGTCGGAGATCTTGGCATGGCCCAGATAGGTGCACAGCCAGAACATCGCGTGCTCGATCGACGTACCACTTTCGTGCCAGAGTTGGACACGCCGGACCACCATCGTGTGCCTCAGATCATGGATGCGCGGCTGCGGATGCTCGCCCCGAGCACGCCAGCCCAGTTGATCTCGCAGCTTGGCGAACACGTTGTGGACTCCTCTCGACGACAACGCGCGGCCTGACCGCGAGGCGAAGACGGGCGTCTCACCCGCGCAGCTGACGAACTGTTGGCGTGCATGGAGGTAGTCGGACAAGGCCTGTACGACACTGGCGTGCAGGGCCAAGCAGCGCGACTTATGGAACTTCGTATTGCGCACGGTGAGCGTCGCCGCCGGCAGATCGACGTCCGTGACCTGCAACTTCAACGCCTCGGAGATTCTGAGACCAGTCGCGGCGATGAGCCCGAACAGCGTCTTGTAGGTCAAGGGCCGCAACCCGCCCGGCGGCGACATGCGACCGGATAGATCAAGCAGGTCGCTGATCTCCTGTTCGGTGTAGATATGAGGGGCCAGCCGTCGATGGCCGCGCCCGAGAATGAACGGCGGCGGCACCTCAGTGGCGGGCTCGAATTGTCGGTAGTGGGCCGCGAACGGTCGAACGGCCTCCAGCCTGCGCGCTGCCGTGACGGTGCCAGTTCGTACGACATGCTCGCGCGCCCAACCCAACTGCAGATCGAGCGTCAGCGGCCCTTGATGCCCTCTGGAGTCAGCGAACCGGGCGAATCGCATCAACTCGGTGCCCGGGCTCTTCAGCGCGAAGCCCAGCCGGTGGCGTTCCTCCAGATAGCGCTGCACGGCGGCCTGCATCGTGTGGCTGCGGTTCATGCCGCGCTCCCCGGCCAAGGCATCGCCACGGCGGCCAGCCGTCCGATGTCGACCTTGGCGTAGATCATCGATGTGTCCAGCGCGCGGTGGCGCAGCATGTCGGCCACCTCTTTGAGCGTGCCGCCGGTCTCCAGCATCCGACGCGCAAGCGTGTGGCGCAGGATATGCACGCGCGTGAATGGCAGCCCGCAGCGCAGATACGCCTGCCGCACGGTGTTGCGAACGACGTCCGGCCGGATCGGCTCGTCCGTCGGCGCCACGTGACGAACGAATACGCACCGATTGACGGTGGCCGGCCGTTCTGAGCGCAGGTACGCGGCGATGGCGTGCCCGGTGGTCTGCGGCAGCGGCAGCATGTCCACGCGGCGCGACTTGCCCTTGCGGATGCGCAGCGTGCCAGCCTCCCAGTCGATATCGTCGAGTTCCAGGCTGACAACTTCTCGCTCGCGCAAGCCAAGATCGACCAGGCAGCGCACTATGGCGTAGCCGCGCAAGTGCGACGGCAGCTCCGGCGGGAAGGCGTCGAGTAGTCGCGCGATCTCGCTCATCGATAGCGTCTGCGGCAACGGTGCCAGCCTCCAATGGGCTGGCGCCGCAATGACGGGAAGCAGATGATCCACACGGGCCCCACTGAGCGCCAAGAAGCGCAGATAGCCGCGCAGCGCACCCGCAAGTGAGCTGGCGCTGGCGGGACTCACGCGCGAGAGTTCCTGCGCGGTGAATCGCCGCAGTTCATCGGCACTGGGCGTCGCGATCGCGTCGCAGTCACCGGCCAGGCAGAATCGCAGCAGCGATCGAACGACTCTCAGCTGTCGAATCCGCGTGGTCTCGGCCAAGCCCCTTGCTTGCTTCATGTGGCCGTCGAAGCGATCGAGTTGATCCTCGATCGCGTCGGGCTGGCGAATGCTGATCACAACGCCGGCGTCGACCAGAGCGATCAGCAACTGGCGAAGTGCGGCTCGAACCTGATGACGGCAGCGCTGCACGGGCGATGAGCAGGTGCAGCGCGGTAGGTGTTCCTCAACGAAGCGCAGGACGACATCGTCAGCAATGTCTCGAACGCCAACGCGGCAGAGGTGCGTCCAGTGCGCGAAGTGTGCCACGCTGTACAAGTACATGCGCACCGTGCTGGCCGCGTAATGTCGATCTACCAGTCGACGCACGTAGGCAGGTACGAACGCCGCGAGATCGCTGTCGCGCAGCCACGCTGCCGGCACCGGATGAATGGACTTGAATGCATCCATGGAAATCTCCTGAAGGGGGGTTGGCCCCACAGGAGACGCCTATTTTTATGCGAAGTCCAGACCTAGCTCGCGCTGCCGCAAGTCTCGGCACGCCTCGTCGTTCGCCAGGTGAACGGCGACGAGTTCGCATAAAACTGCAGTTCGCATTATTGCGATTATGGTCAGATGACCATAATCGCAAAAATTGGTTATTCGTGGGCTCTCAACAAGCGGGCGAGCGCGCCGCTGTGATGCTCAGCCTGATCGAATCGGCCAAGCTCAACGGGCACGATCCGTGGGCCTATCTCAAGGATGTCTTTGAGCGTCTGCCCACGCTGAAGAACCGCGACCTGGAGTCGCTGCTGCCGCACAACTGGCGGCCTGCCGACAAAGCCGCAGCGCCGGTTGTCCCAGCTGCAGCCACTGCGGTGGCCGCCACCGCTGAACTAAGCGTCGCCGAATAACACAGTCGCCATTGCCGACGCAAGGTGGGTTGGCGGAACGCATACCGTAGATGCCATCCTCATCGATCAGGACACTGCCAACAAGAGCGCAGAATTCCAACAAGGTGTGCCAGTCGCGTCCATTGCGCGCCAAGCGCGATGCCTCGATGGAAACTACGGCTCCAACAAGGCCAGAGCAGATTGCCGCCAGCAGTCGATCGAAGCCCGGTCGGGCGACACCACTGGCGGACACGCCGAGGTCGTCGTCGATGACGACGACTTCCGAAAAGCCAAGCGCGCGCGCACGATCGGCCAGACCATATTGACGACGGCGGCTCTCATGGTTGTTGCGCAGTTGATCGGCAGTGGATTGCCGGACGTACACGTAAGCGTCAAGCGCCAGATGATCAGCGGTGAGTTTGGTCATGACTTTCCCCTTCGTGGTGCTCTTGTGTCAGCGGGCTGCGTGCCACTTCCCAGAGCAGTCGAGCCAGTAACTCCACGACTTCGCCTTGGCATGGATTTGATATGAGCACCGTCGGCGGCGCCGACAGATCGCTGAATAGGTCGGGTTGCGCCGCGGCGATGCTGGGTCTCATCTTTGCCTCCTGGATCAGTTGTTGCATCAGCAAGCAAAGATAAGGCCGCGTCCAGGCTCCTGCGCAAGCCTTGGAGGGCTTCCAGCGAGATTCTGGGTGGCAGTGTACGGTCAGGTCGGCGGCGCCCGGCAAAGTCATCCACAGCGGGATGTGAGCGTTCGTACCGTCGCTCTGTCGAACCATCAGGAAGTTGTCGTCACCGACTTTGGTGCGACCTACGACCGTGACGGTGGTGCCGGCACGCGGGTCATATCGATAGTAGATCTGCGCTTCTGCAAACGCCTGTTCCTGGGCAGTATGTCTCTGCTTCGCCCGGCACCGGCAAGACCGGAATCGCGATGGGTCTGCTGCGCCAGGCCTGCATCAACGGCTGGCGCGGGCGCTTCTACAACGCCCAGACGCTGCTGGACGAACTGTATGCGTCGCTGGCTGACCGAACCACCACGCGGCTGCTCAACTCGCTCAGTCGCATGCAGCCCTTGCTGGTGGACGAACTCGGGTACCTCAACCTCAAGGCCGAGCAGGCCAACGCCTTCTTTCGCCTGATGGACCAGCGCTACGGGCGCGTCAGTACCATCATCACAACCAACCTCGACTATCCCCGCTGGTACGAGTTGTTCGACAACAAGCAGATGGTGGACGCCCTGCTCGATCGACTGCAGCACCACTGCATCACTATCCGCATCGACGGACCCTCATTGCGCTCGCCCACCCCAGGCGGCGATGAACCTGGCGCCAAGCCAACCCCCTCGCAAGCCAAACCCCATTCGAGCGCACGACGCACGGCCAAGTGATATCGCCTGGCATCTTGCGCCTGCGCCCATAACTGGGGCAGTGCAGTGCGTCACACACTTGCCGGCCTTTGCGCCTGCGCCTGCGCCAGCGTCACCCAACCATCATTCGCCCTCACCAAGACGCCAACAACTGCGCACTTGGTGGGTCAGATTCCGGTGAGCACAGGGGGGTCAGATTTCGTGAGCGCCGAGGCGTGGAGCCCGAGGACACGAACTGCCCAACGCCAGAATGCGGCCAGCTCATGGTGCGTGTGGGCGAGGACATCAGCGAGCGGCTGGACATCGTGCCGGCGCAATTCTTTGTGCAGCGCCAGATTCGGGGCAAGTGGGCTTGCCGGTGCTGCCAGCTGATGGTGCAAGAGAGAGCCGCGCCCCAGGTCTTCGACAACGCGCTGCCAACGCCAAGCTTGCAAGCGCACACCGTGATCAGCCGCTTCGTGGACCACCTGCCGTACTACCGGCAAGAGCAGATCAACGCCCGCGCCGGGGTGCACACGCCGCGCTCGACGCTGGCGGCGTGGGGCGGGCAGACCGGCGCGCAGCTGATGCCGCTGTACGACGCGCACCGGGCCTTCGTGCTCGAATCGCGCGTGGTGCACGCCGACGAGACGCCCATCGCGCTGCTGGACCCCGGCGCGGGCAAGACTAAAAAGGCCTACATGTGGGCCTACGCGCGCGGAGCCTTCGAGCCTGAGCCCGCTGTGGTGTACGACTTCTGCGCTGGGCGCGGGGGCAAATACCCGCACGAGTTCCTCAAGGGCTGGATGGGCACCTTGGTTGTCGATGCGTACGGCGGCTACGACGCCACCCTGAGCCTCGAGGGGCGCATGACCGCGAACTGTTTGGCCCACGCTAGACGCAAGTTTGACGAACTGTTCAAAGCCAACGCGAGCGCCGTGGCCGCGCAGGCGATCCATCGCATCGCCGCTTTGTACCGCATCGAGGCCGACACCCGGGAACTGAGTTGCCAGCAGCGGCTGCAGATGCGCCAGGAACGATCCCAGCGACTGTGGCAGGAGTTGCACGTGTGGCTGCAACTGGAGCGCACGCGCGTGCCCGATGGCAGCGCGATCGCCAAGGCCATCGACTACAGCCTGAACCACTGGCTGGCGCTGTCGCGCTTCCTTCAAGACGGCGCCGTGCCGATCGACAACAACCACATCGAAAACCAGATGAGGCCCTTGGCAATCGGAAGGCGTAATGCGAACTGCGCTTTTATGCGAAGTCGGCCGAGGCGGGTAACGAGCTTGCGCTCGATCCGAGCATTTATCGCAGGCGAGTTTGATTCACATAATCACAGAGACTGCAGGAACTTCAAGAGCGCCTGCGGTGGGCGATATCGCGCCGGCTTTGTGTCGGGCGGCTCCAGCCGCGCGAGGGCGCGCTCCTTCATGGCGAGATCCGCTTCCACGTACATGTGGGTGGTTGATGGACTCTCGTGTCCGAGCCACAGCGCAACCTCTACAAGCGTCGCGCCAGACTGAAGCATCGTCATGGCAGTTGAGTGCCTGATGATGTGCGGACTTATGGATCGCTTGGCGAGTTCAGGATGGCGGTCGGATGCCGCCTCGACCGCCAGCTTCAGTCGCTGGGTAGCATTGGCACGAGTCATCGCTTTGCCATCGCGGGTGGGCGGCAACGGCGAAGCTGCAGCCAATTGCCCATTGATGCGCAGCCATGCACGCACGTCTCTCGCCGTGTTCTTCCAAAGAGGAAGCGCGCGTTGCTTGCGCCCCTTGCCATGCAGATGGATCGAGGTCGGGCCCAGAACTACATCGGCGACGCGAACGCCAACCATCTCCGATACCCTGGCTCCCGTGTTGTAGAGCAAGGTCAGCAATAGTCGATCGCATTGCCCCAGCCAGGTCGTCGTCTGCACGTCCAACACTGCGAGCATCTGCTCGCGCGACAGGAATCCGACCATCGGCCTGTCGAAGCGCTTCATCGGAACAGCGAGTGCCTACTCGATCACATGCAGATTTGCGAGGTCACGCCTTGCGGCGAACTTCAGGAACGAGTGCACTGCAGCGAGCCTGATATTGCGGCTGCGCACCGAGTTGTGCCGATCTCGTTCCAGGTGATCGAGGAAGCTGGCCAAGAACTTCGGATCGAGGTCCGCCAGCTGTAAGGCGGTCGGCGGCTTGCGCAGTCGTTGCTCGGCGAAACGCAGGAGAAGCACGAAGGCATCGCGGTAGGACGCCACCGTGCAGGGGCTGAGCGCGCGTTGCTGCACCATGTAGTCGGTAAAGAACTCCTGCACCAGTGCGGCGAATGTGGGAGATGCTGACTTACCCATGATTCACCTCCCGGTACGCAAAGTCCTCGAACGTCGCACCGATCATGGCCATCAGTTCCGGCACTCCGGTGAGGTACCAGTAGGTATCCGAGATCTTGGCGTGGCCAAGGTAGGTGCATAGCCAGAACATCGCCTGATCCATCGACACCCCTGCCGCGCGCCACAGTTGGACGCGACGCGTTGCGAAGCTGTGCCTCAGGTCCTGAATGCGCAGATGGGCATGATCCCCGCGAGGACTCCATCCCTGACGATCACGGATTCGACTGAAGGTGTTCTCCACTGTGCGCGTCGGTAGTGCGCTGCCCGACAACGAGACGAAGAACGGCATGTCGAGCCCACGTGCGACGACGCGATCGCGCAGTTGGCGATAGTCGTAAAGCGCCTGCACGACGCTGCGGTGCAGCGGCAAACAGCGCGACTTTTTGAACTTGCTCTGGCGCACCGTCAGGGTTGCGCCGCGCAGGTCGACGTCTCCATCGCGTAGATGCAAGGCCTCGGAGAGTCTGAGTCCGGCGGCGGCGATAAGGCCGAACAGCGTTCGATAGGTTTCGGGCCGCAAGCCGCCCTGCGGTGTCAAGCGTCCGGCCATATCAAGCAGATCGCAAATCTCCTGCTCGGTGTAGATGTGAGGCGCCAGCCGGCGATGGCCCCGTCCGAAGATCTTCAAATCCGGCACCTCGGTTTGCGGTTCGAACTGGCGGTAGTACGCCGCGAACGGCCGAACAATCTCGACCCTGCGCGCCCAGGTCACGGAGCCAGTTCGACGCACATGCTCGCGCGCCCAGTCGAGTTGAAGTTCGAGTGTCAGATGTCCCTGATGCCCCCGGGCATCAGCGTACCGAGCGAAGCGCATGAGTTGCCCTGCGGCGATCCGCAGCTCGAAGCCGAGGCGTCGGCGTTCGTCCAGATAGCGCTGAACGGCTACCTGGAGCGTGTTGCCGGCGCTCATGCCGCACTCCCTGGCCATGGCAACGCCACGGCCGACAGCCGAGCGGTGTCAACCTTGGCGTAGATCAACGAGGTGTCGAGTTCGCGATGGCGCAGCACATCGGCGACTTCTTGGAGCGAGCCTCCGGTATCGAGCAGTCGGCTGGCCAGCGTATTGCGCAATATATGCACGCGGGTGTAGGGCAGTCCGCTGCGAAGATACGCCTCGCGCACGGCATTCCTGGCGACATCGGGACCAATTGGCTTGTCGAGCGGCGCGACATGGCGAACAAAGACCCGCCGATTTGCTGTGTGCGGCCGTTCCGAGCGCAGGTAATTCGCGATGGCCTTGCCGGTGGTCCGCGGCATCGGGAGTACGTCAACCCTGCGAGACTTGTTCTTGACGATACGCAGGGTTCCTGCCTGCCAGTCGATGTCGTCCAGGCCGAGGCTGACCACCTCCCGTGTGCGCAAACCCAGATCAACGAGGCAGCGAACCATTGCATAGCCGCGAAGCCGAGATGGCAGCTCCGGCGAAAACGCATCGAGCAGCTTAGTGACTTCGGCGCGCGACAGCGTTTGCGGTAACGGCGCCAGGCGCCAGTGGGCAGGTGACGTGATGACAGGCAATAGATGGCCCACCTGGTCACCGCACACCGCTCGGAAGCGCAGGTAGCTGCGCAGTGTGCCGGCAAGAACTCTTGCACTGTTCGGATTCCATCGATCAAGCTGCAGATCGATGAATCGACGCAGGTCAGCGGCCGTCGGGAGCGGCAGTGTCGGGCGGGCTTGGTTGGCCTCGTGTATCTGCTCGAAGAATGGCCGCAAGATACGAAGACGCTGTGTGCGGGTGTTCTCGGCGAGACCTCGGGCGTGCTGCATATGCTCGTTCAGGCGACAAAGTTCGCTATCGATCGCGTTCGGCACAAGGCTCGGATTGGCCAAGACACCGAGATCATCAAGCATCTCCAACAGAATTCGCAGACCCGCGCGAACCTGATGGCGGCAGCGCTGCACGGGCGATGGACAAGTGCAACGTGGAAGGTGATCGTCGAGGAACCGTTGAACGTCAGCCTCAGCCAGATCGCAAACGGCAAGCCGACGCCATCTGTGTATCCATCGTGCGAAATGCGCGACGCCGTGCAGGTATGACCGCGTCGTCGCTGCGCTGTAGCGTCGCTCAATAAGGCAACGCCAGTAGTCGGGAACGAATGGGGCCAGCGAACTGTTGCTCAGCCATGCGGCCGGCACAGGGTGGATTGAAGCAGCAAACGCATCCATGGGATCTCCTGAAGTGGACTTGGCACTACAGGGGACCAGCTTTTTTATGCGAAGTCCAGCGCACTCCTCTCTCGCTGCATGCCGCGACTGCAATGACGGAATTTGGACGGCTCCAGCCGACTTCGCATAAAAGCGCAGTTCGCATTACGCCGATTGCACTAAACCGCTGACGCGGTAGATCTGCTTGCCTGCGTTCGGGTGCGACTGCGCGGCCGGGTGCATTGCGTTGCTCTTTGGAGAAAGATGGCGTTGCTGCTTGCAGCAAATCCCCATCGACCCACCTGAGGAGCATAGCCATGACATCGCTTCGCCAAAGGATGCTCGAAGACATGAGCATCCGCAATCTTGCCGAGAACACCCAGCTCTCCTACCTGCAACAGGTCTCGTCGTATGCGCGACACTTCAAACGCTCGCCCGAGCGGCTCGGGCCTGAAGAGGTGCGGGCGTACCAGGTGCATCTCATCGAGGACCGCAAGCTTTCCCCCGGCAGCATCGGCATTGCAACGTCGGCGCTGCGATTTCTGTACAAGGTGACGCTCAAGCAGGCGTGGACACCGGACGAGATCCCGATGCCCAAGAAGCCGTTCAAGCTGCCCATCGTGCTCAGCCCCGATGAGGTGCTGCATTTCCTTGGATGCATTCACAGTCTGAAGCATCGGACGATCCTCACGACCGCATATGCCGCTGGACTGAGGGTGTCCGAAGCAACGCACCTGAAGGTCGACGACATCGACAGCAAACGCATGGTTCTTCGCGTTGATCAAGGCAAGGGCAACAAGGACCGCTACGTCATGCTGTCACCTCGACTGCTCGATGATTTGCGCGCGTACTGGAAGATCGTACGTCCCAAGATCTGGATGTTCCCAGGCGATATCGATGGTCGACCCATTACGAGAGAGGCGGTGGGGCTGGCTTGCAACAAGGCACACCGTGCATCCGGTATCTCCAAGCCGATCACCCCGCATTCGCTGCGCCATGCGTTTGCCACCCACCTGCTCGAGAATGGCACCGACGTGCGCACAATCCAATTGTTGCTTGGGCACCGCAGCCTCGCCACGACATCGCGCTACCTGAAGATCGCCACCAGCACCGTTTGCGCGACAACCAGTCCGCTGGACTTGCTGCCCAAGCCGGTAACACCACCTGTAGACAGTCCGCCCGCGTATTTCTGAGGAGCGGCTTTGCGCCCGATTGGGCTCGAGCTGGCAGACATCTTTCGCCAGGCCGGGCCGACCTATCGTCAGGACCATGCCGATGCCCTGAGCAGCGGGCAGCGCCGGGTCATGCGCGCCATCGAAACCTGCCGGACGGCCGCCCTCGGGGGGCACGTCGAGCAGTGCGATGGCTGCGGGTATCAGCGCATCTCTTTCAACTCGTGTCGGAACAGGCACTGCCCAAAATGCCAGTCCCTGGTGCGAGCGCAGTGGCTGCAAGACCGCAAAGCAGAACTCCTGCCGGTCGAATACTTCCACGTTGTCTTCACCATGCCACAGGAGCTGGCCGCCATCGCCTACCAGAACAGGGCTGTTGTCTACGACATCCTGTTTCGCGCCACCGCCGAGACTTTGCGCACCATTGCCGCCGACTCCCGGCATCTGGGCGCGCAGATCGGCTTCATCGCGATCCTTCACACCTGGGGCCAGAACCTCATGCACCACCCGCATCTGCACTGCGTGGTGCCCGGCGGTGGCCTGTCCCCCGATGGTCAGCGCTGGATCGCCTGCCGCCCAGGCTTCTTTCTTCCGGTGCGCGTGCTCTCCAGGCTGTTTCGCCGACTGTTCCTGGAGCTATTGCGCCAAGCGTTTGAACGCCAGGAGCTGCATTTCTTCAATACGTTGGCCACCCTTGAAGACCCCGGCGCCTTCGCCAGGTATCTGGCGCCGGTCGCGCAGGCCGAGTGGGTGGTCTACGCCAAGCCACCGTTTGGCGGACCTGAGCACGTGCTGGAATATCTTGGCCGCTACACCCACCGGGTGGCGATCGCCAACAGCCGTCTGCTCGAGTTTGCCGATGGCACGGTCACATTCAAGTGGAAGGACTATCGCCACGAGTCGCGCAACAAGGTCATGGCCTTGGATGCCCAAGAGTTCATCCGTCGCTTCCTCCTGCATGTCCTGCCCTCGGGCTTTCAGCGGATTCGGCACTATGGGCTGCTGGCCAATTGCCACAGTCAGGCAAAGCTCGAGCGCTGTCGTGAGTTGCTGCAGGCGCCAGCCCTTGAGATACCCGCTATACCTGAGGAGCTCACCGATTATCAAGACCGCTACGAGCGCCTCACCGGGGTGTCGTTACGCAACTGCCCGCATTGCGGATACGGACAGATGGTTTGCATCGAAACGCTCCTACCTGCAAAGCTCGCTCGCGCACCGCCGCCCTCAGCACCATGAACGATCGCCGTCAATCGCTGCAAGGGCGTCTCGATCAGTTTCGTGATGCCTTGGCCGCTGCATTGTCCGATCGGTCAATGAAGCCGTATCTTGACGGACGAACGGCAGGCTCGGCAGCTTCCAACCGCCGACATCCGCGATCCGGCGCCTGCAACTGGCATCTTGCAATGGACTGCGCTGAACGGTCTGTCCATCGTGACCTTGCCTGCTTCTGCCTTCAAGCGAACCCCTTGACCCACCAATCCCCATAGCGCGCCACCGCCCGAGCGGCGGTTCAGCGCAACGGGATCTTTTACCTACCGGGCGCGGAACTGCGTCACGTCAATCCTGGCTGTGCTCGCGCCGCGCCCGCCAGGCAAAAGACTCTCTGCATCATCATGGTCATAAGTGCATGAAAGGCGTAACTGGCTCTTTGTTGGCAGCCAACTGGCCGGCGAGCGCGCTGCGGTGGTGATGAGCCTGCTGCAAAGTGCCAAGCTGGGCGGGCGCGACCCTTGGGCCTACCTCAAAGACGTGCTCACCCGGCTGCCAACGCAGCTCAACAGCCGCATCGAGGAGTTGCTGCCTCATCGGTGGCAACCTGCCGGCTGACGCGAGCACCAGCGCGACCATGCGCCAGGCGATGCTCGCCACCAGGGCGCAGGCCCTGAGCCAATGCCCGATTCGGGCCTGCACCCCGATGCAAATCGCCACCACCACTTTGATCATGTACGCGATGGTCGGACGATAGCCTCGTCAACTCAAGATGCCACGGCCAGACGCTTACGCGCAAGCCGAAGTGTTGAATGTACATCTCAGCCTCCCGGCGCGTCGTAGTGCCTGGCGTGGGCGAGTTCGACCAGGTTGGGGCCGCTGCGCACGGAGCTGGTTGCGACTGCGGGCTCAGGCTTGTGCCGGGTACGCTTGATATTGGCGATCTGGTTGAGCAGCGTGGCGCCGCCCAGCGACTCACCGGCCTCGTTCTCGACACCGACGACACGCTCCTCGTGCGGATCCACCACCAGGCACACCGTCTTGCCCGAGAGTTCATAGGCCACCTCAAGGCGCTGGCCCAGGTAGGACACCGTGCCGTCCTTCCTCACGAAGCGCTTGATGCGGTGGTGAAACAGCGCATCGAGCACCACCGCCTTGCTCCCCAGGCTACGGATGCGGGGCAAGTCCTGCTGGTAGCGCTGCAGTGGGGTCAGCCCCGACAGGCTGGAGTGCACCGTCTGGTGGTAGACCTGCTCCAGCCAGGCCCACAGCCTCGCGTTGAGGTCGGCCAGCTCGGTGATGTGGCGCTCGTCGAGCTGGCTGAGAAACTGGTCCCGAAATGTGCGATGAAATCGCTCCAGTTTCCCCTTGGCAACAGCCGTCAACTGCACGCGATCTGACTGATCCGGCGCAGTTCTTCGAGGTCACACACCCATTCCATCCGCTGATCGGCAAGGTCTTCGTGCTGGTGGACCGGCGCTGGACCTGGGGTGAAGACCGCGTCTACTACCACGACGACGCGGGCAAGCTCTGTCGCATGAGTGCGCAGTGGACCAGCGTGGCAGAGGGGGACCTGTTCGTCTTGACCTCGGCCGGCCGGTCAAGCCTGCGCGTGAGCGATCTGCTTGTGCTGGTGGGCGTGATCGAGCAACACCGGGCTGCAGCGAAGGCAATCAAGCCAAGGCGGAGTGGTTCTAACTCGTCAAGTAAATTATGCCCGATATGTCAAGCAGAATTTGCCCGACGTCGCGCCAATCCAGTGAACAGTCGCGCTCTGCGAGCAGCCACGCTGTTCCTACCTTTTATAAGGATACCTTCACTGCTGTCCAGTCGATAACGTTCCAATGTCGGCCTGACGACTCAGTCAGTCGTCAGTATTGACATCTTGCCAATTTAGGCATATTATTGTTTACGTATGGCGCGCCATCCCAAGCTCACCCCGAAGCGGCAGGCTCTTCACGAGAGCGGCACCATCAACAAGCACGCCGAGGTGGTCCATGACAGCGCTTTCGTCGGCAACGAGTTCTTCGACCCGCACGACTTGGTGCAGGTGCGCTACGAGATGCTTCGCCGTGTGACCTCCGAAGGCCTGTCCATCACCGATGCCGTCGCACGGTTCGGCGTCACCCGCCCGA
>Ga0209702_10006104_pt1 | contig 15766 bp, 15 predicted proteins | sample FRY01_FD_187210 | JGI IMG/M metagenome (GOLD analysis project Ga0209702, IMG submission 187210) | Freshwater microbial communities from Lake Fryxell liftoff mats and glacier meltwater in Antarctica - FRY-01 (SPAdes) (version 2) | ecosystem: Environmental > Aquatic > Freshwater > Ice > Glacier... | reverse complement strand
ACTAATTCTTATACCAATATTTAGGGGGTCACTTTGCCTTGGCGAAAGGGGGTCACTTTACTCTGGCGAAGGGGGGTCAGTTTACGCTGGTATTAGGGGGTCAATTTGACTGGATTTTCCACTTTGGAGAGAAGGATATACAAATTCCCGTAAAGTTGTGCATAGAGCAATTAAATACATACAAAGTTCAAGGCAAACCTTTCGAGTACACTCTATTTTCAACATTGGGACACAATACTGTATCTGACAGTAATACAACACCATTTGACATTTCAATACAATGGATAAAACATAAAACTTTGTACATTGAGAAGTCTAAAGTATCAAAATAAAGCACTGCCTACAACACACGTTTGCGCTGTTGCGAATTTTGTGCAAGCCGGAAGTATTTCTTTCGCAAGAAATATTATCTTTAACAGAAAATAAGCAGTTCCGAAGTTCGCAACAGCGCAGTGCGTGGGAACGTTGTACACAAGCTGACCACCAACAGTCGACAAAATTATAAAAAATGAAAATAAGTGTATTATTAATTATTGCAACTGCAGCACTTTTTTCCTGTACGCAAGCCAGTAAATCGACACCAGAAACTGTTGACATAGAAACTGTACATTCGGTAAGGAAATATGAGTATGCAGATTCTTTGGGTAAGCACCTAATCATACAAAACAGCTTTCCAAAAGGTGGACAGAGGTACAAAGACCCCAATGGGAATGACTATGTGTATGCTGTATTTTGGACTCGAATAACAAATGAGACAGTTAATCCAATTGAATTGAAAATTGATTTTCCTTTAGATTCGTTTGAGATTCCATCTTCATCGGGCATCTATATGAAACTACTTCTTCCTTCCGATACAATGACAATTGATAAAGAACCTTTGTATGATTATGGTCTGACAGTAAAATCTTTTTTAGATAATAATCGACATAAATCATCTGCGTTGAGAAGAACCATTAATTCAAATGATTCAACTGCTTTTTATGTTGTGGCTGTTTCTAATCGTGGTGTAGACGGAGTTTTGCGAACAGGATTTAGCTTAAAAGGGCTAAATCTCCTTTATAAAATTTTCGCTTATAAAAGTACTCCTGAACATCCATTAATGAATAAGAAAGAAATTGATTGCGGAAGTATTAATTTAAAAAATTTGGTGCAACAGAAATAAAACAAAGCCAGCGTACAATGCGGTTTGGCAATATGGCGGGGTGACGAATATATTCTCAACTTTTTGTTCGCAATTGGGCATTTGTACCGGGCAGACAAGTAATGAATTCCCTGCCTTTGCAAATACTCAACGTTGGCTGCAGGTTGTATAGTAACTTGCATTTGCAGACATCCATATTATAACATAAAGAAAAAATACGGCTTTGAATAACTTTTTTGACAAATTTAAACTGAATTCAGAAAAAGAAGAATTGCAAACTGTTATCACAAACATTGATAACGGAGTTGTTTTTCGTGGCACCAACTTGTGGGTACTTATTTTTGCCATTTTCGTGGCTTCATTGGGGTTAAATGTAAACTCAACAGCCGTTATTATCGGTGCTATGCTTATATCGCCATTGATGGGTCCAATCATGGGCATTGGTTTGGGCATAGGCATTAATGATGTGCCATTACTTCGTAAGGCAATTTACAATTTCCTGATAGCTACAGGTGTGGCTTTAACCACATCAACAATTTTCTTTTTGCTTTCCCCTTTAAATGAAGCCCACTCCGAAATTCTAGCAAGAACTTCTCCAACAATTTATGATGTGCTGATTGCATTGTTTGGCGGATTTGCTGGAATTATTGCTACTTCAAGCAAACAAAAAGGAAATGTAATTCCCGGTGTGGCCATTGCCACAGCATTAATGCCGCCACTTTGTACAGCAGGTTATGGGCTGGCAACACTTCAATTCGGTTTTTTCTTCGGAGCCTTTTATTTGTTTATCATTAACACCGTTTTTATTGCCTTAGCCACTTTTATTATTGTTCGATTTTTACATTTCCCCTTTAAGCATCTGCAAAATAAAAAGGCAGAAAAAATTGCACAACGAATTGTTTGGGTAGTAGTGCTGCTTACTTTATTGCCAAGTCTTTATTTTGGCTATGACATGGTACAACAAAACAGATTTACCAAAAATGCAAATAGCTTTATAGCTTATGAAGCCCATTTTACCAACGATTATTTATTGAATAAAAAGATTGACGATAAAGGCAGAAAGATTACTCTTGTGTTTGGTGGTAAAGAAATTACACAAAAAGAAATTGAACTGCTTAAAGGCCAGTTGAAAAAGTATAACCTGCAATCGGCATCGTTAGAAATAAAACAAGGGTTTGCTTATTTATCAGAAAATAATAACAAGTCAGAAAATGAACAGCTCACCCAGTTAACAATAGCATTAGAAGCAAAAGAAAAACAAGAAAAAGTACTTCAATTAAAATTAGACAGTGTAAACAATCAGCAAAAACTCAGCAAACAGATTTATGCAGAATTAAAAGCTCAATACCCTGCGTTAAAAAATGCTATTTTGCAACCATCTTTCATGCTCAGTGACAGCGCAGGCTCTAAACAAACATTTTTAGTTTTGCTATTTCTACCAGCGAAACTTCCTATACAGAAAAAATCGAAAATAAAAAACTGGCTAAAAATCAGATTAAATCAACAAAATATTAATCTAATCTTTCAATAATGATTACAGTTATAATTCCTGCATTAAACGAAGAAAAAACTATCCGGCAAGTTGTGCATCTCGCAAATAATTCCCAGCTTGTTACAGAAGTTATTGTTGTAGATGACAAATCAATGGACAATACGGTGGAAGAAGCTCGGAAAGAAGGTGCAACTATAATTACCAGTACCAAATTAGGTAAAGGTGCATCTATGAAGGACGGAGTGCTGGTAGCAAAAAATGAAGTAATCGCTTTTTTGGATGCGGATATAATAACTTATCCTGAAAATGTTATAGAGTTACTTACTACGCCTCTATTAAACAAAGAAGCTGATTTTGTAAAATCATATTTCAATAGACAGGCAGGTAGGGTTACTGAATTAGTTGCAAAGCCACTATTGTCTATCCTCAACCCAACCTTTCCTAGTTTTCAGCAACCGTTAAGCGGCATGATTGCAGGAAGGAAAAGCTTGTTTGCGAAATGCGAATTCGAAGAAGGATATGGCGTTGATATTGGCATATTGATGGACATGCATAATTTAGGAGCAAGAATTACCGAAGTAAGTATTGGCAATATAGAAAACAGGATGCAGGCATTGGAACAATTGGGCAAGATGAGCCGGGAGGTAGCAAGAACCATTATGAAGAAATCAAAAGAAATGGATTCCCAAAATCTGGAGACATACGAAAATATTCAAGTGATAAGGGAACAAATGGAATTTGCCATCCGTGAAGGGTTAATGTCTTTAAAAAAGATTGCCATGTTCGACATGGATAATACTATTTTGCGAACAAGCTTTATTAGCACTGCTGCTGCGGAATTTGGTTTTCAAAAAGAACTCGTTGATATAGTTACCAATAACAACAATCCTTTTATCCGCACTAAACTGATTGCCCGTTTGCTCAAAGGAAAAAGTATTGGTGATTTACTGGCAGTGGCGGATAAAATAGAAGTGACACCGTATTTACAGGAAGTAATTAAACAATTAAAACAACAAGGCTATATTACAGGCATTATTAGCGATAGTTATGACTGTATAACCAATCACCTGAAAAATAAATTTGGTTTTGACTTTACTATTTCTAATGAATTGGAATTTTCAAAAAGTGTTGCGACCGGCGAAGTAAAAATTCCATCCATATTTTTATTAGATGATAAAAGCCAGTGCAAACATGATTATTGCAAACTAAATGCTCTAATTAATATCTGCGATAAATATGATGTGGATTTAAAAAACACTCTTGTGGTTGGTGATGGCGAAAATGATATTTGCTGTATTCGTAAAGCTGGTATTGGCGTATCGTTTTGTTCTACCAATATTTTGGTTGATTCTGTTGCAGATTATATTATTAAAGAACCAAACTTTAATCTTTTACTGCCAATTTTAAATTGATATGATTACTACTGTCTTAACCCCCTAATTGTTGGATAGACTATCAAGCACGGTTCCGTGAGAACGTATGGGTGAAATTCCCTTGCGTGACTCGATTGTGCGTCATTTTCGGACAGAACACGCCAAACTGAATTTGTAACATCAAAATTTGACATAGCAGACTATTTAGACAGCAACGAGATGATTGCTGAATATCTAAATGCGGTTTTGGAAGAAGGAAGTGAAACCGGAATGAGCAGACCAAGTTTATACAAAGCTTTATCTGAAGGTGCCAAACCACAATTTTCAACTATTATGAAAGTATTAAAAGCAATTGGCGGACAAATAAAAGTAAATCCAATATCAGCATAAAAAACGAACGCCCAACATTATGACGTATAGCTGCAAGCTCCGATAAATTTATGGAAGTTTATTATAATAAGGAAGCCCTGGTATTTAAGTATACCAGGGCTTTTAGCTAGTAGCCTGCCTCGATTATAGCAAGGTTGTTCAGCAACACCCAATAGGTGCGCTAGTAGGTGTTACTTCTGTTCATTATTACCCCTACCCAAAAATTACTTTTTTCATACATGGCTATTTTAAATGTGGTGATACAATAGAGTTTACTACACATGTACTTTTTTAATGGATGAACCTTTATTTTTCAATATCTACTACAGTACTTTGTAGCACTTGCGACTCCATAGGTATTAAAGGCTTATTTCAAGCCTTGTTGAATAGTATAATATTTTGTGTATATTTATTTTAGCAATAGGAGTTTGTGAAAAAACTCTCGTTACCTGCACAATAAGCGTAAAACGACAACCACTAAATAAATGAACCCATTTTGGACACAGATAATCATTCAAACAACTCTAAAAAATAGGAGCAGAAAACCTAATGACAAAATTCAGCCCTCAGGTTACAAGTTTGCAAAAGTATACAGACAGTTTGCTATTAAGACTGCCTTAGCAATAACAGGTCTTTCCATCTGCTTGGCTACTGTAACTTTTCCTGATGTTACAAAGGATAACCTATTGGTAGCCGTTTTCGGAGGTTTTTTCCTAGGTACAGGAATTGGGCTTGCAATTCGTGGCGGTGCAGTTATAGACGGGACGGAAGTTCTTGCTATATTTCTAAGTCGCAAAACTAGTTCATCAAAATTTTGCTTGACGAAAGTTTACCTAGAAAATTAAAGAATACGTTTAATGAAGATCATGAAGTTTGGACAGTTCGAGATAAAGGTTGGTTGAGTAAGAAAAATGGAGTGCTTCTTAAAGAGCTTCAATGCCGACACACAAGGCGACCCAAATTGCAGCACATTTAATTTTGCCCAACCGCACAAAAACAGTTTTTGATTGCATAATCCCCTTTTAAAAACTTAACTTGGCACATTAACTATTTTCAAAATATGAATAGAATACTTGACAACTTTAGATTAATCAACGAGAAAGAAAACCATCAAACTGTTATCGACAGAATTGATAGAGGAGTTGTATTCAAGGGAACTAATCTATGGATTTTAGTTTTTGCCATTTTCATTGCGTCACTCGGACTTAATGTAAACTCAACCGCAGTAATTATTGGAGCAATGTTAGTTTCTCCACTCATGGGACCAATCATGGGGCTTGGACTTGGAATGGCAATAAACGACTTATCACTTCTAAAAAAAGCATTATTCAACTATTTATTTGCAGCAGGCGTTGGTTTAGCAACATCGACTATCTATTTTTTGCTATCACCTATTAACGATGCACACTCCGAAATTCTTGCACGAACAGCACCAAACATTTATGATGTTCTGATTGCATTGTTTGGCGGACTCGCTGGAATACTTGCCACATCAAGCAAACAAAAAGGGAATGTAATTCCAGGAGTGGCAATAGCAACTGCACTTATGCCCCCACTATGCACAGCAGGTTATGGATTGGCAACACTTCAATTTTATTATTTCTTCGGAGCACTTTATTTGTTTCTAATCAACACCGTTTTTATTGCCTTATCGACATTAATAACGCTAAGGTTTTTAAAATATCCCTTCAAACAATTACCAAACCCAAAAGACGAAATAAAAGCAAAACGATTTGCTGGGGTATTGGTAATGCTAACACTTTTACCAAGCATCTATTTTGGTTATACACTTGTGAAAGAAAATAAATTTAAATTAAAAGTAAATGACTTCATTACTCGCGAAATAAATTTCAAAGAAGATTATTTGTTGAATAAAACTATTGACTTTAAAAACAAATCAATCACTTTAATATTTGGAGGAAGAAAAATAAAACCGGAAGAAATAGAAACCATAAAAAACAAACTGAACGAATACAACTTAGAAGGAGCAAAATTAGAAATCAAACAAGGTTTTGCTTCGCTAGGCGACATTAATAATAACGAGCAATTCAAGCGGATGGCAACAGTGTTACTAGTAATGGAAAGCGAATTGCAAATTCTTCGCTCCAAATTAGACAGCCTAACTACTGACACAATAATAACAAATAAAATTTCTCAATGACCCCTTTTTCAATCTACTCAATACTCATAGTCATTTCGGCATTGTTTGCATACATAAACTTTCGCTTCATAAAATTACCATCTTCAATTGGTTTAATGCTTTTGGCATTAATCACTTCATTTGCTTTAATCGGAGTAGGTATTGTTTCACCTGATGTAACAAAAGAAATTACGATACTTCTAAACTCTATTGACTTTTCAGAATTGCTGATGGGAAGTATGTTAAGTTTTATGCTTTTTGCAGGAGCAATTCATATCAAAATGGATTTGCTGAAACAAGAAAAATTCTCAGTTGTAATATTTTCAACTTTCAGCGTTGTCATTTCAACATTTATCATTGGGACAGCTATTTATTATTTGTTAGGCCTATTTAATATACAGACAGATTTTATTTATTGTCTTTTATTCGGCTCACTCATTTCGCCAACAGACCCGATTGCTGTTCTTGGAATTTTAAAAGATGCAAAAATTTCTAAATCGCTTGAAATGAAAATTGCAGGGGAATCACTTTTCAATGACGGGGTTGCTGTTGTTATATTTATTACTATACTGCAAGTAGCACAAACACCCGACAATATGCAATTTTCCGATATTACAATTTTATTTCTTCGTGAAGCCGTAGGCGGAATAATTTTCGGAATTGTAATCGGCTACATTGGTTTTGTTTTAATGCGAAGTATTGATAACTATAAAGTGGAAGTTTTAATAACACTTGCAGTTGTTATGGGAGGATATTCATTAGCTAATCTCCTTCATATTTCTGGCCCTTTGGCAATGGTAGCCGCAGGAATTATTATAGGCAACCACGGAAAAGAATTTGCCATGAGTGACACAACAATAGAATACATTGACAAGTTTTGGGAACTAATTGACGAAACTTTAAATGCAATTTTATTTGTGCTCATAGGTTTAGAATTATTAGTAATTCATTTTCTTCCGACCTATATTATAATCGGCCTCATAACAATAATTTTAGTTTTACTCACACGATACATTTCCGTTTTTCTTCCTGCACAAATTATAAAACTAAAAGAAAAAATCACTCACCGCACAATCATCATAATGACATGGGGAGGACTAAGAGGAGGAATTTCAATTGCACTTGCACTCTCACTTAAACCCGAAATGCAAAAAGACCTTTGGGTTTCACTTACTTATTTTGTTGTTGCATTCTCAATACTTGTGCAGGGCTTGACAGTTGGGAAATTAGCGAAGCGATTAAAATAAACCAATTAATTATAGACAAGAACAAAACGCAAAAACAAAGAAAGCCTACTAGAAAAATAACAAAACAATCTAAAAAACAAAATTACCTCTCCTGCCTCGATTTCAGCGAGGTTGTTCAGCAACACCCAATAGGTGTGCTAATAGGTTTTACTGCTGTTCATTATTAGCAATGATGTACTGTATTGAGTGTTTTACTATGATGCACTGCATAAATTCCCCTACCCAAAAATTACTTTTTTCAGACATGGCTATTTTAAAATGTGGTGATACAATAGAGTTTATTACACATGTACTTTTTTAATGGGTGAACCTTTATTTTCAATATCTACTTTTGTACGTTGTAGCACTTGCGACTCCATCGGTATTAAAGGCTTATTTCAAGCCTTGTTGAATAGTATAATATTTTGTGTATATTTATTTTAGCAATAGGAGTTTTTTCACAAACTGACGATTGCCTGCTAACATAATTAGTGCACACAAAACATTGACATTAAACCTCGATAATTTCTCGTAAATTTGCAGTCTAAATAAAGCAACAATGGACAACTCATTTATAGCTTTTGACGTACTTAAAAAGCTGTACCCTGATGAATGGATACTTTTAGGTGACCCTGAAATGAAAAACACATCCGTTTTGGGCGGTATAGTTTTGTACCACAGTAAGGACAAAAAGGAAGTTTGTTACATCGGCAGGGATAAAACTGCGGACTACTCAACAGTTACTATTGCATTCGCAGGCGACTTGAAACAGCATCGTAAAATTGGAATACTGAAAAGGATATGAAAAATTTCCCCTTCGACCTTTCAACAGACGTAGATCTTATCATCGTGAACGCTTCTATTGAGGGAAAATTCAAATTTCGACTTGCTCTTGACACAGCAGCAACACATACCACAATTGACAGCAACGTTTTATATTTTTCGGGTTATGAACTCAAGAATAGTAAGGGTGAACAAGAAATAGAAACTTCAAACGGAATTATAGTTGTTGAAACTTATGATATTGAACATCTGGAATGTCTAGGAATTATCAAGACTGATTTCGAAGTTCAGGTTTATGACTTTTTATCTCACGGAATTACTTCCGATTATGATGGTGTAATTGGGCTGAACTTTTTAAGAAAACATAAATTCTGCATCGACATTGCGAAAGGTGAAGTGAGTGTAGATATTTGAATAGCATGACGAAAATTCACTATACACAACATTATGTCGTATAGCTGCAAGCCTCGATAATTTTTTGGAAGTTTAATATAATAAGGAAGCCCTAGCATTTAACTATACCGGGGCTTTTAGATATTAGCCTGCCTCGATTATAGCGAGGTTGTTCAGCAATGCATTATCAATTTAGCTTTTTGTTGTTATCTTCAACATCAGTTTTTTAATCAACGGCGGTTCTAGGCAGAACCTTCAATCAATTCACCGCCTACACAAAGCAAAACTCGTTCTACAGAAACAAAAGAAATACATTTAGGAAGTTTTTAAGTAACAAGATTTACAAGTTAAAATTTATTATAAAATGAAAAAGCTACTATTTCTTAAATCGTTCGTGTTTTGTATCTCTATTTGCACTTGGGGACAAGATTTTCAGTCAAAACATTTTACAATCCAAAAGCTTGCAGACGGTGTATTTGCAGCAGTCTCTAAAAATGGCGGTTATGCTATTTGTAATGCAGGTATTGTTGACTTGGGCGATGCCACTTTAATATTTGATCCTTTTATGACTCCAGAGGCTGCAGAAGACCTTAAAAAAGCTTCACAACTGTTAACTGGGCATGTAGTAAAGTATGTGGTAAATAGTCATTATCATAACGACCATATTGGTGGTAATCAAGTTTTTGATAAGGCTAGTATTATCAGTACCAAAAGAACACGTGAACTAATTGCAAAATTTCAACCAGAAGAAATCGCAGATGATAAAAAGTCGGCTCCAGTTCGACTTGAAAGAATAAAAAGTAAAAATACTTCTTTAATGAATCCCCATGAGTTGGAAGAAAATATCATGTGGATGGGTTATTATGAAGCTCTTGTAACATCTAATGATTCCCTAAAAGCAATTGTTCCCGATATGACCTTTAATGATCAGCTGATACTGCATGGTACAAAACGAACTATCATGCTTTTGTCTTATGGTGAAGGGCACTCAGAAAGCGATCTTTTTTTGTATCTCCCTTCAGAACAAATTGCTTTTCTAGGCGATTTGCTATTTATTCAAAACCATCCATGGCTAGGGCATGGCGATCCTAATAAATGGAAAACATATTTAGATAGTATTGCAAGTCTCAATGTAAAAATATTAGTCCCCGGGCATGGCCCAGTTGGGACAGTTTCAAGTATCGACACCATGAAATTATATTTCGATAATGCAAATAAAGCCGCAATAGATTACCACAAAAAAGGATTGCTCCCAGAAAATGATCTACTGCTCAAATCACCTCCGCCATTTGATAATTGGTTTCTATCAAATTTTTATAAGCCAAATGTAATCTTTGAATATAAACGTATGTATAAGAAACAAATTAAATAGTAATAAAATTTATCTCGTCCTGAAATAGGTTGACTCCAAAAAAGCGGATAAGTCAACTAAAAACAGGTCATACCGGCATTTCATATTAGTTTTTACTATTTTTATTGGATAGCTGTAACGTTTGCCCTTTAACTGCTAAATAAGTATTTATGAGATCGAAACTATTTTTTGCATCATACCTTACTGTTTTATTATTACTAGTTGGTTTCCGGTATTCAAAAATAAATGAACAGCCCAAACACATCTCAAGAGAAGAGGCATATAAACACCGGTCCGTAATACAATGTTCTCCCGATTGGACACAACTTAATGCCGACAGTCTTGCTAACGGCATCGGCGTATTGCCCGGCTGGGGTAATTACCGTTGGAATATTGATACATATGCTGACAGTGCCCGTTTTTATTTCAATCAAGGTATTAATATGTATTATGCCTTTCATGTTATAGAGGCTATGGCTTCTTTTAAAAAAGCCGAACGTTTCGATAATAAAAATGCTATGATCTATTGGGCACAGGCTTTAGCTTATGGTCCCAATATCAACGACTTTGATTACACCGCCACACCCGAAGCTTTTGCTGCAGCACAAAAAGCGCTATCACTTCAAAACAACTGCAGTCCAAAAGAAAAAGCGCTGATTGGCGCCATGGCTTTTAGATATACTGCAAACAATACAGTTAGCAGGGCATCACTCAATCAATTATATGCAACAGCCATGGAAAATGCATACCAAAGGTTTGGGCAGGATGCTGATGTATGTGCTTTATATGCAGATGCAATTATGCTGCAACACCCTTGGGATTATTGGAAACACAATGGCGAGGCGAAACCGTGGACACCTGAACTGCTCTCAGTGCTAGAAGGCGCTATAAAAATAAACAGCATCCATCCCGGTGCTAATCATTATTATATTCATGCAGTTGAAGCCTCTAAAAATTCTAAAAGAGCCATGGCAAGTGCGGATATATTAGGTAAATTAATGCCTGGTGTTTCTCACATGATACATATGCCCTCACATATTTACATACGAAACGGACAATATGCAAAAGGCATTAGGGTAAATGAAATGTCGGTAAAAGGCTATAATAATTACTTGGCCTTATTCCCCGATGTACAAAATAGTGCCCTTCTTTATCTTGTACATAATCTGCATATGCAGACTAACTGTGCCATGATGATGGCCAATTATAGTTATAGTAATAAATCGGCCTCAGCAACCAGCAGTAGTATTGATACCAGTTATCTGTCTTTGCCAGCACCTGGGGGTACATACATGCAATATCTTTATATGACCCCTACGATTAATAATGTCCGATATGGCAAATGGGATGCTATTTTAAATGATCCACCAGTTAATGAACATCATATTTATTCTTCAACATTATGGCATTGGGCAAGGGGTATGGCTTTTGCAGTAAAGAATAAGTTTACAGAGGCTGACAATGAATTAAAGATCGTACGGGAAAAAATGAAGTCGCCAGATATGTTGTTGGTGATGGCACCTTATAATGCGCCTGCAGATGCAACTAAAGTAGCAGTAAAAATATTGGAAGGGATTATTGTGGCAAAACAAAATGATTTTACTACTGCTATCCGCTTATTGAGTGAGGGCGTTGTAAATGAGGATAAGATGATCTATAACGAACCAAAGGACTGGTTACTACCGGCAAGGCAATATTTGGGTACTGTTTTATTACAATCAGGTAACGCATCAAAAGCAGCAGACATTTTTAAAGAAGACCTGAAGGAGAACCCCAATAATCATTGGTCACTGTACGGTCTTTACCAAGCATTACAGAAACAGAAAAAAACTGCAGCTGCAAAAGTTATAAAAAATCAATTTGATAAAGCATTTGAAAATGCTGATATAGAACCTGGGGTAGTATTATTTTAATATGCCTCGTGTTGGTTTAAGAATTCCGCCCTTCATCTTTTGTATTTCAATTTAACTTCAGTAATTTGGATTTAGATAATCGGTAATCTGTATCAAGGTCCAGCAATTGATAAATAGTTAAAACTTATTTATGAATAAAATATTTATTCTTCTTTTATCTGTAGGATGTTTTGGACTATCAGTTACTTTAAACGCACAAAAAAATTCATCATTCTTTGATATACTTTTGGTAGCAAATTAATTGGCGTTTTAATTCATCAAAATAATAATTTTAATAATATACCAATTATTGGTACTTTTATAAAAAGATATTTTTATGGCTCGTAATACTTCCATTTTATTAGGCGAATATTTTGAGGATTTTATTTCCGCCGAAGTATCTTCGGGTAAATACAATTCAGCAAGTGAAGTTATCAGAACAGCTTTAAGACTTTTAGAAGCAGAAGAAACAAAAAAGAAAGCTCTTTTTAAAGCTTTGGCACATGGTGAAAAAAGTGGCTTTGCTAAGAACTTTGACCCAAAAGTCCATTTAAAAAAACTTCATAGTAAATATTTGTAATGCCGCTGCAATATGTAATTAGTAAAGATGCTCTTTCTGATTTAGAAGAAATATGGCTTTACACTGTAGAAAAATGGTCTGTTGAACAAGCGAACCATTATTACAACCTAATATTTGATGAAATTAATTTTATCTGTAAAAAAACAATTACAGGAAAATCTATGGAGCATGTTCGAAAAGGTTATCAAGCATCTAAAGTTAAATCTCATATTATTTTCTACCGAATTCAAAATAATATTGTTGAAATAATTAGAATTCTTCATGAACAAATGGATATTTAAAAAAGACCCTAAGATTCAATTTTCAACTTTAGTTCTTAACTTCAATAATATATTTTCATCACTCTAATAACTTAACCACTCAAAATATATGGCAGATATTTCAGACGACGAACATTTTGAAAGTCAGATAAATAGCGAAGTGAAAAACACCTCTGAAGAAGTTATTCCTGACACAAAAATTAATACGAATATCCCTAATCAAGAAACTGAAAATATGGAAGTACATCATCATGCACACGAACCAGCAGCTCCTCATCACAAAAAAAACTGGAAATCTTATTTCTGGGAATTTTTAATGTTGTTCCTTGCCGTATTCTGTGGTTTTTTGGCAGAATACCAATTGGAGCATACCATTGAGCATCAAAGAGAAAAAGAATATGCAAGTGCATTGTATGATGAGTTGTATGCTGACTCTATTGTGTTTTCCAAAAAAATAGAAGGACGTCTAGGAAAAGAAATAGATTGCGATTATCTTGTAAATTATATCAGAGATAGCTCACTAACAAATTTACCCAAAGAATTTTATACAGCCTATACTACAGTATTTTATCTTTTTACCAGTTATACATTTGAACCGAAAGACGGCGTGCTTAGTCAGCTTAAAGGCTCTGGCTCACTCAGGTATTTTAAAAGTTCTTACATTCAAAAACTGTTTGGTGAAATGAGTGTATATATTAATAATGTGCGCGACAGAAATGAACAAGAATATCAATACTTTGCCAGTCCTATAAAACCGTTTCTTTTGAAGCATTATGACTTTAACTGGATGAATGAGTTGCGTAAAATGGATGAAACTGCTTATAACATAAACCTAATTGCTCGCTACCGGGCGGGAAATACAATAACTAAAGCGGATATATTAAATCTACCCTCTTTTGATCGGGGCGAAGTAGTAAATATGATATTGTTTTATAAAACCATGCTCGTGTCGACCCGAACTCTTCCGATGAAAGATTATATTACAACGAATCAAAAACTATTACAAGAACTAAGAAAAGAATATCACCTGAAATAGGTTTGTACTAACGCACAACAAAACAGCTTTGCAATACTTCTTAATGTATATATGGAAGTTGGTTGAATATAAAATGATGATTAAAATGAAACAAATACTTTTAGTTTCGATATTCTTTATTTTAATTTCTTGTAATAAGAATCTAAAAAGTATAAGTAATCAGACTTTACCAACAACTGAAATATATCCTAAAAACTTAGGGAACAAGAACAATACTTGGGTATTTATTTTAGCCGGACAATCAAATATGGCCGGACGTGGAATGATTGAACCTCAAGACACTATTTATTCTGAGAGAATATTGACTATTAATAAAAGCGGAAAGATAGTATTAGCAAAAGAACCATTGCACTTTTATGAACCATCAAGAACTGGTTTAGATTGTGGTTTGTCTTTTGGCAAAGAGTTGCTTAAGAATATTCCTGATAGTACTACAATTTTATTGGTTCCTACAGCAGTTGGCGGAAGCTCAATAAGTCAATGGATTGGCGACTCAACTTATAGAAATGTACAACTACTCACAAATTTTACAGAGATAGTTAATATTGCTAAAAAATATGGTACTGTAAAAGGGATTCTTTGGCATCAAGGCGAAGCCGATGCAAATGAAAAAAATGTAGTACTTTATAAAATGCGTCTAACAACTCTAATCGATAAATTTAGAAAAATTATCGATAATAATAATTTACCTATATTAATAGGAGAGCTTGGAAGTTATTCTGATAACCAATTATATTATTCTCTAATTAATGAACAAATTGAAAGTTATATTTCAACTGATAACAATGCGTTTTTAATATCAACAAAAGATTTAAAAGATAAAGGAGATAAAGTTCATTTTAATTCAAAAGGACAGCGATTACTAGGAAAAAGATTTGCTAAAACTTATTTGGTAATGAAGAAATAGCTTAACAAGCCTTAACAGAGTTATAAATCTGTTATAGGTAAACTTAAAAATAATAATGCAATCATTCAACTTAATACCAATCAACTACAAATTTTGAAAAACGTTACTCGGACAGTTTGGATTTTATCATTAGTTAGTTTGTTTACAGACACAGCAAGTGAAATGCTCTATCCGATTATGCCGATTTATTTGAAAACAATTGGTTTTTCAATTGTGCTTATCGGAATATTAGAAGGTGTTGCAGAAGCTACAGCAGGATTAAGTAAAGGTTATTTTGGTAAACTTTCAGACAATAATGGCAAACGAGTTCCGTTTGTGCAAATTGGCTATGCTTTTAGCGCCATCTCAAAACCAATGATGGCTATTTTTGTTTATCCACTTTGGATATTTTTCGCACGTACAATTGACCGTTTTGGAAAAGGTATCAGAACTGGTGCAAGAGACGCAATTCTTTCGGGTGAAGCAACCCCAGCAACTAAAGGAAAGGTTTTTGGCTTTCACCGTTCAATGGATACTTTAGGTGCAGTTATTGGACCTTCATTTGCTTTACTATACCTGTATTACTATCCGCAAGATTACAAAACACTTTTTTTTATTGCATTTGTTCCTGGTCTATTTGCTGTATTGGCTTCTTTTTATTTAAAAAATAAAAATATAATTGATAGTAGACCAAAAGTATCAACACCTTTTTTTTCTTTTATAAAATATTGGAAAGTTAGTCCATCAGAATACAGAAAATTGTTAATTGGTCTGCTTATTTTTACTTTATTCAATAGTTCTGATGTATTCCTTTTGCTTAATGCAAAGCAATCGGGACTGGATG
>Ga0209702_10006101_pt1 | contig 15771 bp, 17 predicted proteins | sample FRY01_FD_187210 | JGI IMG/M metagenome (GOLD analysis project Ga0209702, IMG submission 187210) | Freshwater microbial communities from Lake Fryxell liftoff mats and glacier meltwater in Antarctica - FRY-01 (SPAdes) (version 2) | ecosystem: Environmental > Aquatic > Freshwater > Ice > Glacier... | reverse complement strand
AAGGCCTCACCGTAGACTTTTGTTTGAAAATAGGTGCCAACTACATCATTCGCGGGTTGCGCTCGGCGCCAGACTTCGAGTACGAAAAAAACATCGCGCAGTTTAATAAAGCCTTGCACGGGGTAGATACCCTCTTTTTCATCACCGAACCCAGCCTCTCGCCCATCAGCAGCAGCATCATCCGCGACATCATTCGCAACAATGGCGACCCTAGTCAATTTCTCCCCAAAGAAATTAAAATTGGCGAAAACGGCATCAAAAAGCGTTAAAAAAGTTATTTACGCGGCAATAATTGCAACTGCAACAATGCTACAATCGATGAATAGGAGTTTTTATAAACAACACTTGTCCAGTCGTTAAAAGCGATCCAGCGCACTTCCGTAATGCCTTCTTCCGTTTGCGGCACCAGCACACCCGCGTAATCGCTGCGCATGGTGTACCAAAAAGTACGCTTGATCACCATTTCCTGCTTAAAACGGTAGATGTGGTAGGTAAACCCGATAAAGTCGCCCAGCTCTAGTGCCTGCATCCCACATTCCTCTTCCACCTCCCGCAGCGCGGCCACATCAGGCGCTTCACCTGGTTCAATTTTGCCCTTGGGTAGGTCCCAGCGGTCGTGCCTGTAAATAAACAAAGCCCGATCTTGCTGCCAAACCACCCCTCCCGCGGCATCAATCCTAGGAAAACATGCCATTAACTCCAGAAAAGCCTCCTCTGGCCGGTAGCTAAAAACCAACAGTTCGTGCAAACTTGCGTCTGTCTCTAGCCGCAGCAGCCAAGGCACTAATTCTGCTGCACTTTTGTGATGCAGCACCAAGCGCCCTTTTTGATGATCGGATTTTTGCGGTTTCATGAACCGCAGCGGCTTTTCGTTGATGAAGATTTGGTACATTTGTGGTGTGAAGAAGACGGACGAGACCTCGCTGCAAGTTGCAAAACTTTTGCTTGAAATTAAAGCTGTAAAATTATCACCCGACGAACCTTTTCGTTGGGCCTCGGGCTGGAATTCGCCAATTTATTGTGATAACCGCATCACCCTGAGCTATCCCAAAGCACGGACCTACATCCGCCAACAGCTCGCTAACCTCATTAGCAGCCGTTTAGGTCAGGTCGACATCATTGCTGGCGTGGCCACCGCGGGCATTCCACAAGGGGCTTTGGTAGCAGAAGCTTTGGGTTTACCATTCATATATGTGCGGTCCACCGCCAAAGAACATGGCATGGGCAACCAAATTGAAGGCTTGATAGTGCCAGATGCACGCGTGGTACTGATCGAAGACCTCATCTCGACCGGCAGCAGCAGCTTGAAAGCCGCACAAGCCGTGCGCGATGCTGGCATGCAAGTAACGGCCATCGTGAGCGTATTTACCTACGGTTTTCCGCAAGCCGCCGAAAACTTCAAAGCCGCCAAAGTAGCGGGCCATAGCCTTACCGACTACGCCACCCTCTTGCAAGTTGCCCAAGAAAATCATTACATCGAAAGCAGCGCGCTAGACAAATTAAACGCTTGGCGGGAAGCTCCAGAGCGCTGGCAAGCCCAATAACCCTATCTTTGTGCCATGCACAAGGTTTTGTCGGTTTTTGGGGGATTGATTTTAGGTTGGATGCTCTGCGCAGCACCGCTCAACTCGCACCCCTACTACGTTAGCGTTACCGAATTGCACTTTTTTGAAAAGCGAGCAGAGCTTTCCGTGAAAATTTTCACCGATGATTTCGAAAAAGCCTTGGGCTCCTTACCAGGCGGCAATAAGGCAGACCTCATCCGCAGGTTGCCAAGTACCCAGATAGATAGTTTTGTGGCTTATTACATCCGCCAGCAAGTCAAAATACAGCTGAACGAACAACCGCTGCCTTTTCAATACGTTGGCTATGAAATTCAGGAAGATGTTACTTGGGCGCATTTTGAAGCCCAGTTTGAAATAAAGCCTAAGCGGGTGCGCATCGAAAACACCTTGCTATTCGAATTTTTCCCAAACCAGCAAAACATCGTGCATTTGGCGCAGGGCGATTACAAACGATCGCGCAGACTGAGCAGCGGCAATTCCACCATGGAATCGAACGAATTGCGCTAGGTTTATTTGCCGCGGCCTTCAAGCAGGGTGAGCACGGTGTAAATCATGATCTTAAAATCGACCAGCAGCGACATATTTTCGATGTACAAAATATCAAATTTGAGCCGTTCCACCATTTGGTCGATGTTTTCAGCATAACCGTATTTTACCTGACCCCAACTTGTAATGCCTGGTTTCACCTTCAAAAGATGTTTGTAGTGCGGCGCCACGGCCATGATTTGGTTGATGAAGTACTGACGCTCGGGTCGCGGACCCACGATCGACATTTCGCCTTTGAGTACATTAAAGAACTGCGGCAATTCGTCGAGACGCCACTTACGCATTATGGCTCCCCAGCGGGTAATGCGGGGGTCGTTGTCGCTCGACAAAGCCGGTCCAGCCGCCTCCGCATCCATGCACATGGAGCGGAATTTATAAATATTAAAAGGCTTTCCTTTTTGTCCTACCCGCTCTTGCTGGTAAATAATTGGTCCTTTAGAACTCATCCGCACCCGAATGGCGCAGTACAGCATGGCCGGCGCCAATAAGAGCAAGGCAACCACTGACAAGCCTCGATCAAGTACTTTTTTAATCGTTTTTTGCCAAGCTGGCATCATTTCAGGGTAGATTTCAATCAAAATCGCCCCAAAAATTTCTTCCATCTTCACATGTCCGAGCATAATATCGTACATATCAGGAATGATTTTGATGATCACCCCTTCGTCTTTCACCAGGTTCAACACCAAATTAAATTTGCGGTGTTCGTCTTCTTCCAAAGCAATGATTACCTCCTCGATGCGGTGCTCCCGAATGAGGGCTGGAAGCTGCTCCAGATTGCCCAGCTCGGGCATATAGCGCAGCAGGTGCTTGCCGTTACCTGGCTTGAGACGCACGAAGCCAAGGAATTTATTGCCGAGCGGCTTGCGTCGACCGTTGATCTCACTAAGTAATTCCACCGCCCGTTGGTTATCGCCTATAATGAGGGTGTTAAAACGGATGTCGCCCGCTTGAAAGCGGTTGGAAATAGAAGTGAGTTGCAATAACCGCAGCAAAATAGTAAAGCCAAAATGCAATAAAAAAATAGTCGATAAACTGCTGTAATAATTGCGGTAGGTGACCACCGTATCGTCGATGATAACCGCAAAAAACAAGATGACAACCCCAATCGCAGTGGTTAAAAAAGTGCTTCCCAGCTCATTCAAGCGCGATTTCCGGTACACATCGTTGTAGGTGCCCATAAGTCCGTACAAAGCAATCCAGCCCAGCGGCAGCAGTAAAAGACCTTTGATTAGGTTATCGTCAAGATCTGCCATGCCTTGATTGCCAAAAAAGGCCTCTTCGATGTACAGCTTGCGGTAATAAAAGAATAAGAACCAAGCTAAAACAGCTGCGAGCCAGTCGAAGCCCACATACAACATCGTGTCGAGCCTTTTGCGCATTACCAAATCAACTTCAGGTTGTCGATAAAAATCTCACCTGGACCAGTATCTCCTAAACGATGCCGAGCTTCAAAAATAACGCGGTACGAAATACCTGCACGGCCTTGAACATAGGGGGTAAAGTTGATGTACTGCTTGCGCCATTCTCCATTGCTCGGAGCCAAGGTATAAATCGGCTGGTTGATGCTTTGGCCATTCGGCTCAATAAACTGCAAACCCACGTCAAAAATCTGGTTGTTTTTGTAGTTCAGCTCGAGAAAAATAGCGCGACCGCCGCCGCCAGGAAAGTTAAAAGCCTGGTTGGTTTCGCAACGTACGAAAGGCGCACGGCCATCTACGCGCATCGCCAAGGCACTCACGCCTTCAAACACCTCGGCGACACTCGTGGTGCGGGACACTGGGGTATCGCTCACGGCGGTGGTACGCAGCGAGAAACCCTGCGACTCAAAATCTTCGATCCAACCAAACGTAATGAGGTCGTTGTACACCACGCGTGGACGAATGGTGTCGGTACGGCCGCGCACCAGCGATAAACTGGTATCGTACTGCGCGTAAAAAGGATATACTGCTCGCGTGGCTGAAATACCATTGACCAAAATGCCTGCGCTCAGTTTGAAGGTAATGTTGCCTTCGTGCAAAATTGGGAAAGTACCAGGCAGCGGATACACACCTTGCACATTGCCATCTACAAAAACCCAAACATCGCGGATATTTTCACTGTCGGTGCCTTCTTCTGGGTAATTGGTGGTAAGCTCAAAGTCTTCGACGTGTACGTACGCTGGCACACCACTGTCTTTTTGATACATCGTACAGCTCGAAATCAGCCCTAAGCCGAGCAAAAACAGCGAAAAAAGCTTCTTCATAAATTAGGCTTGGTTACGGTCGATTTTTTCGAGGATCAAATAAGCCGTTTCGAGCGCCTTGAAGCCATCCTCAATGGTTACTAACGGCGTGCTGCCTTGCTGAATTGCATGGGCAAAGCTGATTAATTCTTGTTGGATGGCGTTGCTCTCGGCCACCACGAGCTTTTCGTACCCAATAGCACGTGCTCCGCGCCCAGGACCGAGATCTATTTCCATTGCTTGCGGCATGTTGAGTTCACCGGGAGCCCCTAAACGCAGCACTTCCGCTTCTTTGTCGAGGAAATCGACCGACACATAGGCGTCTCGCTGAAAAAAGCGCATTTTACGCATGTTTTTCATGCTGATGCGTGACGCGGTTAGATTGGCCACGCAGCCATTGTCGAATTCGATGCGGGCATTGGCGATGTCGGGCGTAGGTGAAACGATGCTCACGCCACTGGCGCTGATTTGGCGGATGGGCGATTTTACGGTACTCAACACAATGTCGAGGTCGTGGATCATCAAATCAAGCACAATCGACACATCGGTGCCGCGTGGATTAAAAACGCTCAACCGGTGCGCCTCTATGAACATGGGCTGCTGCACAAAAGGCCGCGCACTTATAAAAGCGGGATTAAAGCGCTCCACATGGCCTACTTGCACCTTTACCCGGGCTTCATTGGCAATTTTCATTAAGATGCGGGCTTCCTCGAGGGTATTGGTGAGGGGCTTTTCAATAAATACATGCCGCAATTGGCGCAAGGCCAGCACGGCACAGTCAAAGTGCGAAATGGTGGGCGTAACGATGTCCACAACCTCCACCGCCGCAACCAAAGCCTCCAGATTGTCAAAACGCTTTATCCCAAAAACGTCGATGGCCTTGGCCGCATTTTCGTTGTTTGGATCGTAAAAACCAATAAAATCGAACTCCTCGGGCGACTGCAGGATGCACTTGATGTGAATCTTGCCCAAGTGACCGGCCCCTAAAACACCTATCTTCAGCTTCATGCTTAAATTTTCAATTGCGAAAATACGATATCAACGGCAAGGGTTTCACGAAAAGCATGTAAAAAATACCCACAGCTTCAAGATTCGGTGTATTTTTGGCTTTCCCCACCGATTCAGAACAAGATGCAGCCGCAAAATTTACAAGATACCTTCAGACACAAAGGCTTACGTAAAAAATTAGTTGATTTCCTGCGCAGCAAAGGCATCCATGACGAAACCGTGCTTGAGGCCATCAACCAAGTGCCGCGGCATGTTTTTTTAGATAACGCTTTTTTAGAGTTGGCGTATGAAGACCGCGCCATGCCGATTGGCGAAGGACAAACCATTTCGCAGCCCTTTACCGTTGCTTTTCAAAGTCAGTTGCTGGGAGTGAAAAAACGCGATAAAGTCCTTGAAATCGGCACCGGATCAGGCTACCAAGCTTGTGTGCTCGAAAAATTAGGTGCCAAGGTGCACAGCATCGAGCGGCAGCGCAAATTGTATGAAAAAACGCAGAAGCTGTTGGGAGCTATGCATAGCAAAGTGGCAACGTATTATGGCGACGGCACCCTCGGTTTGCCAGCTTTTGCACCCTTCGATAAAATTATTGTGACTGCCGGCGCGCCCGTAGTCCCGCAATCGCTCTGCGACCAACTCAAACCAGGTGGCGTTTTAGTGATTCCAGTGGGCGACGAGCTGCACCAACGCATGCTGCGCATTACCAAGCAAACCGATGGCGAATTGGAAACCGAAAGTTTCGACAATTTTAAGTTTGTGCCGCTGCTTGGGAAAGAGGGCTGGTAAAATTAGGCGTTATGCCCCGCCAAAGCCGCAAATAGTCCTGCTAACTTCGCCTTCAATAAGATTTTTTGTCCCTGCCTGCCCGAGGCCAGCAAGCGCTCCCCCACACGGGCTTCCCAACTGCAAGTGAGCGTATGGCCGTGCAGACTTTCGACTGTGGCGGTAAAGAGCACTTCGGCGCCTACCAAGGCAGGACTGTGGTGATCTACAGTCACAAAAGTACCGATGCCTTCCTCGTCCTCGTCCTTCATCTCCAGCACAAACAGTCGGCATACCCATTCCGCATCGCGGGCAACGGCAAAAGTGGCATACACTGGGTGTACTTGTCCACTTGTAAAGGCAGCCGTATCTGCTGCGCTCACCAGCACTTGGTAATTGCGCTGTTCGCCAATTTTGGGGATGTTTTTCATTGGAAGTAAAAATGAGGGAAAAATCGGAATATTGAACCTTGTCCCGTTAAATCGTAAAACAAGCCAGCCGCATATTTCACCCGATAATGCAGTTGTACCGATCCGCTATCGTAGCTTTTGAAGTAAGCAGTTCAAGCACTTGCTCCGGCCTGCCACCTCTAAAAAGCCGCTTGCAGGCGCTTGGCAACACAAACGCCACCGATAAAATAATTTCGTTGCTCAAATTGGTACACGATAACAGATAGACATCCTCGTTCCCGCCATCGCAAAAATGTGCTGGCCGCTGCGCGCTTTTAACGTCAGTTCCGGCCCTCAAATCCCCCTGATAGCAGGTTAAATAGCCCTTGGTTGGTCGGGTTTGCGAGGTCACGACGTGCCCTTTTTTGTCGATGTGCGGAAAATCACAGCCTTGTTCAACCACCCAATCGTGGGTTCGGCGGCCTACAATTGTGGCATCATCAACTTCCTACAATACCAAACAGCGACCCAAAAAGCACCCCTATGGCTAAAAGTATGCCTTGTTAACCATCCTAACACGTCAAACTTGTAGATCATTGCTTTTTCTGCTTTCATGAGCAAAACGCACCTCTTTCAGCTAGCAATCCGCAACCAAAACGACCCGCCGTGTTTTTCCACGCCTTGGAGGTTGGCATGGTTCCAAATAGGCGCAATTACCGCTGCCAGCTCTGGGTCCTCGGAAATGAAATAATTGGGTAGGATGGGTTCGAATTTTTGAGGATTCGCCAGCAGGTACATCGCCAGTCCGTATTGCTCCGAATAAAAACGGTCGCACATAAATTGCGGATAGTCGTAAGGCAAGTAGATGTCGTGAATTTGTACAATCACGCCTTTGTTAAGCCGTGGCAAAATCTCCATAAAAAACACCATGGCGTCGGAGTTGGGTAAAATACGGTGCGAATTGTCTACGAAAAGAATGTCGTTTTCTTGGAGCTCGTCGAGGATGTTGAGGTTCACCGCTTCAAAAGGCGCTCGGACAACACGATCGGCCAGCTGGTCGATTTCGGCTCGCGGCATGGGGTCGATGGAGGTGATTTCGGTAGCCAGTTGCAGCTCCAATTTGGCTTTATAGGCCACTTTGGTAGAGTTACCCGAGCCTATTTCGATGTATTTATTGGGTTTAAAGGCTGCCAGCATGGCGTAAATACCGATGATGTCGAGCCCTGGCAAAAAGCCGTTGTTCCACTTTGGCTTCACAGGATCGCTTTCCACCGCCGCATCTTGAATGGTCCACAAAGCTTGTTGGTGCTGCAGCGCCCCTTCCAGCAAAGTCTTATACTTGTTGCGGTGGGCATTTATGAGCGCATACAGACTGGCATGTGGGGGTTTGCCGTGGCCGTAGCGCGGCTCCATTTTAATGGGGTAATCGAGGAAAAGGCTTTGGAATTTGGGATGCAAAAATCGGTAAAGCTGCTTGATCATGTGTTGCTGTTCGAGGGTAGATGGCAAGTGCTAAGGTAGCATTTCCTGTTTATGTGCCGCCAATTATCGCTTTACAAAAATCGAATTGGCCACTTCGCGGCTGATTTGAAGCTCGCGGCCATCGCCGAAGCGCACCCGCATAGACTGGTCGAATTCGAATTTTTCGAGCACGGCAATGCGCTTGCCGAGATTCAGCTCCACTTGATCGAGGTACTGCAAAAAGGCGGTGCTGTGCTCAAAAACAGCCATCACTTCGGCTTGCTCCCCCACTTCTAGCCGCGCCAGCAGCACCTGATCGTTGGTGGGCAGCTCGCCAGATTCGGTTGGAATCGGATCGCCATGTGGATCTGCCGTTGGGTTACCCAAATAATTAGCCAAGCGATTGATAAAACGGGGATCGCTCACGTGCTCCAGCTCTTCGGCTATGTCATGAATCTCTTCCCAGCCAAAATGCAGCTTCTGCACCAAAAAAACCTCCCAAAGTCGGTGTCGGCGCACAATCGACAGTGCCGTAAGCTGCCCCAGCTCGGTAAGCGTTACCCCCTGGTATTTTTTATAATGGATCAGTTGCTTCTCACTCAATTTACGCAGCATGTCCGTTACCGATGCCGCCCGCGTGCTCAGTTCATCAGCGATGGCATTGGTGCTTGCGCCTTTGCGTTCACGACTGGTGATTTTATAGATGGCCTTGAGGTAATTTTCCTCGGTTATGGAAAGGCGTAGCATGCGACAAAGGTAAGGAATAGCGTAGAAAATAGGGAGGGAAATGCGGCCAACCATGCTCACGCTGCAACAGTCGCTCAAAGCCCTCCCTAAACCAGTAAAGGAATAGCGTAGAAAATAGGGAGGGAAATGCGGCCAATCACGCTCACGCTGCAACAGTAGCTCAAAGCCCTCCCTAAACTAGGATTCACTTGCCCAAAGCTTTTTTTGCTATTTAGTCAACTCCGCCTTGAGCGCCTCGGCCCGCTGTCTACCACCTAGGTAGCCAGGATCAAGCGCAATGGCTTTATCGAGGTACGCCAAAGTCTGCTGCCGGTGCTTTTTACCTTGATGCTGATCGGCCCAAGCCCAATAGGTGAAGCTCTTTATTTTAGCCGAAGCATAGCCTGGCAACGCCGCTTCCCGTTGAAGGATGGCTTCAAAGTCTTGCTTCGCAAAACGGCGTTTTTTGTAAAACAGTTTAGGTAGATTTTCAGCTACGCTGCCCCGCATAAAAGCAGGTGCATAACAAACGCTCCCATATTGCGCTTCCGCCACTTCAAAAGCGGTAAATGCGGCATGCAGCGACCTTAAATTGCCTGTTTCGGCGCCCACCAACGATAACGCTGAAGCCCGGTAAGCTGCCACAAAAGGCTTCAAAGCAGCTGAAATAGCAGCACTTTCTAAAGCCACATCTAACAAGTCGAAGCTCTTTTGCGCGTAGCCTTTGGGACCGTTTTTAGACAAAAAACTAAAGTTCAGCGTCACTTCATGGTAAATAATGCCCAATCTAATTTGCTGCATCAGTTGCGGGGATTGCTCAAAATCCGCCTCCACCTCGGCCCATTTAACCCGTAAATAAGTGGTATCGGTGATTTCCATTACATCGTCGATCAATATTTCGGCTGACTTAACGTCTGCCAAACTTAGATTTTGAGCGGCAGTAGGAAGGTGGGCGATCCTTATCAATCCTAGGGTAATCCATAACTTTTTCATGTAAATAAATTTTATTCCACAAATTTGGCCACGGCGTTGCCTTCGCAACGATGACTTAAGTTAAGATTTTGCTTGCGCGAACAAACGTTTGCGGATGCGGCTCAGACTTTCGGGACTCACGCCCAAAAAATTGGCGATGTATTTTTGTGGTACCCGCTGAAAAAGATCCGGTTGTGCCGCCAAAAGCTTCTCAAATCGCTCGGCCGGCTTTTCAGACGACAGCGACATGGCGATGTCTGAGGCACGTTCAGCTACTTGTTCCGCCATGCGTCGGCCAAACCGCTCAAAATGCTGATTCGCCGCGTACAATTGCATCAATTGAGGCTTTTTAATCACAAACAAACGACAGTTTTCAAGCGCTTGCAAATGCATCACGCCGGTTTTGCCGCTGTTGAAGCTGGCAAAATCGGTTACCCAGCTGTTTTCAAAGCTCAAGTCGCAACAACGCTCCTCTCCCTCCTTCACATGAAAATGCCGCACGGCCCCTTGGTCGATAAAAGCCAAAAAATCGCAAACCCTACCTGCTTCTTGAATCATGCCTTTGCGTGGCACCTCAAGCAATTCAAAATACACATCAATCATAGCCAACTCCGCGGCTGAGAAGGGTAAAAATTGGCTGCAAAAGCTTTTCAGATTGTCGAACATCGGCTGCAATTTACAGAAAGCCTCGCCTGCCGCAAATTGCAAGTATATTTAAAGCACTTTCCTTTACATTTCTTTTATTTTGCAGCTGCAAATGCCTTGCCTCGCTACAAACCCATCCCGCATGCAAAAAATTTTATACGCACTTTTACTCCTCGTGCTCAGTAGCAGCCTCCTCTTGGCACAACCTACGCCTTACGAAAAAGGCAACGGCAACCAGAGTAGCACTTATGCCGACTGCATCGCTTGGTACCAGCAGTTGGCCAGGCAGTCGGGCCAGGTACGCATAGATTCTGTTGGCCGCACCGACGTTGGCCGGCCCTTGCACCAAGTAGTTGTGAGCGCAGGCGATTTTAGCCCCGCAGCCGCCCGGCAGGCAGGTAAAGTCGTGGTGCTCATCAATAACGGCATCCACCCTGGGGAGCCTGACGGCATTGATGCCAGTATGCGTTTGGCCCGCGAGCTAGCCACCGACTCGCAAATGCAAAAATTGCTGCGGCAACTGGTAATAGTTATTGTGCCCATTTTTAATGTAGATGGCGCCTTACAGCGCAACAGCCACACCCGAGCTAACCAAAACGGTCCCGAGCAATACGGCTTCCGAGGCAATGCCCGCAACCTCGACCTCAACCGTGATTTTGTAAAGCTAGACAGCGAAAACACCCGGGCATTGGTGCAGTTGCACCGCCGCTGGGATGCCGACCTCTACCTCGAAACCCATACCACGAACGGGGCCGATTACCAGCATGTAATGACGCTCATTGAGACCCAAAAAGACAAACTCCGCCCCGAAATCAGCGCTTGGATGCACGGGAGCTTCACCCCCGCCCTCTATGCCGGCATGGCAAAAGCCAATTTACCCATGTGTCCCTACGTTAACACCCCCGGTGAGTTGCCCGAAAGCGGCATCGATGGCTTTTTAGAAACGCCCCGATTCGGCAGCGGCTATGCGGCCACCTTCCATACGCCCGGCTATGTGCTCGAAACCCACATGCTCAAGCCCTTTTCGCAGCGTTATGAGGCTACCTACCAGCTGTTGCGCCTTGTGCTAACGCAAGCAGCCGAGCAGCACAAGCAGCTCCTCAGCGCCCGTGAATCCGCTAAAAAAGCCTGTGCCGAGAGCAGCCGCATGGCCCTCAACTGGCACTTAGTCCCCAATAAAGTTGATTCGTTTTACTTCCGCGGTTACGGCGCCCGTTACCAAAAAAGCGAGGTGCATGGAGGCGACCGCCTTTATTACGACCGCTTGTCCCCTTGGGAAGCCAACATCCCCTACCGCAACACCTTTGTAGGCACCGATTCCACCAGCAAGCCCCGCTTTTACCTCATCCCGCAGGCTTGGCAAGAGGTAATTCAGCGTTTGGCTTGGAATGGTGTGGCGCTGCTGCGGCTGCCGCAGGACAGTGTTTTTGACGTTCAACGCTACTTCATCGAAGACCACAAAACCAGCAACCGCGTGTACGAAGGTCACTTTTTACACAACCAAGTGCAACTTCTGCCCCTAAACCAACAACGGCAATACCGCCAAGGGGATGTGCTTGTACCCATGGGCCGTGCCACCGACCGTTTTGTGATGGAAGTGCTCGAGCCTGTGGCGGCAGATAGCTACTTCCGCTGGAATTTCTTCGACAGCATACTCCAGCGCAAGGAATATTTCAGCAGTTATGTGTTCGAAGACACCGCCGCAGAACTGCTTCGCAGCAATCCCGAGCTGAAGGTTGCGTACGACGACTGGACCAGTACCCAGGCCGCCGACCGCTCGCCTTGGAACGATTTATATTTCATTTACAGCCGTTCTCCCTTGGCTGAGCCCGACTTTATGATGTACCCAGTAGCAAGAATCGTTGATTAATTATGCCTGTAAACAACAACCGCTGGAACCGCCTGCGCTATACACTTTACAGCCCCATTTACGACCTCGTAGCCCGCTACTTCAACCGGGCCAGGCAGCGATCTATTGCTTTACTGGCCCCCCAGGCCGGACAAAAGGTACTCCTAGTAGGCGCTGGTACTGGCCTTGATATCCCCTATTTCCCGGTAGATTGTGAGCTCACCGCCACCGACCTAACCCCTGCCATGCTCCGCCAGCTCGAACGAAACAACCAAGTGTGGCAGCGGCAAGTAAACACCTTGGTGATGGACGGCCAAAAGCTCAGTTTTGCCGACGAGCAGTTCGAATGCGTGGTGCTGCACCTCATTTTGGCAGTCATTCCCGATCCTGTCGCTTGCTTGTTCGAAGCCGAGCGGGTGCTCAAAAAGGGCGGCAAAATGGTGGTTTTCGATAAATTTATCGCGCCAAAGCAGCCTGTTTCCCTGGCCCGACGGCTACTCAACCCATTTGCCAACCTCCTATTTTCAGACATCACCCGTGATTTTTACGACATCCATCAGCACAGCCAGCTGCAAGTGCTGAGCGACGAGCCTGCGGCCTTGCAAGGGCAATTCAGGATTTTGTTGCTGACAAAGTCGGCGGGTTGAGGCTTGGAATGTGACCTGCTCCTTTATAGGCAGTATTTTTTTTCACAGCAGTTTTTGACTAGAAAAGGATGAAGTGAAAATTAAAATTTTGGCTTTCCACCAGCTTCCTCAACCCAGCACCTTGTCGCGCTCGTAGGTATCGATGTGCCGCGACTTCTTTTCCTCGTAAATATCGGCGATGGTGACCAAAATACCGGTCTCCTCCACTTCTCCAAATTCATCGTTGAGCGCCGAACCAAAGGTTTTCATACTCGACGACAAGTTCATATAGGTATTGATGAGCGGCGGGATGTTTTCGCCCTTTTCGCGCACGTAGCTGTTCAGCATTTTGTGGCCTTCCTTGTAGGGCAAATCGGCCAGTAGGATGGCAAAAGGCTGCACATCTCCCTCATAGCCTAGCCGCAGCTCGGCATGCGGCCGTACCAAAGCCTCGGGATCTGGAAAATAATGCTCCATAAAATAGAGGATGAAGTCGCGGGCGCTGCGCTCAAAATGCGGGTACATGGTCACCTTGCCAAAGAGGTATTTGATGTGCGGACGAGTAACAATGAGCGCGCCTAGACCGTCCCACAGGTTATCAAGTGAAAAAAGTCCCTTGTTGCTACCGGCTTTCGGCTGGTAGTCGGGTTGAACAAACGAGCGCCCCAGCTCAATAGTTATCGGCAAATAAGCGCTTTTAAAGTACGCGCTAAACTGAAAAAGGTGCGCGGTAGAAAGATTGATGTGCCCATCGGCATCGGTTTGAGCCAGACTGCACTCAATAAGGCGATAGCCTGCCACCAGCTGCTGCTCGGTGGGGTCCCACACAATGAGTTGCTCGTAACAATCTGCCGAGGTATCGTTGCTGTCGATGTCAATTGGTGCGCCCGTGCCACCGCCCGCTGCCCTGAAAGTAAGCTCGCGTAGGCGACCAATTTCTTGCATGAGGTAGGGGCTGTTGTGGTAATTAACCAAATACAACAGGTTGTTGCCTTTGTTGGTTCGGCGCAAAAAGCGTTCCGGTGTAAGCTCCTGCAGCAGGAGCTGGCGATCGATGGGGGCAATGATGGGTTCCATTGCTGCAAAATAAGTAGTAGCAGTGGAATTAAGCACGCTCCACGCAAAAAGATCATCAAAGACATAAAATCGCCGACTTCAATCACTACAAAATTTCCATCCTCCTTCTCGATTACATCCGCTCCGAAGCTCCGCAATAAGCTCAAAACTTCTTTCCTCCTCTATCTTCTCCTATGTCAAAATAAAATCAGCTACTTATGGTGCTAGGTATTGTATTACCATTACCTTTACACTCTTAATTATTTATTTTAGTATGCTTACAGGAACAGTAAAGTTCTTCAATGAGACCAAAGGTTTTGGTTTCATCAAGGAAGACGAAAGCGGAACAGAGTACTTTGTACACATCACCGGATTGGTTGATAAAGTTCGCGAAAACGACAAAGTGACTTTCGAGTTAAAAGAAGGTCGCAAAGGTATGAATGCAGTATCGGTGAAACAGGCTTACGCCTAATTTCTAAACAAGCATTTTTTACAGTCAAGGCTGCTCCTCGCAAGAAGAGCAGCCTTTGTGTTGTTAATGGGTTTGCGCTGCCTCCACAACTTACCAAATACCCTGAAAACAGTGGCAGTTGCCTAATCGCTGTTGCCTAACCCCTCAGAAATTGAGCGCAGCGAGCGGTCTGCTATCTGAAAAGTAAATGAAACAAGCGGTCTGCTCATCTCATCCCATACACCCGCGCCCGCACCCACTTCGCCCACGCACCATCCTTTTTGCTTTTATCAAAAGTTGCATGCGCAATGGGCTCCCCAAAGTGAATCGTTACTTTTTTACCCTTCTGCGAGTACATCTCATCCACCAAATAAAACATCTCCACGTTGGCCTCGATACCTACAAACTTTCGCAAGCGCGCCAAATTGTAGAAAAAAGCGGAATTCCGACCTGCTATATATACCGGAACCACGTCTTTTTGGTATTTGCGTGATTGACTAATAAAGGTCTTCTTCCACTCCAAGTCAGCTATGCCCTCTGACAACTTACGCGACACCAATCCAGCTGGAAACACCAAAAAGGCCTGATTGCTGCGCAAGGTTTCGTCGAGTGCCAATAGTGCGCCCCTGCCCTGACTACCATGCTTGTTCACCGGTATAAAAAGCGGCCCCAACTGTTCCAAATTGGTGAGGATATCGTTTACCAAAAACTTGATATCGGTGCGATAGTCCCCCAAAACATGCATGAAAGCCAGCGCATCCAGGCCACCGAGCGGATGGTTGGCCGCATAAATCACCCCACCCGTTGACCGGATGTTTTCAACGCCACTTACCTCCACCTCCACACCAAAATTTTGAAGCACGCTGTGCACAAAATCTAGTCCCTGCTTCTGCCCATGTTCAGCCATAAAAGCATTGATATCGTCCTCATGCAAAATGCGGCGGACGTATGCCAGCACAAAACCGGGTAGCAGGCGCAACAAATTGGGGTTCTTTTTGCGAATTACTTCGCGAATATCAATGTATTTAGCTGGCAGGCTCATGGCGTAAATATAGCGGGGATTGGCGCAAGATTTATACTGATTTCCGCACTCATTTGTCAAAGTTTCAACCGACAAGCAAGGCAATATAACAGCCAAACCAAGAGCAATTGATCCATGCTACTCCAAAACCCGCCTTTGGCCCCCATTTGTCCCGCGTTTTAGACCTCCCACACGTAATTTTACCAAACCAGACGTTTCGCAACTACCAGCATATCAAATAAATACATAAAAGCAACTTCTGTTTATTCATAGAAAACAAAGTATATTGCGATAGCATAAAGCTGGTAACAGCCACACTTATATAAGGGCACAAACCAGCTTTTAATTTCTTGAGATCAACTAGCTAGTGCAAGAATTAGGAATAAATCCCTAATCTTAACTATGGCAAAATACAACCAATTAACCGAGTTTGAAAGAGAGCGTATTTCAAAGATGTTAGCAGCTTGTTGCTCATA
>Ga0209702_10006090_pt1 | contig 15803 bp, 14 predicted proteins | sample FRY01_FD_187210 | JGI IMG/M metagenome (GOLD analysis project Ga0209702, IMG submission 187210) | Freshwater microbial communities from Lake Fryxell liftoff mats and glacier meltwater in Antarctica - FRY-01 (SPAdes) (version 2) | ecosystem: Environmental > Aquatic > Freshwater > Ice > Glacier... | reverse complement strand
GTCTTCTCGCCCCTAAAGTCCCGGCGTCGAACGGGCCATCGAGGTCTTCTCGTTCCCAAAGTCCCGGCGTCGAACGGGCCATCGAGGTCTTCTCGCCCCTAAAGTCCCGGCGTCGAACCGGCCATCGAGGTCTTCTCGTTCCCAAAGTCCCGGCGTCGAACGGGCCTTTGTACGGGCGGTGCCTTGTGCCCGCCCTAGGCTTTCGGACGCAATCGACTGAATGCACAGGAAAAAGGCACCCCCTATTAGGTCTCCTCTGCGGACGAGGCCTCGCTCTTGGGCGGCCTTGCGGCCTACCGGGTCGGATTCGATGGCACAAGCCCTTGCGTCCCCCGGTCCCTTGCCCATACCCTCGGGCCGGAACACGCCACGGGGAAATATGGTCATGCCTACGACACGAACGACTTTCCCGCCTGCGGACCTACGGGCCACGCCCCCCTCTTATGTGTCTCGGCCTTTGGCCTGGCTCCTCGCGACCCTCGTCGGCTTCGCGGCCATCTCGGCGCCCCTCGTGGCATCGGCGCAGCCGGCCGAGCCGCCAGCAGAGACCGTCACTCCCTCAGAAGCCCCGCCGACACAGCCCGTGGCCGCGGCCGCTGAAGAGGCGCCGCTACTCGCGCCCTCCGTGGTCGAGCGAATCGAGCCCACCTGGTCCCGCCTCGAGAGGCGCCTGACCTGGTTCCTCGAGATGTTGCCGGTCATCGCCGTGGCGCTCGCCTTGTTGATCCTCTTCGTGGTATTCGGGCGCCTGGTCAGCAAGTGGAATCTGCCTTTCCGCTTCATGGCCAAGAACCGCCTCTTGCAAGAGGTCCTGCGTCAGGTCGTGAGGACCATCTTCGTCGTGCTCGGGCTGCTGCTCGCGCTCGAGTTGCTGGACGCCACATCCCTAGTCGGGGCGGTCCTTGGCGCCGCGGGCGTCGTCGGCCTCGCACTAGGCTTTGCCTTTAAGGATCTGGTCGAGAACTACCTCGCCAGCATCCTCTTAAGCATCCGGCGCCCCTTCGCGGCCAATGACGTCGTGCGCATCGACCAGCACGAGGGCACTGTCGTCCGGCTGACGACCAGCGACACCATCCTGATGACCGCCGACGGCAACCACCTGCGCCTGCCGAATGCGCTGGTCTTCAAGAGCGTCATGACGAACTTCACGCGCAACCCGCGCCGACGCTTTGACTGCCTCGTAGGCATCGGCACCGAAGAGAACCTCGTCGACGCCCAGCGCATCGGGCTAGAGGGACTCCGCAACACGCCAGGCGTCTTGGCCGAGCCGGCGCCCTTTGCGCGAGTCGAGAAGCTCGCCGATTGGACGGTCGACGTGCGCTTCCACGCCTGGGTCGATCAGCGCGAGGCCGACTTCATCAAGGTCTCCAGCGATGGCCGCCGGCGCGTAAAGTCAGCGATGGACGCGGCCACCATCTCGATGCCGAACCCGACCTACCGGATAGAGACGGTCTCGCTCGACAAGGCAGAGCTCGCCGCCCAAAAGACCGACCAGCAGGTCGTCGCCGCCAACGAGCAGGCAGCCGTCGCCGAAGAGATTGCGCCCGACCGCACCATTGAGGTGCAGATCGCCGAGGACCGCGCCAAGAGCGACGAGAGGAACCTGCTCTAGCTCGTGTTCGGGTGGTGAGGACAGAGAGCAACCTCGCCGCCCGTCAGCCGCCCCCGATGAAGCCCGACGCAGCGCGCAGCCTCTCAACATCAGCGGGCCGGGCCAGTGCCTTTTCCCCGCGCTCAAGTGCCACACGGGCTTGCCGGATAGCGGCTTCACGTACAAGCGGCTCGTCGAGTAGGGCGAGGGCGGCGAGGGCCTTTTGGAGGCACAGTATCACCTCGATAGTGCCAGCGTTTCTCCGTGAGATATAGTTAAAGGCGGCGTCGAACATGTCCGCGACCGAGAGCGCAGGGACGGCGACGCGATCGCACCCGAAGTAGGGCACTTCGTGGGCGTCAAGGGGCCGGGCCCAGCGGGTGAGGACGCGCGACAGCCCGTCGATCACGGCGACCGCGACGTGGGGGTTGACGACGAAGAAAGCCATCGTGGGGCTCGCGAGCCCCGAGAGCTGGCCGAGGCCAAAGCGCGGGTCGGAGTCGTAGGCGCTGCCGCCGCCGACGGTGAAGGCGTTGATGATGGGTGTATAGTCGCTCACCGCGTGCTGGCCTTCGTCCATGACCAGCTGGGCGAGCGAGACCTTGGGGCTCACGTACGCGCCGGGCAGCACCGCGACGAAGATGCGGGCGTGGTGTTCGACGGCGAGTCGCTGGAGCGCGGTGACGTCAATGCGCTGCAGGTAGCCGAACTCTGTCGCGTGAACGGCTTTTCCCGGTGGGGTTGGCCCTGCGTGCAGGACCCCGCCCAAGCCCGGAGCGAGCCGGCGCCACTCGAGCGAGGCGAGGACCGCGGCCTCGATCTTTACGAGCTGGGAGTCGAAGAGGCCGAGCTGGACGACGCGTACGGCCCAGTACAAGAGGCCGAAGACCGTGATGGCCAAGACCCCGAGCGCCATGATGAAGACGATGAAGATCTTAGCCGAGTTTTCGTAGCCGTCGTCGACCGTCATGCGGGTGAGGATCGCGAAGACCGCCGCCCCGATTAACCGCGCGAGCGCGTTCTGCGAGACGTCGTCGGTGACGACGCGCCGGACGTAGCGCGGCGAGGCCAAGGAGGCGACCACCATAAGGGCGACGAGGGATGCGGTGATGAGGAGCAGGCCGGCGATGAGGACCTTCGACGACCTCTCGAGGACCTCGCTACCGAGGTGAGGCAAGTCCGACCCAAGCCCGAGGCCGTCCACGTTCCATGCGATGGCCACGAGAGCTATCACCAAGAGCGCCATCAGGATGGCCTTGATGACCCAAGGGCGAACCGGCAAGCGGCTCGTGAGGCGTTTAAACATGCTGCACGTCACACGGTAGATAGTTTGTAGTCCATGGTTTATGATGAGGTATCGGCGTCTCGTGGAGTGCGTTATCTCGCTCGTGGTGCTTTCCGGGACGATGGTGTGCGTTCTTTCGGAGGCTGGCAAGGGCGCCGCTGCTTTTCCTTGGGACGAGCGAAGCCTAGGCCGCCTTTGCGAGGGACGTCTTGAAGCCGCCGGCGCGTTAAGTCAGCGCTGGACGCGGCCACCATCTCGATGCCGAACCCGACCTACCGGATAGAGACGGTCTCGCTCGACAAGGCAGAGCTCGCCGCCCAAAAGACCGAGCAGCAGGTCGTCGCGGCCAACGAGCAGGCAGCCGTCGCCGAGGAGATCGCGCCCGGCCGCACCATCGACGTCCAGATCGCCGAGGACCGCGCCAAGAGCGACGAGAAGAAACTGCTCTGAGGGCGGATTCCATACATCCGCGAGCCTTCGCGGACCCACGACTCGCGCCGCTAAAGCACTGTCGAGTTCGTGGTGTTCCGACGATCGACCTGTCTACACTGCCTGGGCAATGTCGGCTCATGAAGTTCGCAAGTTCCCGAATTACCAAACAAGGACAGATATCGGTTCCCGTCGAGGTCAGACGGCGTCTCGAGCTCGTCCCCGGGTCGGTGATCGAGTGGGATATCGAAGGCGACACCATCGTGGTTCGCCGGGGTGGAAAGTTCAGCTCGTTGGACATCCACCGCGCGGTGTTTGGCGATAAGCCGCCATCGCCTGTGACCACCGAAGAGATGGATACGGCCATCGAAGCACACTTGAGCGACAAGCATGCGCGCCGTTGACACGAACATCCTCGTTCGATTGATCGCCCGCGATGATGACAAGCAGGTCGCCGCGGCAGAACGCTTCATCAAGCCCGGGGCCTGGATCCCCCTCTTGGTGCTGCAGGAGAGGCTAGAGGCTTGGATAGTACACGGCAACTTATCCCGAACCGACACATGCCGTGGCTACTCGGCGCGATGAGAGAAACCTGCTCTAGGCTCAATGTCGATCACTTAAGCTCAAGTGACTGACTTCAAGATGAATTAAGCTAGTTCGCGGGCGTCCCCGCCCGCCTACGAACGTGGAGATTAGGAGAAGTCTAGGCTCCCGCGGACCGAAGATGTTCACCAATGAATTCAGCCGGTCCGCGCGCGTCCCCGCCCGCCTACGGGCGTAGGAAGTAGGAGAGGCCCAGCCCCTTGTGGAAACAGGAGGATCTAGCGCCACGAAGCAAAATTATTGAAGAAATCGCTTAAGTGAATAGCATTGACTCTAGGCTGGGGGGACAGGGTTTTGTCGCAACCGGCGGTCATCGAGACCGCCGGTTGCGACAAAACCCGGCGTACTACGGCAAAGTTACGATTGACGGCAGGTAGTGGTTGCCGACGCCCGCCGCCACCCCGTTGGTGCCGTAAACAGCGGCGCCCGCGGGGCCACGCACAAATGCGTTCACATAGCCGGTGGTGACACTGGTCAGCCCTTGAGTGCCAATAGCCGCATTTGGCACACTCACCAGGCCGCCTCCGAAGTTGTAGCCCCAAGTATAAAGCTGACCGCCCTTAATGGCCGCGGCACCCTGACTGCCAAGGGACACAGACGTCCAGTCGTTGTCGGCGCCGACAGCCAAAGGGGTGCTACTGTCTTGTCGGGTACCATCACCAATCTGGCCCCAAGAGCCGCTGCCCCAGCAGTAGAGACGCCCTGCCGCGAGGCCGCACGCGTTGTCGCCGCCGATATTGATGTCGCTCCAGGTCGACAGGTTGCCGACGCGCGTCGGGGGCACGGCGCCATCGGGCAGGATGAGGCTGAACCCGTTTCCCCAACAGTAGAGCTGACCCGCGCGGATGCCGCAGGCTGCTCCCTTGCCGACGGCCACGTCGCTCCAGTTGGTGGCGGTGCCGACGCGAGTCGGCGTGGACACCGTGGGGCCGTCGTCCAGATACACGAGCGCGCGATCGCCCCAGCAGTAGAGCGCCCCGGCCCGCAAGCCGCAGCCACAGGCGGCGCCCATCACCAGCTTGGTCCAGTCGCTGTCGGGGCCGAGCGCCACGGGCGTCGTCCGCATGTCGAGCGTACCGTCACCGACACCGCCAGAACGGTTCCAGCCCCAGCAATAACGCACGCCCTGGCGCAGGCCACAGACCTCGTTCCCACCGACATCGATGGCGTTCCAGTCACTCGCAACCCCGACCCGGGTCGGCGACCATACGGCGGTCGTCGCCCCGAGGCCGAGCTTGCCACGCACGCTATCACCCCAGCAGTAGAGGCCGCCGCCAGCGATGCCACAGCCTACCAGACTCCCGGCGTCGAGTTGGGACCAGCCGCTGGTGCCTGCTGGCGCCGGGAAGGCCGCTGGCTGGTCCATGTAGCCGGGCGTGCCGTCGCCAAGACGGGCGGATGTCGTCTCTCCCCAACACGACAGGCGCCCTTGTGTCACACCACAGGCCAGCTGGTCGCCCAAGAACAGCGGGGCGAATGCGTCGAGCGTAGGCGCGGCCGTGGCCGTCGTCGTGAGCGTCGCGTTGGCGCCGTCGCCCAAATAGAGGTTACCCCAGCACGCGAGCGCGCCACTGTCGGCGCGGCGTGCGCAGGTGGTCCCGCCGCCGGCAATGACGGAGCTCCAAGCGGTGGCGCTCTGCTCGCGCTCGAACGTCGCCTGCGATGTGGTCGTGCCGTTGCCGAGCGCGCCGCCGAAGTTGTAACCCATGCACGCCACCTCGCCCGCGCCAAGCGCACAGCAGTGACCGCTGCCGGCTACCAAGGCGGTCCAGTCCGACCGAACACCAAAGCGCGTCGGCACCGTGAGGCTGGCGCCTAGAACGTTGCCCCAACAATAGATGGCCCCGCTGGCGAGGCCGCACGTGCCACCATTGATTGTGACGAGCGCGGTCCACCCAGAGAGCCCGCCGACGACCTCGGTCGGCTGGCTGCGCGGCGCCTTGTCACCGACGCCAAGCTGGCCGCTCGTGTTGTTGCCCCAGCAATAGGCTTTGCCCGCGCGCAGCCCGCAGATCGTCGCGTTCTCCAGCCGGATGAGTGACCAGTCGTCAAAGGTGTCCATGCGGGCCGGCTCGGTGCGCAGCTCGGCGTCGCCGAAGACGGTCTCGCTCTGGCCCCAGCAGTAGAGCGCACCCTGTTGCAGGCCGCAGCTGACCGCCCCGCCGAGCGAGACCTGGTCCCAGACACCGGCCACAGCGACCGGGCGCCGCACCTCGCCGACCTCGCCGCCCGGCACGGGCATGAAGTAGCTGTTCTCGCCCCAGCAGGCCAATCCGCCGTCGCGCTGGAGCGCACACACCGCGAGGGGCGCGATGGAGACATCGACGACGTCGGCGCAAGCCTCCACGCCGTTGAGGACGCGGCCATTGGCGCAGGCGCAGGCATAGTCAGCGCCATCGACGATGCAGGTCGTGTCAGGGACGGCCGCGCACGGGTCACCATCGCAAGGGGCGACCACGACATCCGGGGCGACATCAGGCACCACGTCTTCCATGATATCGGACGCGACATCCGGCGTAACATCCGGCGCAACATCCGGCGCGACATCGGGCGTCACCTCTTCAATGAGGTCGATCGCGACGTCCTCGACGATGTCGGGCGCGACGATGGTCTCCTCGGCGATGGTATCGCTCGTATCTACCGGGGCCGACGTGTCGGGCGAAGACTTGGCGTCGTCGCCGCAAGCCGCTGAAAATACGAGGGATGTAACCAGAAGGAAGCTATGTGCAAAGTGTTTCATCATGAAACAGCGTGCCATGAACCATGCCTGCACACAACCCAGTTGATCGCAGCCCGCGAGTTGTTCACCTCGGCCCAAGAGACCAGCGGCCGAACTACGATACACCTAAGCCGTGGCAAATCGGCTTGGGCGTGTCACATCGCTGTCGAATATACGACCGGCCCGTTCCGTTTAGGCTGGGTCCGCGGACAAAAGCTCGGCCGGATAGTGTGCGGCTTTGAGGGTCTGTTGGAGGTCTTCGGGCGATGTTGCGGCGGCATCGTGGATGACGATGAGCTCGCGCCGGTCAAGCAGCACCTCAATCTCGCGAACGCCGCCAAGAGGGGAGAGGGCCTGAAGGATGTGACGCTTGCATGAGCCGCAGGACATCGAAGGGACAAGGAAACGCGAGGATTGGATCGTGGTCATAGATACTCCGGGTTAATCCATATATATAGACGCAACCGTCATCAACCATTACACCTTTTTTTCGCAAGTGCAGTCTTGGCAACCCGCCGCAGCGCAACGACCACAGGTCGCGATGACGCTCTGCCGCAGGGCCCGGCGCGCACGATGCACGCGCACCCCCGCATGATTGGCCGTGAGACCGTGCGCGTCGGCATATGCCTTGACCTGCGCACCTTCGACGTCGATGCTGACAATCGCGCTTCGATATTCCTCCTTGAGGCCCTCTGTCAGCGGCCCCACGCAAGGGCAGGGCGAGTTCGCGTCGTCCGGTGTCGCCCCCACATCGGCCAGCTCGTCGGCCAGCGTCGACAGCGCCCTAGCCGCGCTCGCTCTACGACGTTGGGCGTCGACGACCGCGTTGCGTAAAATGCCATAAAGCCAACCGTCCAAAGCCTCAACGCTGCGGAGGGTGCTGGCTTTTTCAAGGGCCCGCACAAACGCCGCCTGCAGGATATCCTCGCAGAGGGCGGTGTCGCTGAGGCGTCGCTGAATAAAGGCGAGATATTTGACGCGGTCGCGCGCCAAGACCCGCGCGACAAGTTCGTCCGTCGGTTCATTTTGAGGATGTGTTTCGTTCGACATGGTCATCACTCCTGCTGTCCAGGCGACCGCAGCCTCGACTCAAAGCGGCGGAGTCGCAAGGAGTTTGTAAGCACCGACACGCTTGAAAGCGACATGGCGGCGCTGGCAATCATCGGGGATAGCAGCCACCCGGTCAGGGGGTACAGAGCCCCAGCCGCCAGCGGGATCCCCGCCACGTTGTAGATAAACGCCCAAAAGAGGTTCTGACGGATGGTCCGCATGGTCGCCTTTGCGAGGCGCAGCGCTTGGGGCAGCGCGTCCAGACGGCCGCTGGCCAGCGTGAGATCGGCCGAGGAGATAGCGATGTCTGAGCCGTGCCCCATCGCGACCCCCACATCGGCCTTGGCCAGCGCTGGGGCGTCGTTGATGCCATCACCGACCATGGCCACGATCTGCCCAAGGGCCTGCGCTTCTGACACAGCGTCAGCCTTCATTTGGGGGCTCACCTCGGCGATGACCTCGCTCACACCCAGCTGTGCGGCGATAAAGTGGGCGGTGCTTGCGCGGTCGCCCGTCAGCATCACGACGCGAATGCCAAGACTCTTGAGCTCGGAGACGACCTGCCGAGCGTTGGGGGCCACCTGGTCGCGGATGACCAAGAGCCCTGCCAGCAGCCCATCGATGGCGACGAAGGACGGGGTCCCTCCTGTTCGTCCTGCTGCCTCCGCCGCGTCCACGAGCTCGTCCACCGCCACGCCCTCGGCGCTTAGGAAGGCCTCGGTGCCGACCGCCATGACATGGCCGTCCACGACGCCGGCGACCCCGCGGCCCGGGATATTCCGAAAGTCGGTCGCGGTGGTCACGCGCGCCCCGCGGACCTCGGCGCCCCGCGTAATGGCCCGCGCGAGGGGGTGTTCACTGGCGTGTTCAAGGGTCGCGACCAAATTTAGGAGGGCCGCCTCGGTCCCACGGACAGTGACGACCTCACTCAGCTCAGGGCGCCCGGCCGTTAATGTGCCAGTCTTGTCGATAAAGACAGTATTGACATGGCTGGCCGCCTCAAGGGCCGTCCCCCCTTTCATCAATATGCCAAGCTCGGCCCCGCGCCCGGAACCCACCGCCACCGCCGCGGGCGTCGCGAGGCCCAAGGCACATGGACATGCGATGACCAAGACCGCCACGAAGCGCTCTACCGCCGACGCCAGCGCGGCCTCGCTCGGGTCGAACGCGAACCACAGCACCGCCGCCAGGATCGCGAGCCCGATGACCACAGGCACGAATATGCCACTGACCACATCCGCGAGCCGCGCGATAGGTGCCTTGCTGCCCTGGGCTTGTTCCACGGCCGCGACGATCCCGGCGAGCGCGGTCTCTGCGCCGACCCGCGTCACGCGCACGACGAGCATCCCGTCCTGATTGAGGGCGGCTCCGTAGACGATGTCGCCAGGCGCCTTGTCGACGGGGGTGCTCTCGCCCGTCAGCATGGCCTCGTCGACGGCGGAGTTGCCCGAGACGACCTCGCCGTCGACGGGGATGCTCTGTCCGGGGCGCACGCGGACGAGGTCGCCGGGCGTGAGGGCCGCGACGGGGACCTCGGTGTCGCCGGCCGCGTCAATCCGGGTCGCGGTCTTCGGTTGCAATGCCAAAAGTGCGGCGACCGCGTCACCGAGGCGTTTCTTGGCGCGCGTCTCCAGCCATTTGCCGACCAATACAAAGGTAAGGATGGCCCCAGACGCCTCGAAGTAGACGTGGGGGCTGTGGTGTTCGCCGTGCGGAAAGAGGCTCGGCAAGAAGACAGCCACGGTCGAGTAGAGGTAGGCCGCGCCGGCGCCGATCGCGACGAGGGTGTTCATATCCGCGGCGCGATGGCGTGCCGCAGACCAGGCGAGCCGGAAGAACCGAAAGCCCGGGCCAAAGAGCACGCCGGATGCCAGCGCGAACTGTACCACGCGGCCAATAGGGCCGTCTGCCCCGGGGATAAGCCCGTGGGACATGCCCAAGACCAGGAGAGGGATCGTGAGGGCGAGGGAAATCTTGATGTCGGTTTTCAGCCGTCCGTGCTCCATCCCATCAGTATCGGTCCCGACCGCCTCGTGTACGGGCAAACCGTCATTTCGTGTGTTTGGAGGGGCGCTCACGTGATAGCCGGCCCCTTCGATGGCTGCGTTCAGCTGGGCCTGCGGCACGCGCTTTGCGCCAAAACGGACCGTCGCGCGCTCGGTGGCGAAGTTCACGTCCGCCTGTTCGACCCCTTCGACGGCCCGCAGCGCGCGCTCGACTCGGATCACACAGGCGCTACACGTCATGCCTTCGATTTGTAGTGAGACGGTCTCGTCTGCGGTGGCGGCTTCGGGGCGCTGTGCATGGGTGGCGGGGGCTCCGATCCTCTGACTCTTCTCAGGCTTTTTAGATGTGTCCATGATTGTCTCCGGTTCTGGGGCATCTAGACACAGAGACGCAGCGGGCCCCGGTGCATTACACCGCCCCGGTCTTTTCCGGGGGGGGCGAGGAGGGCCTTGTCGTCCCCTAGACTATCGCGCCAATCCCGGCCTTCTGCGAAGTACGGCACGAATGGTGGCCTTGGCGAGTCCTTTGCTCCGGGGCGCTGGGCATAGGGCCCATTCAGCTGGATCTGGTCGAGGTCGACGTGCCAGCCCGCCGGACTGAGGACTGAGGTCGCCGCGTAGTCCTCCGCGACGGTCTCCACCGTCGTCCCCGTCAGGACGAGCAATGGGTATGGACGAGACCCCGCGACCAACGACTATAGACAGCCCGAGTCCGCTTGTGGCGACTGGAAGCCCATCGGCCTGAGACTCCAACCGCGCTGCCGCCGGGATCTCTGGCTGGGTGTCGTTGACGATGATGAGGCGATCTCTCATGGCATTTGACACATCCTTTGTGCCATCGGTCTCCTAGGGGCTATTGGGTGGTCGGCTTGGCGGCCGCTCGGCTTGCTTTTCGACGAGGGACCCAAAGGCGTCTGCGAAGTCCGCATTGGAACCGCACCGCCGTTCTGCGTGTGTAATCCGCTCTCCGAACGCCGCGATACGTGCCCCCTGCGCCGCCTGCACGCGCTGAAGAGTCTCCTGCGGCAAATCCGACAGCGCCGCCTTCAGGGACTTTACACGTCCGCCGTTCTTCGCGACGAACTCCTTGAGCGCGTCAGCGATTTTGTCACAATCACCGTCAATTGCCAAAACTGCCGCGAACTGGTCGTTCAATGCCAACATCGCCTCGACAGTGCCCTCCTCTGTGGTGGGTTCGGACGGCAACAACTACCGTGGGCAGGCTTTCCAGCCTTTCAACAAACGTGGGGCAGGCTTTCCAGCCTGCCAGCGGTAGTTTTTGCCACGCGCACCCACCATAGCGACGTTTCACTCCGTGCCCCTCGACTCTCTGCCCAATGCTCTCTCTGTTAGGGCCCCGCCCACAGGGTTGGGCACCGGCCCCCCCCAAAAAAAGACAGGGCGCGCATCGCCATGTCGGCCTTGCGTCCCAACGATGTGCCATGCAACAAGCTTGGGCAGCACCTGAACCCAACGAGGCGGCCATGAAGTCGGAAAAAGACACCATCCTACAGCAAATCGGGCGAACGCCGCTGGTGCCCCTCACCCGCATTGGACGCGGGCTGCCTGTCCCCGTGTTGGTGAAGTGCGAGCACATGAACCCCGGTGGCTCGATCAAGGATCGCATCGCGCTCGCGATCATCACAGACGCCGAGGCCCGAGGCGTCCTAAGTCCTGGCATGACGCTGATCGAGGCGACGGCTGGCAATACGGGCGTCGGCCTCGCGCTGGTTGCCGCGGTGCGAGGCTACAAGCTCGTGTGCGTGATGCCCGAGAAGATGTCGGTCGATAAACGCCACTCGCTCACGGCGCTGGGCGCGCGGGTCGTCATCACGCCAAACGCCCCGCCATCCAGCCCCGATAACTTCCGCAACGTCGCCATCCGAATGGCCAAAGAGCACGGCTGGTTTCTTGCCGACCAGTTTCGCAACCCCGTCAACTTCCGCGTCCACGAGGAGACGACGGGCGTCGAGATCCTCACGCAGACCCAAGGGCGGGTAGGGGCCTTCGTCGCCGGCGCGGGCACCGGCGGGACCATCACAGGCGTCGGCCGCTGCCTGAAGGCGGCCCTCCCGGGCGTTCACGTCGTGCTCGCCGACCCCATCGGCTCAGGCCTCGCGGATTGGGTCGAGCACGGACGGCTTGGCCCCGACGGCTCCTACGCGGTCGAGGGGATCGGCGCCAGCGAGGCCCCCGACAACCTCCACCGCGACGTCATCGACAGCGCCGAGAGGGTGAGCGACGCCGAGAGCTTCGCGATGGTGCAGCGCCTCGTCCGCGAGGAGGGGCTATTCGTGGGTGGCTCGGCGGGCACGAACGTGGTCGCGGCCTTGCGCGTGGCCGCTCGGGGTGGCCTTGGTGGGCCGGTTGTGACGGTCTTGCCGGACTCGCTGGACCGGTACCAAACGACCGCCTGGGTACGAGGGTGGGGCGCGTGACCGAGGTTGTCGCCGTTACTTCGAGACGCGCAGAGTTCACTCGTGAAAACGCGAACCCCGTGTCATTCGATGACCCCACCCTAGCGAGGCCGTCCTCTCCGCCGAGGTCGTTGCGGATATCTCACAAAGCGGTGTGCGTTGCGCATTGTTGGGCGGTCTGGCGGTGAGCGCGCGCGCTGAGCCGCGGATGACACGTGACGTGGACTTGGCCCTCGCCGTCAAAGATGATCGCGAGGCGGAGAGGGTCATCACCAATCTTGTCGCTCGAGGTTATCGCGTTCGCGCGCTCGTCGAACAAGAGGCGTCGGGCCGACTGGCGACGGCACGACTTACGCGAGGCCATGCCGACGCGAGTATTGTCGATCGCCTCTTCGCTTCATCGGGCGTCGAGCAGGAGCTCGTCGCAGCGGCAGATATCGTCGAGATTGTCCCGACAGTTACAGTTCCGCTGGCAACCGTGGGTTTTCTTATGGCACTTAAGCTGCTAGCGCGAGACGACCGCAAACGCCCTCAAGACGCTGACGACTTGCGCGCGCTCCTTGAGGTCGCGACCCCTCGGGACAAGGCCCAATGTGCCGAAGCTATTGGACTCATCGCTGCACGCGGGTATGCGCGTGGGCGCGACCTTGTCGCCGCGTGGGCCGAGTACCTGAATATCGACGGCTTGGGGGGCAAATCCTAGTATTCGTGCGAAGGCGTCGGCGCGCTATGGGTCGCTTAGGTCTCCGGCGTCCGCTATCGAGGTCTTAAAGGGTTGCCTAAAAGCAGAACGTTCGGAGGACGAGGAAAAGGTGGGCTCGCCCTTCTGTTGGGCGGGCTTTCCAACCCGCCATCCGACCGTCCACCACGGCCAAATCCCACCCAGCTCAAACCAAAGCCGGCCGCCCCATGGGCCAAACCCACGGGGCGGCCGCCCAGTCAGGCTGCGTCCAAAGCCCCATCCCCGCCGACATCCGGCTCGTCCACCACCACATCCAAGTCAGCCGACCCCGAGCTCCGCACCTTCTTACGGTACTCGCCCCAGAAGCCCAGCCACGGCTGCAGCAGCGACGCCCGCGCCTCGCGCGCCGCCTGGTCCCCGGACTCGGGGTACACCGCCTGCACCGTCTTTAGGTACAGCCCCAACGCCGCCGCCGCCGCGGCTCTGGCTGCAAAGAGGCGCGGCTCGATGGCTTTACTGACGCCCTGAGCCTCGGCCACATCCAGCGCCGCGATCGCCGCGCCCATCTCCTCGCCGGCAGCCACACAGGCCAAGAGGATGTCATCCCACGTAGGCAACAGCCCCCGGATGGCAACGCCCGCCGCCGCGACGTCCTCGCGTCCCAGCTTCTCCGCGAAGCGAATGGCGCCGGCGACCTGCTTACGGAAGCTGACGTTGATGGCGTGAAGCCCGTTCGGGTAGAGCTGCGCGAGGCAGACCTTGGCCGCCGCCATCACGCCATCATCCGGCGCCACCGCCAGCGCGACCAACAAGGTATTGGCATAGCGATGTGACGTGTCGAATGCCAGATCGGCGGCGCTGACCCGCGCGCGCACAGCGCCAAGCTCGTCGTCAGTCGCCCGCCCCGCCAAGAGGGCCTGCATCCCAGCGGCGTGGCCATGGAGGCCGTCGAGCTGCCACACGAGGCCGGGCTGAGCCGCCGCCAGCGCGCGCCTCTCGGGGCTAAGGGTGTCACGGATAACGGCAATAAGTGATTCTGCGGGTATAGACATAGTGAGGTGCTCCTCGGGTTCTGGTATTCGAGAGAGAGTCTGCGTAAAAAAAGCTTTTTGAAAGTCCGGCGACGCCGGTGCGTCCATGATACGAAATACTTTGGGTGCGTCAACGCGTCGGGCCGGCCGGGGCCGAGGGGCCGGCTTTTCAGCCGGCCAAGCCGAAGTCAGCCAACGACAAGGCAGCCGCGAGGGTAGGGGGTGCCTCTCGCCGCTCTTCACGTGGGCCTCATGAGACCCACACCCCGCGCCAAGGTCCGCGTCTCATGAGGCCCATGGGCGGTGACCCCGATTCAGGGTCGTTTTTCGAAAAAAGACCCGAAAAAGATACCCTCGGTCGGACTCGCCCTCAGTGGGCCGCTGAGGCGATCACCCTGAATCAGGCTCCGGCCTCAGTGGGCCGCTGGGGCGGTCACCCTGAATCAGGGTCCGTCTCTCAATGCCGCCATGGGGGGTGACCCCGAATCAGGGTCGTCTTTGGGCGAAAACGCCCGAAAGAGCGAGCCTCGGGACCGCAGACGCCCATGGGGGTCACGAGGCGATGACCCTTCGGAGGCTCGGCGCCCCATCCTCCTCATGGACGGAAGACGCTACGCCAAGGCCCTCCGCCCATGTGCACACGCTGAACGGCCCCACAATCGAGGCACAGGCGGCATTCGGATGATCAATGCTACGTATGGATATGCCGCTCGCGGAGGGAGTCGACGAGTTCGCTACCGATGATCGCTTTGCGATGACCGAGAACCGCCCGTTTACCGGCGTGGTCGCAGGCCGCCGCGATATCGGCTTGGCTAAGCCCACCAGAGACGGCCACTGCTTCGTCCCAAGGAAGACGCGAAGTGTCGAAAGGCGCGAGACGGTCTTGCATCAGCGCTCGGGCGACGTCTGCCGCGGGCAGGACGTAGGTGATGACGGCATCGAAACGCCGGAAGACGGCCCGGTCGAGCAAGCCCGCATGATTGGTCGCAGCGATGATGAGGCTATCCGAGTCGTCGGTCTCGATGAACTGCAGGAACGAGTTCAGGACCCGCCGCATCTCGCCCACATCGTTGGGGGATGCGCGGTCGCCGCCGAGGGCATCAAACTCGTCGAAGAGGTAGACGCCGCGCGTGGTCTCGATGGCGTCGAAGACTAGGCGCAACTTGGCGGCCGTCTCGCCCATGTAGCGGGTGATCAGCGCGTTGAGTTGAATCGTAAAGAGGGCAAGGCCCATCTCGCCGGCGAGGGCGGCGGCGGTCATGGTCTTGCCCGTTCCAGGCGGGCCAGCCAGAAGGAGCTTTCGAGCGGGCGCGTAGCCATGTGCGCGAAGGCGCTCGCAGGCTCGTTCCTCGATGAGGACCTCAGTGAGACGTGCGGCGACCGCGGGGTCGAGAGACATCTCGGCGAGGCGCGTGGCTGGGTAGGCGACGGCAAGGAGGCCCGTGAGCTCGCCACGGGGGCGGGTGATGGGGACCGGAGCCGCCGTGCGAGCCGAGGAGGCGGACGGTTGACGGGTACGCGCGCCGTCGACGAGAACACGGAGTTCCAGCGCGAACTTGCTGTGGCCGTTTCGTGCGGCTTGGGCCGCGACCTGCATCGCGTTCCTCGTTCGCCGAGGCCTCTTCGGGTGACGCCTCGTGCCCACTCAACGTTCCTCGTTTGCCGCGACCTCGTACGGGCGGTGCCTTGTGCCCGCCCCGCCCAACGGGCCTCGTACGGGCGGTGCCTTGTGCCCGCCCCGCGTTCCTCGTTCGCCGAGGCCTCGTACGGGCGGTGCCTTGTGCCCGCCCCGCAATTCTCGCGTGTATTCAGTCGATTCCAGCCGCAACCCCAGGGCCGGCACAAGGCACGGCCCGTACAACGGGCCTCGTACGGGCGGTGCCTTGTGCCCGCCCCGCAATTCTCGCGTGTATTCAGTCGATTCCAGCCGCAACCCCAGGGCCGGCACAAGGCACGGCCCGTACAACGGGCCTCGTACGGGCGGTGCCTT
>Ga0209702_10006089_pt1 | contig 15803 bp, 17 predicted proteins | sample FRY01_FD_187210 | JGI IMG/M metagenome (GOLD analysis project Ga0209702, IMG submission 187210) | Freshwater microbial communities from Lake Fryxell liftoff mats and glacier meltwater in Antarctica - FRY-01 (SPAdes) (version 2) | ecosystem: Environmental > Aquatic > Freshwater > Ice > Glacier... | reverse complement strand
GGCGTGTCCGGCGTCATCGTCACGCTGCCGATGCCGAACAGCAGCGTCGCGTTCATCAGCGCCGCCGCCACCAGCCCCGCCCGCCGCCGCGCCGCCGCCTCCCCCGGCAACAGGTCGGCCGCCGCTTGCGCCAACATCACCGAGCCCAGCGCCGCCGACAACGGCCCGAGCAGCCGCACCCCCAGCCCGCCATCGCCCGCCAGAGCCGTGCCGGCCGCGATCCACAGCGCCACCATCGGCGGGTGGTCCAGGTAGCCCGGTGCCAGCGCGCGCGACCACACCCAGTAATAGGCCTCGTCCGCCGACAGCGGCGTGGCGCCGGCCACCGCCAGCCGCAGCAGGGTCAGGATGGCGAGTGCGGCAAGGCCCAGGCGTTCGGCCGGCAGAAGACCGCCCGTCGGCAGCCTGGTCAGAGCGGCACCCCGGCCAGGGCGCGGCTGGTGCGGATCGTCTGCAGCGTCTGCACCCGCGCGACATGGGAAGCCCCGGTCAGCTTCTGCGTCAGCAGGTTTTCATGCGCCGTGTCCCGCGCCACCAGCTTGATCAGGAAGTCGCCGCCGCCGCGGATCATGTGGCATTCGCGCACCTCCGGCCATTCCGCCACCATCGCCTCAAAGGCCGAAAGGATCGCCTCCTTCTGGCTCTCCAGCCCGACGACGGCGAAGAAGGTGATCTCCCAGCCCAGCTTGTGCGGGTCGGAATCAGCGTGGTAGCCGCGGATGATCCCCGCCTCCTCCAGCCGCCGCACCCGGCGCAGGCAGGGCGGGGCCGAGATGCCGGCGCGCCGCGCCAGCTCCACGTTGGTCATGCGTCCGTCGGCCTGAAGCTCGGCCAGGATGCGCCGGTCGATCGCGTCCAGCACGGGCGTGTCGGAAGACGGTTTCATTGGAGGTCGGATCTTCCCCAGTACAAGGCGATTGCCGCGGCGCTTCCAGGGCCCGGGCGGGCGCCATCGTGCGGTGCCGCGCGGGACGGCTCGGCGAAATATTATTGCACAACACCGTCTGCACAAGGCCCGCTTTCTTGAAGCCGATGGCCACCACCCCCTATTCTGCAACCGGCACCGCTTGAAAGACCCAGACATGGCCGTGACCACCCACCGAACCCGCGTTCTGATCATCGGCGCGGGTCCCGCCGGCTACACCGCCGCCATCTATGCCGCGCGCGCCAGCCTGGAGCCGATGCTGGTGGCCGGGCTGCAGCCGGGCGGCCAGTTGACCATCACCACCGACGTCGAGAACTACCCCGGCTTCGCCGAGGCCATCCAGGGCCCGTGGCTGATGGAGCAGATGCAGAAGCAGGCCGAGCACGTCGGCACCCGCGTCGCCTTCGACATCATTACCCGGGTCGATTTCTCCCGGCGGCCGTTCCGCTGCGATGCCGATTCGGGCGACCTCTACGTCGCCGACGCCGTCATCATTGCCACCGGTGCCCAGGCGCGCTGGCTCGGGCTCGAATCCGAACTACGGCTCCAGGGCTTCGGCGTCTCCGCCTGCGCCACCTGCGACGGCTTCTTCTTCCGGGGCAAGCGGGTGGCCGTCGTCGGCGGCGGCAACACCGCGGTCGAGGAGGCGTTGTATCTTGCCAACCTGGCCAGCGAGGTCACCTTGATCCACCGCCGCGACAGCCTGCGCGCCGAGAAGATCCTCCAGCGCCGCCTGTTCGCGCATCCGCGCATCAAGGTGGTGTGGAACGCGGTGGTCGAGGAGATCACCGCCGGCACCGCCCCGATCTCGGTCAACGGCCTACGGCTGCGCGATACCACCACAGGCGCCGGGCGCCAGCTGGACATCGACGGCGTTTTCATCGCCATCGGCCACAGCCCCACCACCGCAATGTTCCAGGGCCAGGTGGAGCTGGATGCGGAAGGCTACATCGTCACCGCTGCCGGATCGACCCGCACCACGGCCGCCGGCGTCTTCGCAGCGGGCGACGTACAGGACAAAGTTTGGCGTCAGGCGGTCACGGCCGCAGGAACTGGTTGCATGGCCGCGCTGGAAGTCGAAAAGTGGCTCGCGGAATATGCAGCCGATTCGCGCGCGCAAGCGGGCGTCGTCGATGCGCCGGAACCGACTCTGGCGGCGGGCCGGTAACGACCAAGCACACGCCCGGCTCCATCGGGAGCGGGGACGAACAAAGGGCGTTGTCCCGCCACGGGCGGGGTGACAAGGGAATGGCTTCATCATGGACTGGGACAAATTGCGTGTGTTCCACGCGGTCGCCGAGGCAGGCAGCTTTACGCATGCCGGAGATACTCTTAACCTCAGCCAATCGGCCGTCTCGCGGCAGATCTCGGCGCTGGAGGAGGCGTTGCAGGTGCCGCTCTTTCACCGCCATGCGCGCGGGCTGATCCTGACGGAACAGGGCGAAAGCCTGAACCGCACGGTGCGGGAGGTCTTCGCGAAGCTCGCGATGACCGAGGCCTTGCTCACCGAAAGCAAGGAACGCCCGGCCGGGCGGTTGAAGGTGACGACAACCGTCGGTTTCGGCTCCTCCTGGCTGGCCCCCCGGCTGCACCTGTTCCTGGACCAGTATCCAGAGGTCACCATGCAGCTGCTGCTGGACGACACCGACCTCGACCTCGCCATGCGCGAGGCCGATGTCGCCATCCGCATGCACGCCCCCAAGCAGCCCGACCTGGTGCAGCGCCACCTGACGGCGCTGGACTGGCATGTCCTGGCCTCGCCGGAGTATCTGAAGCAGCACGGCACCCCCAAGACCGCGGAGGAGCTGGACAATCACCGCCTGATCCTGTTCGGCGACCACCACCCGCCGGTCGCCGACATCAACTGGCTGGCCGAGGCCGGCCGCCGGCCCGGCAGCCCGCGCAAGGCGGTGCTGGAGGTGAACTCGCTGCGCGCCATGTTCGCCGCAACCCGCTCCGGGCTCGGCCTCGCCTCCATCCCCGATTACATGCACGCCGCCGACTCCGAGGGGCTGGTGCGTGTGCTTCCGGACATCAAGGCGCCGAAGGTGGACGTCTACTTCGTCTACCCGGAGGAGCTGCGCAACTCCAAGCGCGTCGCCGTCTTCCGCGACTTCCTGCTCGCCCAACTCGCCCAGCGCGGCTGACGTCCCGCGGCGCGCAGACCTGCCCTGCGCTCCACCCAGGCCGCGCGCGCCCTGCGTGCGGCCTTCACGTGTCCGCGTGCTGCGGTTTCATTACCGTTCGCGTGCGCTGCATGGCGGCGGGGCTTGTCGTCACGAAACATTAACATTCTTGCCATGCCGCAGTCGCAAAATCCTGCGAAATCAACAGAGACCATGCGTGATTTGCGCGACCGGCATGGCCGGTCCCGGCAATTGACCATGGTCGGACCTCGCAGCGCAACATAGCTTGCGGGCCATGAGATTGGACGGGTGGGTGGCCATCGCGATGGCCGGACGGAACCCTCCCTTTGGTTTCCCGGACCAGTGCCGGGAAAGGGGGCCTTCGGGCTCCTGCGTCTCTCAGACGTGAAGCCTCCCTGTAGACTTGCCCCGCGGCGAAAGCCGCGGGGTCTTTTTTTGTGTCCGTCGCAGCACCGGCCGTGATCACGCCGGAAGGGTCAGCGTCGCGCGCAACCCGCCGCCGGGCCGGTTTGCCAGCGTCACATCCCCGCCATGCGCCCGTGCGATGTTGCGGGTGATCGCCAGCCCCAGCCCCATCCCCCCCGTCTCCCGGCTCCGGCTCGGCTCCAGCCGCTGGAACGGCAAGAACATGCGCTCCAGGTTCGACGGGGGAATGCCCGGCCCGTCATCGTCCACGTGCAACGTCACCAAACCATCGGTCCCGGCCACCAGCAACGCCCGGGCCGCTCCGCCATAGTTCACCGCGTTGGAAACCAGGTTCGTCACCGCGCGCTTCAGCGCCACCGGACGCCCCACCACGGTCAGGTGGTGGGGCCCGTCCTGGCGCAGCGCCTCTGCCGGCAGATCGGGATGCGCATCGGCCGCCTCCTGGATCACCGTGTCCACCAGCGCCGAAAGGTCCACCGCCACCGCCGGTTCGCTCAGCGTGGCATCCCGCCCGAAGGCCAGCGTGGCCGACACCATCGCCTCCAGCTCGCCCAGGTCGGCCAGCATCCGCCGGCGCTGGTCGTCATCCTCCATGAACTCGGCGCGCAGCCGCAGCCGGGTGATCGGCGTGCGCAGGTCGTGCCCGATCGCCGTCAGCAGGAAGGTGCGGTCCTCCACGAAGCGGCGGATGCGCGCGGCCATGGTGTTGAACGCCGCCGCCGCGGTGGCCAATTCCGTCGGCCCCGACTCCGGCAGCGGCGGCGCGTTCACGTCCCGCCCCAGCGCCTCTGCCGCGGCGGCCAGCGTTCCCACCGGGCGGATCAGCCGCCGCACCGCCCACAGCGTCAGCAACGCGGCCACCGCCGACATGCCGGCGAAGGTGACAAGGAAGGTGCCGGAGTACCACGGCCACACCGGCGCCATCACCATCTCGGCCGCCAGCCACTGGCCCTCGGGAAGCTGAAGGGCGATCGCCACCCGCGTCTGCCTGCCATCGGAGTGCACCAGGATGTCGCGCGGTCGCAGCGACTGCGGCAACGGGATCAGCTGCATGTCCGACCGCATGTGCCGCGTCAGCGCCGCGGGCGCCGGCGGCAGCGCGAACGCCGGAATGTCCGGCGAAAGCCCGATGCGGATATTGGCCGGGAAGCGCGACTGGTCGATCAGGTTTGCCCGCTGCTCCGGTCGCGCCAGCACCACGCTGCGGTAGATCCTCATCACCCGCCGCGACATCTCGTGCTCCTGCGCGCTGTGGAGCATCTCGGCTCGGTCCAGCGCATGCAGGGTCAACCCACCGACCTGCGACAGCAGCAACCCGGCCAGGAGAACCAGCGCGGTCCGCGTCGCCAGGCTCGACGGCCAGAGGTGGCGCCACCACCGCATCGCCACGGCGCCCGCGGGCCGTCCCGTCAGCCTCGCGTCACCTCGGCCGCCAGAACATAGCCGCCGCCGCGCACGGTTTTGATCAACTGCACATGGCGACCGTCATCCTCCAGCTTGCGCCGAAGCCGGCTGATCGCGACATCGATCGCCCGGTCGAACGGCCCGGCCTGACGGCCGCGCAGCAGGTCCAGCAGCATCTCGCGCGTCAGTACCTTGTTGGCGCGGTCCAGCAGCGCCACCAGAAGATCATATTCGCCCCCGGTCAGCGGCACCTCCGCTCCGTCGGGGTTCAGCAGCCGCCGCCGCGCCGATTCCAGTATCCACCCGGCGAAATGCAGCGTCTTGCTGCCGCTCTCCCGGTTCTCCCCCGCCTCGCCTGACCGGCGCAGCACCGCGCGCATCCGCGCCAGCAGCTCGCGCGGGTTGAATGGCTTGGTCAGATAGTCGTCCGCCCCCAGCTCCAGCCCGATGATCCGGTCGTTCTCCTCGCCCAGCGCCGTCAGCATCAGCAGCGGGATGTCCGATTCGGCGCGCAGCCACCGCGCGAACTCCAGCCCGCCCTCGCCCGGCAGCATCAGGTCGAGCACGACCATCTGGAACGTCGTCGTCGACCACACGCGCCGCGCCTCGCGTGCATCGCGCACCGCGGTGACGCGGAAATGCTGGCGCTCCAGGTATCGCGCGAGAAGGTCCCGGATCTCCCGATCGTCGTCGATCACCAGGATGTGCGGGCTGACGGTGATGCTGGCTGCTTCCATGCACGCAATAATACCGCGGCGTCGCCCGTTTGGGCAGAGTCCCCCGCTTCTCCGTTGCAGTTTGTTTCATTGACGTTTGCGTTACCCGCGAGCCGCCCTCCGGCACTCGCCTCCGTTCCCTTGGCGGGGGCCCTGCGCTACTGAGGGCTTGTGGCATTCCCCCTCCCCCCCGACGCCGCCCGCAGCACGCTGCACCGCCTGGTCGCCGCCGATCCGGACCTGGCGCGGATCGAGGTCCAGGCGGGCCCCCTGCCGTGGCGCCGCCGCGCCGCCGGGTTCGAAGGCCTGCTGCAGGCGATCGTCGGCCAGCAGATCAGCAACCAGGCCGCCGCCGCCATCTGGGCGCGGCTGCGCGCCGTCCCGGGGGCGCTATCGCCGCAGGGCCTGCTGGCGCTCGACGACGCCGCCCTGCGCGCCGCCGGCCTCTCGCGCCCCAAGGTCGCCCATGCCCGCGCCCTGGCCGAGGCCTTCGCCGACGGCCGCCTCGCCGCTGCCGCGCTGGCCGCCATGGACGACGAAGCCGCGATCGCCGCCATCGTCGCGGTGCGCGGCATGGGCCGCTGGTCGGCGGAGGTCTACCTGCTGTTCGCGCTCGAGCGCGAGGATGTCTTTCCCGCCGGCGACCTGGCCTTGGCCGCCGCCGCCACGGCCCTGAAGGGCCTGCCCGCCCGCCCCGCGCCCGCCGCCCTGCGCCTGCTGGCCGAACCCTGGCGGCCCTGGCGCGGCCTCGCCGCGCGCCTGCTCTGGCACCATTGGCGCCACCTGACCGGCCGCCCCGCCTTCGACGACATCACTGCCGCCACGGGTGACGCTGCCGACAAGTGATGGCCCCGCAACCGTTCCTTCACGAATCCCAGGCATGCTCCGCCCAGGCAGATTGGAAAATCCGCATGTCGGCGCATGTCCAGGCCACCTACGCCCTGCCGAAGCCGGTGCTCGGATACCATCCCGGCACCTTCCTCGAACGCGGCGCGGCAGTGCCCTTCACCACCCCGCTGCTGAACGGCGCCCGCGCACGCCCCGGGCCGCGCGGCGGCCTGGACTTCACCATCCCGAACCCCTCCGGCGGGCGCGGCCTCTACATCGTGCCGTGGGAGGGTGTCTTCGCCCTCTGCCGCCCCACCGTGCATGACTGCCGGCTGATCTCCGCCCTGTCCGGCATGCGCGGCGTCACGCCCACGGCCATCCGCGCCGCCGCCCGCGCCATCGCCGCCGAGGGCCTGGCCGGCCGGCGCGCCCGCGCCGCCGCGCAGGAAGCCGCCGCCGCCGACGACAAGGCCCGCACCATGAACAACTTCCAACTGCTGCTGGACCTGGTCGGCCAGATCGAGGCGCAGGAAGGCACCACCGCGGCCGACCGCGCCGGCGACATGGAACAGCGCGCCCGCCGCGCCGTCGCCCGCATCGCCCCCGGCCTCAACCGCTCCAGCGAGCAGATCGCCACCTGCCTTGAGGAGCTGGCCAGCCTGTTCTCCGCCGTCGGCATCGGCGGCGGCGCCGCCGCCGCCCGCGTGCCCCGCCTGCTGACATCATTGGGCGTCCTGCGGGACGCCATGCGCGACTGGGCCCGCGCCCATCGCGACGAAAGCGGCGCCGACGCCACCCGGATCTCCGAGTCGGCGGAGGTCACCATGGCCTTCGCCCGCGTCGTGGTCGGCGAGGGCCAGGTCATGACGCGCAACGTGGTCTCGCTCCTGCGCGCCTGGAGCACCGGGCCGGAGGCCCTCGCCCTGCAGGCCACCCGCCCCGACTGGCTGCTCGACGGGTGGGAGCGGATCATCCTGCTCTGGCAAACCGCCGAGCCCGCCCTGCGCGATGCGACCCTGGCCGAGATGGCCAGCCTGATCCCGGTCCTGCCCAAGGAGGCCGCCGAGTGGGGCGGCATGCCGCTGCCGGGCCTCACCGAAGGCGGGTTGCGCCGGCGCATGGTTTCCATGGCGGAGGACTGGCGCAGCGGCGTCACCCAATACGACCTGATCGCCCGCAACGAGGAAATCCGGGCCCTCGCACCATGAAAAACCCCCAAGCCGAACGCACTGGCCGCCTGGCCGAGATCCGCGCCCTCCACCACCATCTCGTCTCCGCCCAGGACACGCAGATCCTCAAGGTCGTCGCGATGGTCGATGCGCTGCCCCAGCGCGGCGAGGCCGACTCGCTGATTGCACCCCTGCGCGCCCGCCTGGCGCAGTTGCGGCCCAGCCGCCCGCTGGGGGCGATGCGCCTGCTGTTCATCCCGCTCGACCCCGTCCTGACCCAGCCGGCGCACTGGCGCCGCGGCAACCTCAGCATCCCGCGCACCGTCATCCCCTGCCTGTACCGCCAGCTCGCCGCCCGCGACCCGGCGGTGCTGGAGGCCGTGACCCGGGAGATCGCCGACGCCACCACGGATGACCGCGCGCTGATCCTGCGCGCAGGCCCAAAGCTGTGGGACCGCGCCGCCGAAGTGATGGCCAACCAGCCGCCACCATCGGACTGGGCGGAGACCACCGGCCTCACCACGGCAGACCACGTCGCCATCATCGAGGGCATCCTGCTGCTCTGGGCCTATGCCCCCGCCATCGCCCGCATGGTTGCCGCCGGCAAGCCCGACCGCGCCGAAATCTCCGCGATCCTGGTCGATGCCGCGCACACGCCCGATGCGATGGGCGTGCTGATCAGCGCCCTGCTGCACTGGCTGCCCGGCGCGGCGCCGCAGGTGCTCGACTTCACCTCCGCCCATGCCGCCCATGCCGCCCCTACCGGCCTGCCCGGCCGGCACCGCCACCGAATGCGCCGTCGAGCACGTGCTCGATATCATCGAGGCCGAACAGACCGACCCGCCCGAAGGCCCCCTCAGCCTCGGCCGGCTGCGCCAGGTGGTCGAAATGCTGGATGAACTCGCCGCCGGCTCGTCCGACCGTCCAACCCGCAGCGCCCGCATCGCGGCCACCCGCGGGCGGGTGGACATCGCCTGCCGCCAGCGGTTCCAGATCCAGCTCAAGGGGCAGTTGGTGGAACGCCTCGCCACCGGCCTGCCCAGCACCGCCGACGAGATGCGCTCGCTCGAAACCGCGGCCCGCGACCTGCGCCGCTTCGAAACGGTCGCCCGCCGCATCAACAACTCCGACCACTACGACCGGATGCTGCGCGGCACCATGGCCCTGCTCGCCCCACGCGCCCAGGACGACGTCCAGGGCCGCGTGGACCGGCTGCGCCTGGCCGAGATCCTGCTCGGCCCCGAACAGGCGCTGCAGATGCTCGTGGAGGCCGACTTGGCCACAACCTGAGGCGCCGCGGCCGCCCCTCGCGCCGGGATGGCGGGCGGCGACGCGCAAAGCCAAGACGTGATACCAGGGGTCGCGATCAGCGAGACATGATACCAGTCACCGCGCCAGAAGCTCCTCCGCCAGCGCCCGCCACTCCGCCTCCAGCGTTCCCACAGGCATTGCCCGGCCCGCCCGCGCATACCAATACCCGGCATTGGACAGGTCGCCTTCCTTGCGATGCAGATAGGCGTGCACCGCCGCCCCCACCTGGTCGTCCTAGTCCTGCGCGCAGCCATGCGCCCGCGCCCAGTCGCCCTTGCCGTCCCACCACAACCCCTGCACCGCGAGCGACAGGCCCGGCGGCGGCAAATCCCCCGCCAGCGACGCCTCGAACGCAACCATGGTCATCGTCGCCATCCCGTCAGCCCTCCAGCAACCGCCGCAGCTTGCGCACCGCGCTGTCCGGCGCCTCGACGCAGGGCCCGAAGGCCGAGCAGGTAAACAAAATCCCGTCCGCCCCGCACCTTGCGGCATAGCGCGCCAGCGTCACGAACCACGCCGTCGTCGCCGGCGCCAGCATAGCCACAAGTGCTACCCGCTTCTTCCTCGTCGTCGGCCTCCTGCGCCGCTACGGCGAGCCGGTGCGCGAATTCATCGAGCGGCGTCTCACGTTGGTCACCACCCTGAGCGTGGCCGGAATTGTTGGCGGCTTTCTGGCACTGAAGATGTTATGATCGCCTGCTGGTCCTATAGCGGGCTGCGGGCCAGGGGAAATATGCAAACCCTTGCCCCCGCCGGCCGGCGCCGCTAAGCCCTCGCCCTCCGATCCCACCGTCCCCTGCGACGCCGCCACGGTTGTGCCGCCGCGGCCGGGGCCACCAAGGTTGCCCATATGTTCTCACGATTGCTCGGGTTCATGTCCGCCGACATGGCCATCGACCTCGGGACTGCGAACACCCTTGTCTACGTCAAGGGCCGCGGCATCGTGCTCGACGAACCGAGTGTGGTCGCCATCGCCGACGTGCGCGGCAAGAAGCAGGTTCTGGCGGTGGGAGAGGAGGCCAAGCTGATGCTCGGCCGCACCCCGGGCAACATCGCCGCCATCCGCCCGCTGCGCGACGGCGTGATCGCCGATTTCGAGGTGGCGGAGGAAATGATCAAGCATTTCATCCGCAAGGTGCACAACCGCCGCGGCTTTGCCTCGCCCATCATTATCGTGTGCGTCCCCTCCGGCTCCACCGCCGTCGAACGCCGCGCCATCCAGGAAAGTGCCGAATCCGCCGGCGCCCGCAAGGTCCTGCTGATCGAGGAACCCATGGCCGCGGCCATCGGTGCCGGCCTGCCGGTCACCGAGCCCAGCGGCTCCATGGTCGTGGACATCGGCGGCGGCACCACCGAGGTCGCGGTGATCTCGCTCGGCGGCATCGTCTATGCCCGCTCCGTGCGCGTCGGCGGCGACAAGATGGACGAGGCGATCATCAGCTACATCCGTCGCCACCACAACCTGCTGATCGGCGAATCCTCCGCCGAGCGCATCAAGATGGACATCGGCGCCGCCTCCGCTCCCTACGACAACGACGAGGGCCCGTACCGCGAGGTCAAGGGCCGCGACCTGATGGCCGGCGTTCCGCGCGAAATTGTGGTCAGCCAGCGCGCCATCGCCGAGAGCCTGGCCGAACCCGTCACCGCCATCGTCGAGGCGGTGAAGGTGGCGCTCGAGAACACCCCCCCCGAACTCGCCGCCGACATCGTCGACAAGGGCATCGTGCTCACCGGCGGCGGCGCCCTGCTCCACCGCCTCGACCAGGTGCTGCGCGACGCCACCGGCCTGCCCGTCGTGGTGGCGGAGGACGCGCTGCAATGCGTGGCACTGGGCACCGGCCGCGCGCTTGAGGAGATGAAGCGCCTGCGCAACGTGCTGACCTCGATGTATTGACCCGCCGTCCAGTGCGATCGCGATGGGGCAGAGCACGCCAAACGTCGTTTGTGATCGGCCTGGAATCGGCGCCGTATGTGGATGCGTCCTGCCGCGCGCCGCGGTATACTTCGCCTTGCGTTGGTGTGATTCGGGGATGACGTGATCCGGCTGTCCGTGCCGCTGCGACAGGCGCTTTCCAAGCTAACGCTGCCCGTGCTCATCGTGGCATCGTTCGGCCTGATGCTGCTCGGCAAGGCCGACGCGCTGCTGGCCGAACGCGCCCGCATGGTGGTGGCCGATGCGCTGGCCCCCATCTACGCCGCCCTGGCCGAGCCGCTCTCCGTCGTCCACCGCGGCATCGACGCCGCCGGCAACGTCGCCACCCTGCACGAGGACAACGCCCGCCTGCGCGAGGAGAACGAGCGCCTGCGCCGCTGGCAATCCGTCGCCCTGGCACTCGATGCGGAGAACGCGGCGCTGAAGGCCCAGCTCCGTTGGATCCCCGACCCCGCCCCCAGCTACGTCACCGCGCGCGTCGTCGCCGATGCCGGCGGCGTCTATGCCCGCGCCGTGCTGCTCTCCCTCGGCCCCAACCACAGCGTCACCAAGGGCCAGATCGCGCTCGACGACCGCGGGCTGGTCGGCCGCGTCACCGAACTCGGCGCCCGCAGCGCCCGCGTCCTGCTGCTGACCGACATGAACAGCCGCGTCCCCGTCATCCTGGAGAACAGCCGCGGCCGCGCCATCCTGGCCGGCACCAACGGCGCCCGTCCCCGCCTGATGTATTGGGCCGAGGGCGTGCAGCCCGCCGAGGGCGAACGCGTCGTCACCAGCGCCGAGGCCAACACCTTCCCCCCCGGCCTGCCCGTCGGCGTCGTCCGCTACAGCGCCAGCAACGTGCCAGAGGTCCAACCCCTCGCCAGGCTCGACCGGCTGGAGGTGGTGCGCCTGTTCGACTACGGGCTCAAGGGCGTCCTGCCGCCCGAGACCAGCGTCGCCCGCCTTCCCGAACGCCGGCGCTGAGCCTCCCGCATGGATGACCGCCTTCCCGGCATCCGCCCCCGCCAAACCCTTTGGCGCCGGCTCGACGGCACCGCGCGACGCGCCTTCCCTACCGCGATGACGCTGCTGGTACTGCTGGTCACCGCTGCCCCCTTCCGTCTGCCCGGCCAGGCGGAACTGCAGAACGCCGCTGCCCTGTCCTGTGTGTTCTTCTGGTCGGTGTTCCGCCCCGCCTCCATGCCCCCGCCCGGCGTGTTCCTGATCGGCCTGTTCGCCGACCTGCTCGTCTTCGCGCCCCCCGGCGTCGGGGTGATCAGCCTGCTGGTCGCCCATGGCGTCGCGGTGAAATGGCGCCGCTACCTCACCCGCCAGGGCTTCCTGGTCGTCTGGCTCGTCTTCGCGGGCGTCGCCGCGGGGCTGGCTGCCCTGCAATGGCTGCTGACCTCCACCCTCACCTTCAACCTCCTCCCCCTCGGCCCCGCCGTGTTCCAGGCAGCGCTCGCCGCCGGCCTCTACCCCATGCTCGCCGTGCTGCTCGCCCGCTCCCACCGCACCATCGCGGAGCCGGCCCATGCGTGAGGCAAGCCAGATCTCTTCTTTTTCTGAAGAAAAAGAAGCAAAAAGACTTCATCCATTTGCTCCCAAAGGAATGAAAGTTTTTTGGTTCTTTTTTTCAAAAAAGAACATGCTTCCCTTCGCTCGCATTTCTTCTCCATGAAGCGCGAGGTCCAACGCAGCGGCGTTTTCACTCGACGCGCGCTCATCATCGGCGGCGCCCAGCTGGCCACCCTCGGCGCGCTCGGCGCCAAGCTCTACCAGGTCCAGGTCGTGGACGGCGCCCGCTACGCCACCATGTCCGACAGCAACCGCATCAGCGCCCGCCTCGTCGCCCCGCCGCGCGGTCGCCTGCTCGACCGCCACGGCGCTGTGCTCGGCGGCAACCGGCTCAACTGGCGCGCCCTCCTGGTTGCCGAGCAGACCGGTGATGTCGGCGCCACGCTCGACAATCTCGCCCGCATCGTCCCGCTATCGGAGACCGAGCGCGCCCGTATTGATCGCGACCTGCGCCGCCACCGCCGCTTCGTACCGATCATGGTGCGCGAGTTCCTCACCTGGGAGGACATGGCCCGCATCGAGGTCGCCGCCCCGGAACTGCCCGGCATCCTGGTCGATGTCGGCACCACCCGCCAATACCCCCACGGCGCCACGCTCGCCCATGTCGTCGGCTACGTCGCCCCCCCCAACGAGGCCGACGTCACCGAAGACCCCATGCTCGGCCTGCCCGGCATCCGCGTCGGCCGCGCCGGCATGGAGCGCGTGCACGACGCCGCCCTGCGCGGCCGTGCCGGCGCCATCCAGCTGGAGGTCAACTCTGTCGGCCGTGTCATCCGCGAGCTCGACCGCCGCGAGGGCACCCAGGGCCAGGACGTGGGCCTCACCATCGACCTGGATCTGCAAAAAACCGTCCTCGACCGCCTCGGCGATGAAAGTGCCAGCGCCGTGGTGATGGACGCGCGCAACGGCGAGGTCCTCGCCATGGTCACCAACCCCTCCTTCGACCCCGGCCTGTTCAACTCCGGCGTGTCCCAGGCGCAATGGGTCGCCTGGACCTCCAACCGCCGCGCGCCCCTCATCAACAAGGCGGTCGCCGGCCTCTATGCCCCCGGCTCCACCTTCAAGATGGTCGTGGCGCTGGCCGGGCTGGAGGCACGCGTGGTCAACTTCAACGAAACCGTCTTTTGCCCCGGCTACCTCGATTTCGGCGACCGCCGTTTCCATTGCTGGCGCAAATACGGCCACGGCTCGGTGGACATGCGCACCGCCATCAAGGTCAGCTGCGACTGCTACTTCTACGAAATCGCCCGCCGCACCGGCATCGACCGCATCGCCGCCATGTCCAACCGCTTCGGCCTCGGCGTGAAGCTCGGCATCGAGTTGCCCGGCGCCCGCCAGGGCCACGTGCCAACCCGCGCCTGGCGCATCGGCCAGGGCAAGGCGTGGAACATCGGCGACACCATCGTGCACGGCATCGGCCAGGGCTTCTTCGAGCTCACCCCGCTCTCGCTCGCCACCATGACCGCGCGCCTGGCCACCGGCCGCCAGGTTCAGCCCCACCTCACCCGCAGCATCGCCGGCGTCCTGCAGAAAGGCGCCCGACCAGAGGACTGGCCGACCCTGGGCATCGGCGAACGCGGGCTCCAGCTGATGCGCGAGGCGATGTGGGCCGTGGTCAACGAACAGGGTGGCACCGCCCTCGTCGCCCGCCTGCCGCAGGTCCCCGGCACCGTCGGCCCGCCGGTGCAGATGTCCGGCAAAACCGGCTCCGTCCAGGTCCGCAACGTCACCCGCGAACAGCGCGAGCGCGGCTTCAAGTCCGAGAACCTGCCCTGGGAATACCGCCCGCACGCCCTGTTTGTCGGCTACGCCCCGCACGACGCCCCTCGCTACGCGGTCGCCCTGGTGGTGGAGCACGGCAACGCCGGGTCGGAGGCCGCCGCCCCCGTCGCGCGCGACATCATGGCCGCCACCATCGCCCGCGACCCCGCCAACCGCACCGACCGCGCCCGAGTCGCCGAGGGCGCGGCCCGATGAGCATCCTCGAACGCCGCTTGATCCGCGAAGGCTCCTTCGACCTCACCGCCAAGCTGTTCCGCATCAGCTGGCTCTATGTCCTGCTGCTCACCGCACTCGCCGGCGTCGGCTACGCCGCCCTCTACTCCGCCGCCGGCGGCTCGCCCGAACCCTATGCCGCCCGCCACATGCTGCGCTTCGCCGTCGGCCTGGTGATGATGCTCTGCATCGCCATGATCGACATCCGCTTCATCCAGCGCATGTCCTGGCTCGCCTGGCTCGGCGGCGTCGTCCTGCTCGTCCTCGTGCTCGTCATGGGCAATGTCGGCAAGGGCGCGCAGCGCTGGATCGAGCTCGGCGGCATGCAGTGGCAACCCTCGGAGCTGATGAAGCTCGTCCTCGTCCTCGCCCTCGCCTCCTGGTTCCACCGCGCGAGCTGGGAGCGGATGGGCAACCCGCTGTTCCTCATCCCGCCGATCCTGGCCGTGGTGATCCCGGTCGGCCTCATCCTCAACCAACCCAACCTCGCCACCGCCGTCATCACCGCGGTTGTCGGCGGAACCGTCTTCCTCGCCGCCGGCCTGCGCTGGTGGAAGGTCGCCCTCGTCGCCGGGGCCGCCGTCGTCGCCGCCCCGATCGCCTACAGCCACCTGCGCGGCTATCAACGCGCCCGCATCGACACCTTCCTCAACCCCGAGAGCGACCCGCTCGGCGCCGGCTACAACATCATCCAGTCCAAGATCGCCCTCGGCTCCGGCGGCGTCTGGGGCAAGGGCTACCTCCAGGGCACCCAGGGCCACCTCAACTTCCTGCCGGAAAAACAGACCGACTTCATCTTCACCACGCTGGCCGAGGAACTCGGCCTGGTCGGCGGCCTCGCTGTCCTGGCGCTCCTCGCTGCCATCGTCCTCGGCGGTATGCTGATCGCGCTGCGCTGCCGCCACCAATACGGCCGGCTGGTGGCACTCGGCATCAGCATGAACTTCTTCATGTACGTCTTCGTGAATATCGCCATGGTCATGGGCGCCATTCCCGTCGGCGGCGTCCCGCTGCCGCTGGTCTCCCATGGCGGCTCGGCGATGCTCATGGTGATGATCGGCATGGGCGTGCTGATGAGCGTCCATGTCCACCGCGACGTCGAATTCGAGGACCGACGAAGAGAGATCTGATCATGTCCTTCTCCGCGATCGAGGAGGCAAGAAAGTAGGCAAGAATCTTCTTTTTCTGAAGAAAAAGAAGCAAAAAGACTTTCTAACTATTTGCGCCGTGCCAACCCGGCGGGCTCGGTGCCAAGGAATGAAAGTTTTTGGTTCTTTTTTTCAAAAAAGAACCGCTTCCTTCTCCTTCACCGTCTCCGCCACGAACAGCAACACCTCCCGCGCCATCGCATCCCACCCGTCCTCGTCCAGGTGGAATTCATGCGTCGCC
>Ga0209702_10006085_pt1 | contig 15809 bp, 18 predicted proteins | sample FRY01_FD_187210 | JGI IMG/M metagenome (GOLD analysis project Ga0209702, IMG submission 187210) | Freshwater microbial communities from Lake Fryxell liftoff mats and glacier meltwater in Antarctica - FRY-01 (SPAdes) (version 2) | ecosystem: Environmental > Aquatic > Freshwater > Ice > Glacier... | reverse complement strand
TGCGGTCAACCGCCGCGAAATAACGCTCGGCCAGATCGATGAGCGGCTTTTCCATCACGAACTCCTGATTCATGCTGTCCTCAGCGACTGCTGCGCTGCATCCAGCATGACGGTGAGCATATCCAGGCGCGGATGCATGGGCCGTGGGTAGCCGACCCGGCTATGCGTATGCCCCAAGGTCAGCGCAGCTTCTGCCATTTTGTAACTAAGCGGCCCGGGATTGATGATGGGCACCGGCAAACGCTGCTGTAGATAGCCGTGCGCCTGGTGCATGGTGGTCGAGCCCAGAATCAGCACTTCTGCACCATCGAGCTCGATCGCCTTGCGCGCCGCTTCCTCAAGCAGAGGAAATATTTCTTCTTCCTTGCCCGACAACAAGCTCTGGTTGTCGGGACTGACTTCGATCGCCCGAACCGATGCGCATTTGTGATGCATGCCGAGCTCATCCAGTGCCTTCTTGTACAGCGGCTTCCAGCGGCTGGCCATGGTGATAATGGAAAAACGATCCCCCAGCATCAAGGCCGTCAGCATGGATACCTTGCCCGGACCAAACACCGGAATGTCCAGCACGGAACGCAAGGCGGCCACGCCCGAATCGCTCATGCTGTCGATGCAGACGGCCGAAAAACCCTCGTCCTGGGCTCGGCAGCCAGCTTCAAAAATAGAGGCATCCGCCAGCACGAAGTCGTGATGACTGGAATAGTTCATCGGACCCGCCTTGACTGAACGGTATTCGAAATGCAGCGCGTCGCCAAACTGCAAACCCTGCAATTGTTGCTGCCTCAACGCCAGATTTTCGGACGACATTGCGAACGGGACAATGATTAATACTTTTTTCATGTCATACCCCAACCCCTTTTTAAAGAAAGTAAATCCGAGAGCCTGAAGATTTCAAGCCACCGGCCTTCAAGCTGCAAGCTGCTGTCCGGCGGCCCCCTGGAGTTCAGCCATGGCAGCGCCGCTTGAGCAGACCCGGCCAAACAGGCGCTGGAAATTTCGCATGCTCACCTGATGCAGATACTCATGGGTCGTGGCGCAGGCATCCTCCACCAGGCTCACCAGATAACCACGGTCAGCGGCTTCTCGCGCCGTCATTTCCACGCACATATTGGTGGAAGCCAACGCACCAATGGTAGTCTTTCACAGCACATGCTCTCCCGGCTCGTGCTTTCGGCGTGGTTCAAAAAGTGTGGTGGACCTGCTGACCTAAAAAGCGACGACTGCGCCGGGGTAGGGCTGTGCCCGCAGCCCAGCTTTGCATGTCGTTTGTGCCGGTGGGCGGAAAACCTTGGGATTCAGATCGCCACATCAGGGAAAGCACGACTCTTGAGGATTCTTTTCGGCTTTTCGGTGCCATACTTTGCCCTATGTGGTTAAATTTCCTTATCCGTCCAAGTCCCAAGCTGCTTGCAAATATGCTGCACTATTTATCGACACTTCGACACTTCGACGCTACCTAAATTACGGAGATTTAGATGTTTTCAGTGATTTATCTTGATCATTACACTGCACTTGGCATCAATGAAGAGGCGACACCCGCTGAAATTCAAGTAGCGTTCAACCAAGCGCTCAAGCGGTTCACAGAAAGGCACAGAGGTGCGGTTGTCGCATCGATATTGGGAAGAAGCATGGAACGCCTACAGTTGGCCCACGCGGAATTGATCGATCCTGAACACCGCCAAAAATACGATTCTTACCTTAGTAAATGTCGGATGCCCGTACCTCTATTCCCTATGTGGTAAGAAATTGGCATCGGGAAGCTGAAAAGCCTAGGTTGCTTAGTTGCATTTAACTGAGATTACTGTGGATTTATTTGTTTGCGTATTTGAATTACCACAACTCGCGAGGATGAGTCCACATGAAGATATCCGAACAATCAGTAGCACGTGATGTCAATCCATCCAATGTATGCACCGACTTTTCTCTAACCGAGCATCTGGTCAAACTGAATCGGCGGTCTGTGGACGTACGAACTCGCCAGCGCGCAGTGTTGCATTGGCTGGATTGGGTCGGCTGTGTGGCCGCAGGCTCGCGCGCGCCGGTGGCGTACTCGCTGGCTAACTGGCGTCCTTTGACAAGGGACGAAGGCACCTCAGCACAGGGTCACTGGCCAGCGCTGGCGGGCACCGCCGGCTCGGACATGCAAGCCGTCTGGCTGGATGCAGGCTTGGCCAACATCGAAGAGATGGACGACATGCACCGTGATGCCATTCTGCACCCGGGCCCGGTGGTGCTGCCGGTGATGGCGCACTTCGCTCGACATGCAAACCTGACGATTAACCAGACCCTGGATGCGGTTGTGCGAGGCTATGAGACCATGATCCGCGTGGGACGCAGCGTGGGCCCCGGGCATTACGCGCTGTGGCACAACACCGCTACTGCCGGCGTATTCGGTGCCGCAGCCGCAGCCGCCGACGCGCTGCGGCTGACCGACGAGCAGGCCACTTGGGCATTGGGCAACGCCGGCACCCAGGCGGCGGGCCTTTGGCAGGTGCGGCTCGAGCCGGTGATGTCCAAACAACTGCACACCGGCCACGCGGCTTGGGCGGGATTGACGGCGGCCTTGCTCGCACATGCTGACTTCACCGGACCGCGCTTCATTTTGGAGGGCGAACGCGGTTTTTTCGCCGCCTTGTGTCCTGACGCCATGCCGCAGCGGGTTCTGGAACCGGCGGCCGACTGGCTGATACACAGCACCAGCTTCAAGCCTTGGCCCTCATGCCGTCACACCCACGCCGCCATCGACTGCGTGTTGGCCCTGCGTGATTCGATGGGCGACGGGCCGCTGGATTTCACCGAGGCTATCGTCGAGGGATTTTCAGACGCCGTGTCGATCTGCGATACGCCGGTGCCACTAACGCGGACACAAGCCAAGTTTTCGTTGCAGTACTGCGTGGCAGCGGCCGCGCGCTGGGGCCGCCTGCTGCCCGGGCATTTTGACGAGCAGCACTTTGCTGCGCCCGAAATGCGTGCGGCCGCAGCGCGCTCGCGCCTGCGTGTGGACCCTGAACTCGATCGCGCCTACCCGGCGCATTTCGGCGCACGCGTCATCGTGACGCTGGCCGACGGCAGCGTTCACACGGCATCGGTAGTTGATTCAATGGGCGATCCGGAACGCCCCATGGGCACCGATGACCTGCTCGAAAAAGCGAGGCAGTTGATGCAATACGGCGGGGTGACGTCCACACGGTCGGATGCCGTGCTGGATGGCACGCGCGCTTTGATGGAAATGGTGGAACAAGACGGCAACACGCCGTTTCCCCGCGCCTTACTCGACCCCCTGTTCTGAGGTTAGCCTTCGCCTGCCCATGAGGTACTAGGGCAGCCAGGGCGCGATGGCGGGAAACATGACCGCCAGCTATGCGAACAGTGGCCATAATGCCTTGCCCGCTCATTCCCTGCAACACAAACAGGTTGAAACCGACCGGCGGGCTGATCTGTGCCAGCTCGATCATGATGATGTAAGCGCCAAAGAAAATCTGATAGAAACCAGCGGCCTGAATCATGGGAAGCACCGCGGCGATGGTGAGTAGCATGGAAACCCCATTGAGCGCGCAGCCCATCAGCAGGTAGGGTGGCGCTGAATTGTTGGGTTCCGCGCATGGCAAGCCTGTGGGGAGATGGATGGGATTGAATCAGAAACATTCAGTTGACGGAGTGCAGATCTGGTCAATTTCGAAAGCGGCAGTGAATTCAGCTGCGATCACCCGATCAGTAAGTAAGCAGGTCCTTCGGCAGATTAACGATGAAGTCCGTCATCGCTTCAGCATCTCGGGCGGGGCGCATATGCATCAACATGGCAATGCAAGCAGCTTCTGGATCAGCTTTTTGAAAGGCCTCCACAACCAGCCTGTGCTGCTCGTAGGAAGCTCTGATTTTCCCAAGGGCCGCAAACGCATGTCGACGGTAAAACCCTGTTCTCGTGCGCATGCGCAGCACTTCCTGCCTCAGATAGGGATTGCGCGTCGCCCGGTAGATGAGCTCATGAAAGCTCAGATTGCTTTGTTGCCAGGCCACCATGTCATCGCGCTCAACGACCTGCCTAGCTTGCTCGTGGTGCGAGATGATGGCTTCGAGTTCATCAGGTGTCATTCGCTGGCAGGCCAGACGAGCGGCGACCCCTTCGAGCTCCGCCAGCAATTCCCAAAGTGACAAGAGCTGCTGCACGTCCATTTTAGCGACGAGCATACCGCCGCGCGGCAAGCTGGTGAGCATGCCCTGCGCCTGCAACTGAATCATCGCTTCCCGGATGGGCGTGCGCGAAACTCCGTACTGACTGGCAAGTTCGGCCTCATTAATGGCATCGCCAGGCAGCAGGGTTCCGTGCTTGATGGATCTCTCGATTTCTTCGCGAATCTTGTCACTGGCCTTGGTAAATGTTGGCTTTGCGCTTGTCATAACTGGAGTTCCCCACATTGATCAATATCCATAAATAATGTATATTTATATTCATAACTCAATTGAATATGCAAATATACACTCCTGCCCCCACCCCAAGCACTGACGCTCTCAACGCTGCGCCCCTCGAGTGGACTGGCGTGGTACGTAGCGGGCTGGCGCAACGTGGAAACCCTGCCACTGAGCCTGAGATCTTGCGATTGGCCAAACAGCTGCAGCGCCTGCATCCAGCGGCCATTGAGGCCATGTCCAGCAGCCCATCGGACCGCGTCACAGACTCTGGACTAGCCGACGATAGCGTCGAGTTCAACCAAACCCTGCGGTCTTTAGCGGCATGATGGATCTGCCCGCGACGCTCACTGGATTACAGCGTGCGCTGAGCGTGGGAGAGCTTTCGCAACACCAAGCCATCCAAGCACAACGCGAGCGGCTTCTGAGGTTGGAAACGCAGTTCCACTGCGTGGTGCAACTTTTTGAAGAGGCAAATCGGCCCCGTGACGATACCCGGACAGGAAAACTCGCCGGGGTAGGCTTGGCACACAAGGATATTTTTGATACTACTGACCGAAGCCCGGGGCTGGGGCACGACAGAGGAACACTGGCCAAGGGGCTGCGAGCCGCACCGGCCATTGCGCGTTTGCAACAAGCGGGTACCAGCGAGCTGGCGGCGCTGTCAATGGCCGAATACGCCTGCGGCGCCACGGGCGACAACAGCCGGCTCGCGCGCTGCTTGAACCCACTCAATGCACAGGCGGCGGTAGGTGGATCATCCAGCGGTAGCGCTGCCGCAGTCGCCAGCGAGATGGCCTACGGCTCCCTGGGTACCGATACTGCCGGGTCCGTGCGCATTCCTGCTGCAACCTGCGCATTACTGGGCCTTAAAACAACGCACGGACTCATCTCGACAAAGGGCGTTTTCCCATTGGCACCCTCGCTCGATAGCGTGGGTCTTCTGACGCGGTCAGCCGCCGACGCGGAGCAGTTGCTGGAGGCACTCGTCGACGAGAACCAGCTGCGGCCAGCAGCCAGACAACCACGTCTGAAGGCCTGGCTCCCCGAGGCCGGCCTGCACGCCAGCGTGGCCGATGCGCTGGAGCAATTGGCAGTGGAGTACGCGGTCGAACAGCGGGTGGCGCATGTCACTGAACACCGCTTGCTCACCTCGTTATCTGAAATCGTGTTGCATCATGAAACCGCAGCAACGCACCGAGCAGCCTTGCTTGAGGGTACGGTGTCGTCACAGGTAGAAGCGGTGGCACTTCTGGGGCTGGTCCTTCCCCAACCTTGGTATCACGCGGCGCTGCGTGACCGGTCCAAGCGCGCACGCGCTTTTGTTAGCGAGCATCTGCAGGGCAACGATATTTTGATGCTGCCGGCCCTGCCGCAGCCCGTACCCGATTGGACCCGCGTGAGTGTTGGAAACCCTGACTTTGATGTGCGGCAATTACTCGCGCTGCACAGCTTCATGGGCTTTGTTAACTACCTCGGATTCCCGTCCCTGGTGATTCCCATTGCGCGTGATGAACGTGGCATGCCAATCAGCGCCCAGTTCATTGCGAGACCCTATCATGAACGAACCTTGCTTACCTTTGCTGGCAGGCTTGAACTGCAGCGCTTTGGAAACAACGGATTCACTCGCTATTTTTCCCCCACCCTCCAAAAAGTTGATTGATTGATGCCAAAAATTCAGGCTTCCAAAGCATTGGCCAGGTTTCGCGTACTGGATCTATCCAGGGTGCGTGCAGGCCCCAATTGCGTGCGCATGCTCACCGATTTCGGTGCTGACGTGATTCGTATTGAACCACCGCCAGGCATCGACCCCAATGAGGCGATGTTTGCTGCCAACCGGGAGAGTGGCGACTTTCAAAATATCAACCGCAACAAGCGTTCGATGACGCTCAACCTCAAGCGCCCCGGTGCGCACGACATTTTGATGCGCATGGTCAAAGATGCCGATGTGGTGGTTGAAAACTGGCGGCCCGATGTGAAGACCAAACTGGGTGTTGACTATGAATCGCTAGCCGCTGTGAATCCGCGCATTATCTTGGCCAGCATTTCCGGCTTTGGCCAAGACGGTCCGTACGCATGGCGTCCGGGGTTTGATCAGATTGTGCAAGGCATGGGCGGTTTGATGTCGGTCACCGGCATACCCGGTACCGGCCCGGTACGCGCAGGGCTGGCGGTCGCTGACATGAGCGCGGGCCTGTACGCAGCGCTTGGCATTCTGACGGCGCTGCTGGAACGCGAAGTGTCTGGCAAGGGTCAGTGGGTGCACACCTCCTTGCTGCACGCGCAAATCGCCATGATGGATTTTCAAATGGCGCGTTACCTCAACGACCAAGACATTCCCATTCAACAGGGCAACGACCACCCCACCAGCAGCCCGATGGGCTTGTTCGAGGCCAGCGACGGTGTGTTCAATTTGGGTGCCTCCGGTGAAGGCAACTGGGTGCGGATGTGCAAGTTGCTGGGTAAGTCCGAATGGTTGAGCGACCCAGAATTCACAACAGAAACATTACGCTGTAAGTATCGGCCTCGCCTCAATGATGCATTGGCCGTCATCTTCAAAAGCCGCACGGTTCACGAATGGGTCACACAGCTCAACAACGCTGGTGTGCCTGCTGGCCCCGTGTACACTGTGCCGCAAGTATTTGAAGACGAGCAGGTCAAACACTTGGGTGTGACGACCTCGCTGATGACAGGCTTCGGCAAAGAAATGCAATACATCACCCAACCCGTTACGCTGGCACGTACCCCGTCAAAGGTGATAGCACCTGCACCCGGTTGGGGTGAGCACACCGACGAGGTACTGCTGGAAGCGGGTTATTCTGAAGCTGAAATTCAGCAGTTTCACAGCGACAAGGTTGTTTGACCATGCAAGACGTTTTGCATTCACTAGTTGGGCATGTGTCCACCATCACGCTACGCAATGAAGGGCGCTACAACGCCATGTCGCTCGCCATGTGGATCAAGCTTGCAGGCACCTTGAAACAAATCGACAGTAACCCGGTTGTGCGTGCGGTGGTGCTACGCGGCGACGGTGACAAGGCTTTTGTATCCGGTGCAGATATTTCAGAATTTGGCGCGCAGCGCAGTGATGCAAAAGGCGTGGCCGCGTATGACGAAGCGGTTGCAAATGCGCAAGGTGCGCTGGTTCGCCTGCGCTGCCCAGTTATCGCCGCCATCAGCGGCATTTGCTACGGCGGCGGCTTGGGCTTGATTCTGGCGTGCGACCTTCGCTACTGCTCACCTTCATCAAAATTTCGCATGCCTGCCGCGCGGCTTGGCTTGGGCTACGCGCTGCCAGGCATGAAGCGTATGGTCGATGTGCTGGGCGCAGCCAACGCCAGCGAGTTGTTCTACACTGCGCGTGTTTATACGGCAGAAGACGCAGCGCGTATTGGTCTGGTAGGCTCGGTTCAAGACGATGTTTTTGCCTATGCTACGCAAACCGCGATAGAGATTGCAGCCAATGCGCCACTCACAATTGCGGCCGCCAAGCTGGCGGTGAACACGCTTTTGTCTGGCGATGAATCGGCAGGCCAGCTTGCCGTTCGGCAAGCGGTTGAAGTGTGTTTTAAAAGTGCCGACTACAAAGAAGGACGGGCAGCATTTGCCGAAAAACGTACCCCTCAATTCAGCGGCGAATAGACTTTTTTATAGACTGTTTTGTTTCGATTTTTTCGTGTGTAACTTTCCCTAAACCTAACCAGGAGTGTTGAAGATGAAGTTCTCTAAAGCCATCCCCACGTTGCTCTTTGCGGTCAGTACCGCCATGACAACAGCGCATGCCATTGGCCCGGCACCTGCACCGCTGGCGCAACGCGAAACGTTGACCATCGGCTTCGTCAAAGTCGGCCATCTGGCACCTTTGCTGAACATGGAAGAAGAGTTGAAAAAATTCAACATCGATGTCAAGCGCGCAGAGTTTGTGCGCTACGCCGATGCCCGTACCGCCCTGCTCTCTAATTCGGTCGATATTTCAGCCGTCGGCCCCGGTGACCTTGCCATCGCTGCGGCGCAGGGCAGCAAAAACTTAATTGGCCTGACCGGTGTGGCGAGCTCGCCCAAAAACCTGGTGGTGCGCAAAGGCGTGGTCATCAATGAGTGGAAAGACATCGCCGGTAAAAAAATCGGCATTGCACCGGGCTCTGCGGTGTGGTTTCAATGGGCCATGACGTTGATTGAAAACGGCATTCCGTACAACAGCTTTACACCCGTGAACATACAAGGTGGCGGTACCGCCTTCATTCAAGCCATCAAACGCGGCGATATTGATGCCATGGTGCTGTGGGAGCCGTTTGAGTCGCAAGCCGTATCAGAAGGCGATGCCTACTTTGCCAAAACGCTTGAATACAGCAAGTCCAAGTCAGTCGGTGCAGAGCTGGGCATGCTGGCTGCTTCACGCGACGCCATGACCAACAAAAAAGAAGCCGTGCGCCGCTTCTTGTGGGTGTACCTGAATGCCGAAGAGAAAATGGTTAAAAACAATGACTTGTTTGCCGACGCCTATTCCAAGTACACCGGCCTACCGCTCAACGTCACCAAAGAGTCGTCGAAGATCATCAAGCTGGGCGGCGTGCTGACCAAAGACCAAGTCAAACTACTAGCTGACGCGGCATTTCAACAAGGCATCGTGCAAAAAGATGTGGGTGTTGAAGCAGCGGCGCTGTACGATGACTCGATGGCACGCGAAATCAAGCGTTAACCGCGCTGAAAGCTCGAACTAGCCATGAAGCGCCTTATACAAATCCTTGTGGGTCTTGCAGTGCCAGCGGTGCTGCTGGTGGTCTGGCAGATTGTCGGCAGCCAGGACAGCATGGCGGGTATCGTACCCACGCCGCTGGCAGTGTTGGAAGGCTGGAAAGGATGGGTCTTTGGCGCGTCAGGTCCAGCGGGTGGTTTGGCTCTAAGCCTCAACCCTTATCAGGGCACGTGGCTGTCCAATGTGCAGTATTCATCCATGCGGGTAGCGCAAGGTTTTGCACTCGCTGCACTGCTGGGGATTCCACTCGGCTTGATGATTGGCTGGAGCAAGTTTGTGTCGCAGCTGTTTGATCCGCTCGTGCAAAGCCTGCGTCCGATACCGATCACCGCTTGGTTACCGTTTTCGATTGCACTGTTTGGTATCAGAGACTTTGGTGCTATTTTTCTGATTTTCTTGGGCGGCTTTTACGCCATCGTGGTGAACGCGACTCAAGGTGCGCGCGACGTAGATCGCAACTTTGTGCGCGCCGCACTGATGATGGGCACAACCCGTGCGCAATTGCTGCGCCGGGTGGTGTTGCCGTCTGCCATGCCGTCGATATTTACCGGGCTTCGCATCGGCCTCGGTATTTCATGGACAGCAGTCATCGTGTCTGAAATGGTGGCCGTGAAATCGGGGCTCGGCTATGTGCTGTGGGACGCGTATTACGTGGGCCGCATGGACATTGTGCTGGCCGACATGGTGTCGATTGGCGCCATGGGCTACATCAGCGACCGTCTGATTGTTTTTATCGAGCGACGCGTGCTGCGCTGGCGCATTCTTCAAAACTACTAAGTGCCCGCTACTGCTATGTCCGCCATTCAGATTGAAAAACTTGACAAGATTTACCCCGGTGAGCCCCCCGTCCAAGCGCTTACCCAGGTTGATCTCACCGTGCAGCCAGGAGAATTCGTTGCCCTGCTGGGGCCGTCGGGCTGCGGTAAATCAACCTTGCTTAATTTAGTCGCAGGCTTTGAACAAACCAGTGGCGGCGTGCTCCACGTACACGGCAAGCCGGTTGAAAAACCAGGGCCTGATCGTGGCGTGGTGTTTCAAGATGCCGCTTTGTTCCCCTGGCTGACGGTTTGGGAAAACGTCATCTTTGGTCCCAAGACGCAAGGGGCGCGACCCAAAGACTACGAAGAACGCGCTCACGACATGCTGCGCATCGTCGGGCTGTCGGACTTTAAAAACCACTTGCCCGTGCAACTCTCGGGTGGCATGCGCCAGCGCGTGGGTATTGCACGCATCCTCACATTAGGTTCGCGGGTTTTGCTGATGGATGAACCCTTTGGCGCACTGGACGCACAAACCCGCCTGAGCATGCAAGAGCTACTGCTATCAGTGTGGCAGCAACTCAAACCAACCATTGTTTTTGTAACACACGATATCGACGAAGCGCTTTTTTTGGCCGACACGGTGTATGTGATGTCCGCCAGGCCGGGCCGCATACAGGCGCGCTTGGAAGTGCCGCTCAGCCGTCCACGCTCGATTCAAGATACCACCACGTCGGAAAGCTTCAACACGATGAAGCGCGAAATTTTGAAACAAATCCGGCATTAAAAAACTTCCAGACTGCACCTATGGCCAACCCACGCATCCCCTACCGCTTTTCCAACGAAGGCCCAGCCCTCGCACCCCATCCATCTGGCAACATCATGGTCCACTTGGTGGTCAACGTTGAGCACTGGGAGTTTGATGCGCCCATGCCGCGCACCATCATCACGCCCCCGCATGGCAAAGAAACCGTGCCCGATGTGCCGAATTTCAGCTGGGTTGATTACGGTATGCGCTGCGGTCTGCCGCGCATCATTGATGCCATCACTTCACGCGGTTTGACCGCATCCACCAGCTTTAACGCCAGCGTCATCAATGCCTACCCGCGCGCGGCTGAAGCCATGCACGCCGCAAAGTGGGAGTTCATTGGCCACGGCATTCACCAAAAATCCCTCAACCATGCGGGCGCTGAAGAAGAAGTCGTGAAAGCAACGCTGGACATGATTGAGACGTTCACCGGCACCCGGCCGCGTGGCTGGCTTGGGCCGGGTCTGCGCGAAAGCCACACCACGCCTGAAACGCTCAAGGCCGCTGGTGTTGACTATGTTTTTGACTGGGTAGTGGACGACTTGCCGAACTGGCTCACCACCAGCAACGGGCCCCTGCTGAGCCTGCCCTACAACCTAGAGATCAACGACTCGATCATCTATGCGGTTGAAAAGCACTCGTCTGAAGAAATGTTTAACCGTGTCAAAAGCACGGCCGAACTTTTCACGCGAGAGGCGCAAAAGCGTCCACGCGTTTTAACGCTCGGGCTGCACCCGCACCTGATCGGTGTGCCGCACCGCTTTGGCTCGTTCGAGCGCATGCTTGATTTGCTGATCAAAACGCCTGGCACTTGCTTTGTGCAGGGCCATGACATTGCAGACTGGTTCACGGCTCAAGTGCCGGCATCAGCAGCTATTTGATTTGACGACTTAAAAAAGGAACTTCGACATGGACCTTCAACTCAGGGGGAAGCGCGTCGCCATCACAGGCGGCTCCAAGGGTATTGGGCTGGCAGTCGCCATGACTTTCGCACGCGAGGGTGCGTTGCCTATTTTGATATCACGCTCGGCCGACTCGCTGGAGCTGGCCGCTACCGCCATCAAGAAAGAAACGGGCGTCATAGCCCAAACGCTTGCCATGGACATGGCTACGCCTGAAGGCATTGAGCGCCTGATGGCAGACACAGGTGACGTGGACATTCTTATCAACAACGCCGGCGCGATTCCGGGCGGATCGCTCACCGATGTTGATGATGCCAAGTGGCGGAATTCATGGGAGCTCAAACTTTTTGGCTACATCAATCTGGTGCGCGCCATGCTGCCCAAAATGGAGCAGCGCGGCAGCGGCGTGATCAGCAACATCATCGGCATGGCTGGTGCTGTACCGCGGGCTGAATACATTTGTGGATCCACCGCCAACGCTGCGCTCATGGCCTTCACACAGGCTGTAGGAGCCACCAGCCCAAGGCGCGGCATTCGTGTGTTCGGAATCAATCCTTCGCCAACCCGAAGTGACCGCATGGAAGGTATGTTGCGGGCCCAGGCCGCTAAAAAATTGGGCGATGAAGCTCGCTGGATGGAGTTGACCTCCAGCCTGCCCTTCGGTCGTCTGATGGAGCCCAAGGAAATTGCTGATCTGACCGCTTTTTGCTGTTCGCCCCTGTCGGGCTATCTTTCCGGCACCGTCATCAATGTCGATGGGGGTCAGTCATTCGCATCACCCGCGTGAGCTTTAGCTGCTAACCCATCGATACAATCATGCTCAAGAATAATAATTTCAAGTATGAGTTTCCTGATTTGAGAGACGGCGTTCGTTCAGTCGTTTCCCAGTTCGATTCGCGCTATTGGCAGGAAATCGACGAGGCCCGCGCATTTCCAGAACTCTTCGTCAAGGCGCTGACCGAGGCAGGATGGCTGTCTGCGCACATCCCCGAAGAGTATGGCGCCCAATCTTTCTCTGACCGAAGCTAGCGTGGTCATGGAAGAGATCAACCGTGCGGGCGGCAACTCCGGCGCCTGTCACGGGCAGATGTACATTATGGGCTGCGTTGTGCGCCACGGTTCTGCCAAACAAAAGCAGGACCTGTTGCCGCGGATTGCCAGCGGCGAAATTCGTCTTCAGTCGATGGCCGTAACCGAGCCGAGTACGGGTAGCGATACAACCAAGCTCAAGACTACTGCAGTCTTGAAGGGCGATCGCTATGTGGTCAAAGGCCAAAAAGTCTGGACGTTCCGGCTTCAGCATTCAGATTACATGCTGCTGCTGGCCCGCACCACGCCTCTGGCCGAGGCGAAGAAAAAAAGCGAAGGCCTGTCGGTGTTTCTGGTTGATCTGCGAGGGGAAATCGGTAAGACGATCACTGTGCGGCCAATTCGTAACATGGTTGAGCGCTTCTTTCGCGACATCTCGGTCAATCGCCTGCGCCGAGGTGTGTTCACCAGCGTGCCAGAATTGGTCCAAGCCATTGACGAATACGTTGCTCGCCACAACACCAACCCCAACCCCTTTTTAAAGAAAGTAAATCCGAGAGCCTGAAGATTTCAAGCCACCGGCCTTCAAGCTGCAAGCTGCTGTCCGGCCAGCGAAGAGGCACGCGGTCGGGTGCCGCCGAATAGTCAAAGCGAGCCGAAGACGCTGGCGGCATGCAGACTGTTTCAGAAACCGGCATGATGCGCACTCGTCCAATGATCAAAGGATTCCGCGATGCCAGTCATTTCCATCACCTTGCTACCTGGCTACAGAGCTGAAGCCGAACAGCGCCTGGTCAGCCGCGTCGCGCTGGCGGCGCGTTCCGTGATTGCGGCGCCCGATGCGGGCACCACCGTATTCGTGAACCATGCCCACACCTACCAACGCGATGGTCAGGTGTATTCCGCAGGCGGTCCCGAATGCACCGACGCCACAGCGCTGGTACACGAGTTCCTGGACCTGATGCAAGCGCGTGACCTGCCGGCTGCCAGTCGCCTGGTATCGCCCGATTTCGTCATGCAGTTTCCGGGACATACGCGCATGCAGCAGCTGGAGCAACTGGTTCATTGGGCTAAGGACCGTTACCAGCGTGTGGCCAAGGATTATGAAAAATTCGATGAAAGCTGGGCCCAGGATTCGACCGTGGTGTATTGCTCTGGCACCCTGAACGGCATCTGGCTGGATGGGTCGGAGTTCTCCGGTGTGCGATTCATTGACCGCTTTGAAATCACCAAAGGGCTGATATCGCGGCAGGATGTGTGGAACGACCTCGCCGAAGTCAAGGCCAGCCTGGCAACGCCACGCTGAACCCACACTACCACGGGCCACCTCGCCAATGGTGTCCCGCTTGCCCCCGTACCCAACGGGCTCAGACCTGGGACGCTTTCCAGGCATCCAGGATCTCGCTTCCAGTGGCGGCCCACACCCCCTTGTGACGCATGATGTGCTGCAAGACCTCTTCCAGCGCTCGCATGCGGTAGGGCTGACCAATCACCCAGGGATGCAGAGAAATCGCCATGACACGCCCGCCTTGCGTGGCTGACTCACGGTAAAGCACATCAAACTGATCACACAACTGATCGCGGAAGTCATCTTCTGTGTGATGGTTTTGAACCAGGATGGTGTAGTCATCGATGTCAATCGGATGCGGCATCGCATGAAGAGGACCGCTGGCGGTACGCATGGCGTAAGGCATGTCGTCATTGACCCAGTCGCACACATAGTCCAGCCCGGCCGCGCCAAGCAAGTCCAGGGTATCGGCCGACTCTGACTTGGCAGGCGACAACCAGCCGCGCACCGTCTTGCCGGCGGCATGGTTCAAAATATCCAGCGTGTCATCAATCAGCTTTTTCTCGTCGGCCGTGGCCAGGCCAGCATGGTGCAGGTGATCCATGTCCAGACCGTTGGCAATGATTTCCCAATCGCGCTGGCGGCACTCACGAATGAGCGACGGGTAGCGTACAGCGACAGCGGCATTCACGGCCACTGAAGCCCGGATACCGTGCCGATCCAGCGCCTTCATGAGGCGGAAAATACCGACTCGATTGCCATAGTCGCGCAGCGTGTAATGCCGCAGGTCTGGATAGGCCGTCATCATGGCGCCTGGCGGCTTGAAGGGAACGCCCGACATATTCAGCGGAAACCATTCCAGCGCCGGCACGACCCACAGCGCGACGCGCGCCTGCCCTGGCCATTCGACGGGCTTGCGCTGCGGCAACATTGACCAGTCATAACGATCGTGGTCCATGCCGTAGCGCCGCATGGGGTAGTCGAGGTAGTTGTCGGGCAGGCTCATGGCGCTTCTCCTACGCCCTGCGCTGCGGCAGAAAAAGCATCGAAATAATGTTCGTTGAAATGAGCGGCAATTTCGCGCCCGGTTGCCAGCCAGACCTTGTCGTGGCTGGTGATGTAGGACAAGGCTTCTTCAAAAGCGGCCATTCGATACGGCTGGCCCACCAGGTAGGGATGCAGCGGTATGCACATGACGGTTCCCGAGTCCTCGCCCTCTTCATAAAGACGATCGAACTGCCGCTTCAAAATGTCGGCGTACCGACGCGGCTGCACGAGGTTGACGTTGTAGACAATGGTGTCATTCATCTCCAGCGAGTACGGCACGCTGGTCAAGCGGCCTTGTCTGACCTTCACCGGGCCGGGCTGGTCATCATGAAAGAGGTCACAGATATAGGTCAGCCCCATCTCGGCCACCAGATCGAGCGTATTGGGCGTATAGGTGAGCGCGGGCGCGAGCCAGCCGTCGAGCTTTTGCCCGGTGTGCTTTCGGATGGTGTCTATCGAGTCTTGAATGACAGTGCGCTCTTGCGCCTCGGTCATGCCCATCAGATAACGCGTGTTGTAGGTACCATGGGAATAAAACTCCCAGCCGTTGTCGGCGCAGGCTTTGATGACTTCCGGGTGATGCTCACACATCGCCACATTCAGGGAGACGCTACCGCGCACATTGCAGCGCTTCATGGCGTCGAGCATGCGCCAAAAACCTGCGCGGTTGCCGTAGTCACGGTAGGAGTAATTGAGCACATCAGGCATTGGCCTGGCCCATGGCGCACGCGCCGGATTGCGCGGCGGATTGAGTTCGTAAAACTCCACATTGGGCGCCACCCAGAAGGCCACCCGAGCCCCGCCAGGCCAGCGA
>Ga0209702_10006082_pt1 | contig 15811 bp, 13 predicted proteins | sample FRY01_FD_187210 | JGI IMG/M metagenome (GOLD analysis project Ga0209702, IMG submission 187210) | Freshwater microbial communities from Lake Fryxell liftoff mats and glacier meltwater in Antarctica - FRY-01 (SPAdes) (version 2) | ecosystem: Environmental > Aquatic > Freshwater > Ice > Glacier... | reverse complement strand
ATTAATCCTGAAGATGGCCAATCACTGGGTTCTGATTTTAACTAATCAGGGTGTTGCTTTTTAAACCTCAGGCCTAGGGAGCTTAATTGCACCTAGGCCTTTTTGCTTTAACTAGAAGAGTATTTTTGTGATAAAGTGAATAGGGTTAATGTTTATTCTTTAATTACGAGGCAGTAATGAATCTTTTTAAAACACGAAAAGGGTTTACGCTTATTGAATTGCTTGTAGTTATTGCGATTATAGCCATCTTAATTGAGCTTTTGTTGCCTGCGGTTCAGAAAGTGCGAGAAGCGGCTAGTAAGATGGCTTGTACCAATAACCTCAAGCAAATGGGCTTTTAGCCCCAAAATTTGCTTGTTAATTGTTTGTGTTCCAAGTAATATTTATATTTGTAATTGTTTTTTCTTTGTACTTGTGACTTGCCGAATTTCTTTTTTTAAGGAATCCCATCATGTTTTTAAGTTCTAATAGACATAAGCGACTAGGTTTTACATTAATAGAATTGTTAGTAGTTATTGCGATTATAGCCATCTTAATTGGGCTTTTGTTGCCTGCTGTTCAAAAGGTGCGGGAAGCTTCTAATAAAATGTCTTGTAGCAATAACTTAAAACAGATCGGTTTAGCTGTTCATGCGTTTCATAATGTGAATGGTACAGTACCTGCTGGGGGTATCTCTGACAGTCCGCCAATCGGCACGGGTGGTGGCTGGGGCAGTGCTTGGACTGTTTGGATTTTGCCTTACATTGAGCAGCAAAATCTTTTTAATAAATTTATATTCACCGGGGGTTCTGGTTGGGGGAACGCCAATAATTACACAGCGGCTTCCAATATTAAAATTCCAACCTATATTTGCCCTTCCAGCCCAGTTGGTAAGATTGCACCCAGTCCATTTGCAGGAACCAATATTTCTAACAATCATTATGTAGGTGTTACGGGTGCAGCTCCTAATGCTGCAATTGGATTTACTGAAGCTAGGTCTAATCAAGGAAACACAGGCACTGCAGGTTGTTGTTCTGGCGGGATTTCTTCTGCAGGCGGAGTATTAGTCCCTGGGGCCCCAAGCGTAACCCTTACTAGCATCGCAGATGGAACCAGCAATGTAATCCTTGTCAGCGAACAAAATGATTATCTTACCACCGTTAACAATAGTCGCGTGGTCTGGGGTGCAGGCCTTCTGCACGGATTCATGATCGGTTGGTATACCACCGGAACCCCACCGAATGCGTGTAATAATGGCGATTGTCGAACCTTTCAAATGACTACAGTTCGATATTCCATTAACCAAAAATCTGGTTGGACTAATGCTCCAGGCAACTGTGGTACCCAGGGGGTTTGTGATAACATGGGAACCAATACGCCATTAAACTCTGCGCATTCTGGCGGAGTGAATGCTGTTTTTGCCGACGGCTCCGTAAAGTTTATCAACGATAATGTCAGCTTGTTGACTCTTTCGCGGTTGGCAACTCGCGATGACGGCACCCCACTCGCAAACGACTACTAGGCTTTATGAATTATTACTAATCGCAAGTATTCGTCTTTATTTATCACACCTTGTTTTATCGGAGTTTGAAATGTTTCGTAATCTGATGGCATTCGTTTTATTAATAGCTTGTTTCGGTCTATGCGTAGGGTGTGGCGGTGGTAAAGTCAAGGTAGCGACCAAGCGCGTTCCTGTTTCTGGAACCGTAACTCTCGATGGAAAACCACTCGCAGTAGGTAGGGTGACATTCGATGCTCAAAATGGAGAGCCACCTACTACTTGCGTTATCTTGAATGGTGTATATATGGGAGCTGTGATGATTGGTAAAAACAAAGTTATGTTAATTGCCACCATCAAACAGACAATGAAGGAAAAGATGAAAATGGATGGCCCTGGTTATGATGAGATCGTTGAATTTAATGTTCTTCCAGATCGTTATCACAGTAAGAGTGAAATCATCAAGGATGTGGCCGACTCAGGGCCCAATAAGTTTGATTTTGATCTGCAATCAAAATAATTAAATCGCTCTAATGAATAAGACCATTAAAGTTTTGTAGGTTAGTAGGGATTAATTTTTAATGGTGCCCTACTTTATTTCACTCGCTAACATTTCTGCAAGTTCAATTGCTTCAAGGTCTATCCAAGTTGAGCTCTTTTTATCTGCATGAAATACAAGAAGCCTCAAGGATAAAACCCATGAGGCTTCTTTAAATTATTTGATTTTCGTTTTAGCGGGCTGCTTCCGTTTGGAATACTTTTAAATAGGATGCGATGTAATCCCCATACATTTCACGCAATTCTTCGGGCATATCCTTGTAGCCAGAAATGGTTCCTCTGCACTTTTTTGAATTGCAAAGGCATTCTTCGGGCATATGGTGGATTTCGTATTCAAAGGTGGCGTAATCAAAAGTAAGTTCTTCATTGGGCTCAATGTGTCTAAGAGCTTGAGCCTGGGTGATCTGCTCATCTGCTTTAATTAAAAGGCCGCAATTGGGTTCGCAGGAGTGATTGAACCACCCCAAAGGATGATCAGGAACAATGTGGCCATCAGGCGAAATTTGGATTGTGTGCATGGTACGCACTGTGGTGGGTTTGCCCCAAGCTTTAAGAATAAGTTCACCTGGAACAAGATTATCTGTGGCAATGATTGCCTTCCCCAAAGGGCCATGAACAATTTTAATTTTAGAATTTATAACCCGTTCACCACTGTCCATTTGTATCTCCCTGCCGTTGCTTTCCTTTAGTCGCGTCGAAAGAAAATCAACTGCATCATCAACCGAATCTGGCTGAATCACCAACAAATCACCGGGTAGACATTTTTCGAGGCCGCTCTTAAGCGCAGCTACACCGCCACGCACCTCTTCCACCTCTTTAACCCGGATCCCGTCAATTAAGCCTTCATGGAACAAAGCGAAAATTTCGCCATGCTCTCTGCCACGAAGGTAAGTGTCTTCATAAAGTACGACCCTATCGAAATGGTCGCCTAGTATTTTACCTTGTTCAATGATGTCAATATTACGACGATCACCTGCGGCAGAATAAACCACATTTCGTCGAATATGGGGCAAATGTTTTATTGCCTCAATCAGCCTTGATAGGGCCGAAGTATTGTGGCCGTAATCCAAAACAACGGTTACACCATTTAATTCCATCATATTGAAACGGCCTGGGGCTTGTATCAAACCGCCACCAAAACTTATCAAACCTTTTACGATTGCAGAAATAGTAACGCCACAAGCCCAGGCCCCTGCCACCGCTGCCAAGGTGTTTTCAACTTGAAACCCGACCAATCCCCCATGAGTAATTGGGACTTGGTTAATATTTAACAATTGTTGTTCATTGGCGCCTTCAGCTAGGGTAATTTTGCCATTATTAAGGAACACTGCCCTGCCCTCAAGCTTGCGATGATTTTTAATAATTTCATTATTTGAAGATTGGGAGAAGAAAATAATCTTGCCTGAGCAGTACTGTTGCATCCCAACCACATAGGCATCGTCCGCATTCAAAACAGCGTATCCATCAAAATGGGTTGCTGCAACCAAAGTGCTTTTGGCGTAGGCGAGTTCTTCTAAAGTTTCAATATCGTTAAAGCCAAGGTGGTCGCCTTGGCCGATGTTGACAACCACAGCAGCTTGGCAGCGATCGAACCCAAGGCCTTCACGAAGCATGCCCCCGCGAGCGTTTTCGAGCGCGGCACTTTTTGCCATCGCATGTTGCAAAGCGCATTTTGCGCTTTTGGGCCCAGAGCAATCGCCTGTAAACAAGCGCTGGTCATTTAGGAAAATCCCTTCGGTGCAGGTCATTAAAACAGGGGAATGTTCTTGCGCCAATAAGTGGGCGATGAAGCGCGTAGTGGTGGTTTTTCCATTCACCCCGGTTACCGCTGCTACGGGAATTCTACCCTCATCCCCTTCCGCAAACAGTAAATTGAGCAGAGCGTTTGCAGCATGGTTCCAAGCTGCATCATCTTTCAGGTAATAGGAAATATCGGGATTCGCCCGGATTCCAAGTAGGGTAAAACTTGAATCCCCAAGATTTACATCCAATTCGAGTTCTGCAACATCAAGGCCAACGACTTTGGCAGCCATTAGAACGGCTTGGCCGAGTTCGCTAGAGTAATCAGAAATCGGCTTGGGAACCCAAACGCCATCGATATCTTCAAGATAAGAGGCGATTTCTGTTCCCACGACAAGGGCGTAAACTCTTTGCCCCTTGAACATGGGTTCGGTAAGCATGTAATTGGTCTTGGCTTTGATGTTTGTAAAAACCTCGCCAAGAGATTCGAGACTTTCGATAGCAATAGCGGGGTTGCTTCTAGAGGTATACCGAGGCCTTAATAAGAAAGGAAAGCCTGATTGGGAAGCATAGGCTTCAACTTCTGGAAGCTCTGAAACAGGGGTGTTCTTGGGGACAGGTAAGCCGACATCTGCAAGCAGTTTGGAAGCGGTGAACCAATCGTAGGCAATCCATGAGGCGACTGCGCTGGTATGATCTGTAAGCGATCCTTTGATGCGCCTTTGCTTAAATCCTTGGCCCAGTTGAATTATGTCTTGGGCCAAGATTTGAAAAGGGATGCCCCTTTTTCTGGCTTGTTTTCGCAGTGCTTCTTGCAAAGGAGTTAGTTTGTGTTTTTCGTAGCATTGCTTGATTTTTTCAAGCCACAAGTTGATTTCTGGATTGATATCATCAATCGCAGCAAGGCAGATGTTTTTAGCAGCTTCAAGAGCTAGTTTCCCTGTGTATTCTTCCTTGTATTCGATTGCGACTTTGTAAACACCTTCTTGATGGGTAAGGCGGGTTTTGCCATAGCTAACCTCAATTCCAGCAAGACATTGAAGTTCAAGAACCACATGTTCAAGGATGTGAGCAAGGTAGGTTCCTCGTTCTAGGCGCAGGAAAAAGCCACCTGGTTCGCCTACGCTGCAGCGATGTTCGAAAAGCGAGGGAATCCAGAGTTTGAGTCTTTCATTAAAACCGGGAAGTTCAGCGGAGGAGGAATCTTTGAAGGGTCCAAGGTCTAGCCAAGCTTCTAAAACCGGAAAGGTTGCCCAAATATTTGGTCCACGAAGGGCCAAAATCCTTTGAAATTCCATTGTGATGCGTCTTTCGATTTGCTAAACGGATTTTATGGCTGCTTGGGGTCACGACCCCAAAAAACCTATTAGAGCGAATAAAATAAAGCTGCGAACTGAACAAGTTATTTAAACCCAAAGTGAGAATCAAGTTCTGTCTCTTCTTTATAATTATTACTCAATATTGAAAAAAACTTGATCTGAGCTAATAAAGATTGGAAAGAAAGTCGGGATTAAGGTGTTAAAATCGGTAAAGTTTGAACCTTGGGCTTAATTGGTTTCTTGAATGAAAGTAACCTTGGATTCTAACGAGTTGGTTGAAGGTTTTCACATTTTTTGTGAATTTTTCAAGTATAATCACTTATTCGTAATATTTCGCAAAGATAGGGTTACCTTTGAGCAGCAAACCGGTTTTTAATTCTGGTGCAAACCCCGCAGGAAAACCTGCTTTTATTGAGTTGGAAATCGACCTCGATCATAATCTTTGCTTTCACCCAGTCCACTTGAAGCTTTTGCAAAACAAGCTCGTTTGTCATAAAAACAATTCCAATCCCAATGAGTTTCAAGAGTGGACGCTTGGGCCCGATTCTAAATTTGAAGCCAGCTACAACCACGGGTTGGGTACCCTCAAAATAGCCCCCGGTTCGGGCGCTGCGATGCGCTGGAATTTCACCACCCAGAAAAAGCCCCAAGTTCATCAGTTCATCCAAGATTGTAAAAAAGCTCTGGGGGTGGTTGTAGAAACCATCACCACTATATGCCCCGGGTGTGGAGGCATCTTGCAAACCGATGAACTCTGCCTGACTTGCAATCCGCTTCCTGCGCAAAAAGGTACCTCGTTCAAGATGCTGCTGCGGCTTTTTGAATTTTCTAAGCCGCAAATGCCTCTTATCATCCTTGGCTTTTTCCTGACTCTTATCTCCACACTCGTAGGCCTGATTCCGCCCTACCTCATTATGCCACTGACCGATGATGTACTTATTCCAATGCAACAGGGCAATTTGAAAGAATTCTCTCCTGTTTTTTATTACATTGGGCTGCTTGCCTTGGCGGGCGCTGCTACCTGCATTCTAGAATTGGCCCGATCTTTTTTCTCTAGCTGGGTTAGCGAACGCATCAGCGCCAACCTTCGCATGGAAACCTACTCGCATCTTCATTCTCTTTCCGTGGAGTATTTTGGAAGCAAAAGAACAGGCGACATCATGTCGCGCATTTCTAGCGATACCAACCAGCTATGCAATTTTCTTTCCTCGCATGCGGTAGATTTTGCCTCGGATGTGCTCATGGTTTTACTTACTGCGATCACTCTTTTTGTGATCAATCCTTTTCTTGCACTGGCCAGCTTAATCCCATTTCCATTCGTAACTTTTCTGGCATATAAAATGCGCGGGCACTTGTTGCGTGGCTATCGTAAAAGCAGTATTGTTTGGGCCGATATGACCAGCGTACTTGCGGATACCATTCCGGGTATTCGAGTGGTAAAGGCGTTTTCTCAGGAAAAACACGAAATCCAGCGCTTCAATCATGCCAACTCCGTGGTGGTTGCTGCCAACGATCATATCAACCTCTGGTGGGCCATTATCTGGCCCTTGATTACTTTCATCACCACACTTGGCCTTTTGATCGTATGGGTTGCAGCATCATGGCAGATTTTTCAAGGCCATATTACGGTTGGCGTTCTTACTGCCTTTCTTGCTTACATCAGCAGGTTTTATACGCGCAGCGAATCAATGATCCGGTTTATGTCTTATGCTCAAAAAGCCTCTGCAAGTGCAGGCCGTTTGTTCGAAATTCTTGATCGAAAGCCCAGTGTGCCCGAACCTATCAAGCCAATCGCACCCAACAAGTTAGGGGGCGATATTGAAATCAGCAATCTGCGATTCAGCTATGGTTCACGCGAGGTGCTTCATAACATCTGCCTTTCGATCCGCCAGGGCGAGATGATTGGAATTGTCGGCCCGAGTGGTGCGGGAAAGACCACGCTCATCAACCTTATTTGCAGATTTTTTGATCCATCCCATGGCTCGATTTTTGTTGATGGTACCGATATTCGCAGTTTCCCGGTTTCTGATTACCGCAGAAACATTGGCATTGTTCTTCAAGATCCATTTCTTTTCTTTGGATCAATCGCAGATAATATTTCCTATGGCAAGCCCGATGCAACACGCAAAGAAATCATTAATGCAGCACGCTTTTCTAAGGCCCACCCCTTTATTCTTAACCTGCCAGAGGCATATGATTCTTTGGTGGGAGAGCGGGGGCAATCGCTTTCTGGGGGCGAAAGGCAGAGGGTTTCTATCGCACGCGCACTTCTGGTGAACCCGGGAATTCTTATCCTTGATGAAGCTACCTCCGCACTTGATGCAGAAACAGAAAAAGAGCTACAAGCCGCACTCGAAAATCTAGTCGAAGGCCGTACCACTATTGCTATAGCCCATCGCCTTAGCACTCTTAGGCGTGCAGATCGCTTGATTGTGATGGATAACGGTGCCATTGTTGAGACTGGCACTCATGTCGAGCTTTTGCAAAAAGAGGGGCTTTATTTCAGGCTTCATAAGGCACAGCAAATGCTTGCAGCAGGATACACCATTTAATGCCTTCACCTAACAACACCAACCAACTATCCTTGTGGGCCGAGTTCGATTGCAATATTTGCATCCGCCTTGGCGATGGCACGGCGATTAAAAATCTGACCCCTCTGAGCTTGTTTCCCCTTTCAGAGGATAGCAAAAACATTATCCTTCTAGATGCAAAACAACAAGAAGTTTTCTATATCGATGATTTGCACCAGCTTGAGCCCGAATTGGCAAATGATATCCAAGTGGCGTTGCTTCGAAATCGGCTCATTTTTAAACTTATCAAAATCCATAAGGTCAGCAGTCTTCGGGCTCCTTCAGAGTGGAAAGTGCTTACCGACCGTGGCGAATCTTCTCTCGTTTTTTCATCTGAAGAAGCCATTCGTAGACTTCCTGAAGATGGAGCCTTGATTCAAGATTCCCAAGGAATTCGTTACCTTGTTTCGAAGATTAATGATTTGGATTCGTTTTCCCGGAAGGTGATCGAGTATTACATTTAAACAAACATGAATATTAAAACCATGCAAAATATGAAATTTACTAAAGGCCCCAGTGCGTGGTCTAAGCATCAGGTTTGTACCCTTGGCCTTGAGGCTTCACAGATCAAACCGCCCAATGAGTCGAGGCTTGTTTTATTAAAAGAACTTGATCTGCCTTTGCCTGATAATTCAGAATCGTTGGGATTATGGCTTGCACAGTTGGCTAGTTCCCTGCAGAAGTTTGCATCTTATAAGGGAGATTATTTTTCTTATCGAAGCTGCACTTTAAAAAATGCCGGTGAAAACCTTTTGATCATTGCATTTTCTTATTTGGAAGAAGAGGTTGCCCGCGATTCGCTTCTTTGCGCTTTGTATTTGGCGCAGGTATCTACAAATTTGCCTTGCGATAGTTGCAATAACATCGCCAAGCATCTTCGAAAGTTGGGTCATAAAGTTGGTCTTGGGCCCAGTACCTATGCAATATGGGAAGCCGCTTTCGAGCAACAAATTCCGGTTTGGAAGTTAAGTGATTGCAGTTTGCTGCAGTTGGGATTAGGGAATCAACAAAAGCGGGTTTGGACTGCAGAAACAGGGCAAACACCCTTGCTTGCAGAAAATATCGCCCAAGACAAAGACTGGACTCGTCAACTACTTGAAACTGTTGGTGTTCCGGTTCCCCTAGGCAGAGTTGTTGTCTCGCGTCAGGATGCATGGGCTGCAGCTCAGGAAATCGGGCTTCCTGTTGTTGTAAAGCCCCAGTTTGGTAGCCAGGGCAATGGCGTCTCCATCAATCTTATTTCAGAACAGCAAGTGCTTGATGCTTTCGATAATGCCAGTGCCTTTAAGTGTTCAGTAGTAACAGAAAGCTTTAAAGAAGGTGCGGATTATCGTATTTTAGTAATTGGCGATAAGATGATCGCTGCTTCCCTTCGCGAACCTGCGCAAGTTGTAGGCGATGGCGTTTCCACTATTACTCAATTGGTTGCGTTAGTGAATCAAGATCCCCGCAGAGCCGAAGGCCATGCAGGCGTTTTGAGTCCTATCCCACTTGACCCGGTTTCGCTTTCTGTTTTGATCTCGCAAGGCTTAACTCAGGATTCAATCCCGGATAAAGGGGCAAAAATCCTCATTCGAAAAAATGCAAACCTGAGCACTGGTGGCACCGCAAAAGATGTTACCGACTTGGTTCATCCTCAGGTTGTAACCCTTGCAATTTCTGCTGCCAAGCAATTGGGGTTAGATATCTCAGGCGTTGATATTATCTCTAGTGATATTTCTAAATCACTTACTGAAACCAACGGTGCAGTTGTAGAGGTTAATGCAGGGCCCGGCCTTCGCATGCATCTTGAGCCTTCCGAGGGTAAAGGGCGACCTGTGGGCAAAGCTATTGTTTCGATGCTTTTTCCGAAGCCCGCTAATGCCCTAATTCCGGTAATTGCAATTATTTCTAACAAAAGGGCAAGTTCGATTGCTGCACATATTTTTCGAAAAGCCCAGCAGTGCTTTGGTACTACGGGTTTAGTTGGCTTTGAAGGCTTATTCGTTGATGATATGAAAATAGCAAAACGATCAGGGTGCGCTGGGGCAGATGTTTTAAGATTGTGCCAGCATCCTGATTTAAAAGCATTGGTTGTAGAGTTTAGCTGGGATGAATTCACCCAAGAGGGCATAGGCCTATCTTGTTACTCTTTTATTTTTTGCGCAGATGCCCCCGAATCAGAGATTTTTACCCAATCTGAATTGTTGCATGAAGTTCGCCATGGATTATCTTCTTCGGGTAAGATTCTTCTTCCTGAAAATCTTGCATTCTTGGCCCCTTCTCAGCCTTCGTTTTGGTCTAAAGTTTTGGTTTGCTGCAGTTCACCTTGGAATGAATGCCTGAAATATCTGGCACTAAATCCTAGTGGGATCTTTCAAATTCATGATAATATGCTGAGCTTTTATCGTGGTGAAACCAAAGAATCTGAACGCAGTTTGGTTGGTAAACCCAAACATGATTTAAGTATAAGTTCGGTGGCTGATTATCTGCTCGAGCAAATTCGCAATTAAATTCGCACGAGAAGGGGTTTTATTTTGTCTTCGCTTGCCCATGAGTTTTTATGGATGCTAGAATTTCGTTCGATATTTCAGAAGCGATGCGATGTTGTTGGGTGCCATCTTTCAGCCCTGAGTTAGATATTACCATTTTTGACGCAATTGCGATTGGGTTGAAACCTGCGATAATCGCTATCGGTGCAGTGCCAGGCATTTTTCTGCCACTATCCGAGGTGTCCATTAGAAAGAAGGGTTGGCCGCCCCCTGTTGTTGGGTCGGAAAGCGCTGCATCAACCGCGATTTTTTTATTGCCTGCGCCAAACCCGATGGCATTCTGTGCTGCTTTGTTGCCTTCATTCATGCCCACAATTTGACCGGTTAATCTCCACCCTTCCCCCTGCGGAGTAGTTGGTTGATTCCAAAATACCGCGGGCAGCCCCGCCTCTGTAAGATTTTTAGCTACCTGCATGGCGATGCTTTGGCCAATAGGGGTATTTCGATCATGGCCTGTTATTGCATCGGAAACTCTTGGTCTAGAATCTGCCGCTTTTCGTAACGGTCCTTTTGGAAGAAGGGAATCATCTTTGGCCAGTTCATCTGCGAGTGCTTTATCCATCGAGAAAGGCAAAACAAAAATTTTGGAGGGATGTTTAGTCGGCCAAGTGATGGGCGCTTTTTGCGTAGTGCTTTTGGTGGGGCCTTGGGCAATAGTAATGCTGCTAATTGAACAAGTAAAAAGGGTGATTGAAAGAAAGCGTATAAAAGATCGATTCATTTTCATCTTCCTTGATTATGTGGGGCGCTTTTTTGTGAGTCAAGTGTCTTATATTAATTGAAATTAATCAACGCTGACAAGTCCAATTGCATCTTGATACTTCTATTAAAGGTTTTAATAAAGAGTGTTAAGATTATAGGTCGAATTGTCTGAAAATTGTGGAGTATCTTCCCTGACTTTTTCTTTACTTTTCTAGTGCGAGCAGGCCAACGGATGATTTTCTCAATACCTGCAATTATTGCACAACCCGGCCCGCCCATTATTTATCCGATATGAAAAGTTCCTCGCTGAATTGGCGGAATGTTAGTAAAGGATTTAGCTTCGCCATGTAGGTGATATTCCATGCATCTTCGGAAAGAACTACGGTTCTTCTACGGTGGTCCTCAACGAGTCGTGAACTGTTGGTCAATGAGAGTTTGTCAATATTTGGCTTTTCGCCTTTCACCCAAGCCGCAGCTTTGTAACGCAGCGGTTCTATCTCCGCTTTGACCCCGTATTCCACATCGAGACGAGACTTGACGACATCAAACTGGAGAACACCAACCGCTGCTAAGATCGGCTCGCGTACATTGGATTGATCTTCAAAAACTTGAATTGCCCCCTCATCTGCAAGTTGCTCTAATCCATCTGCCATCTGCTTCCTGCGCGAGGTATCTAGGCAGCGAATGACTGCGAAGCATTCGGGGCTGAATTGCGGCAACCCCTCGAAGTTAAGTGGCTTGCCTTCGTGGATCGTGTCGCCAAGTCGCAACCCGCCGGTGATGGCTAGCCCCACGATATCACCGGGGAATGCTGCACCAACTTCTTCTCGTTCGCGGGCGAAGACTTTATGAGCGCCTTTGATGCGCACTCGTTCTCCGGTGCGTGCATTCTTGGGGCGAGTATCCTTGGTAAATATTCCCGAGCAGACTCGCACGAATGCAATTTTATCTCGGTGCATCGGATCCATGTTGGCCTGAATCTTAAATACGATTCCTGCAAAGTCGGGCCGGTTAGGCGGGACCATGCCGGTATCGCTACGGCGCAAACCCGGAGGCGGGGCTAACGACAAGAAGGCGGAAAGGAACGCTTCCATCCCAAAGTTGTTCATTGCGCTGCCAAAAAAAACGGGTGTCATCTTACCTGCGAGGAATGCATCATGATCAAATGCGGGGGCCGCCCCATCGAGAAGCTCCATATCTTCTTGGCACCGTTGCGCTAATGATGGATCCATATGTTGTTTAAGTTCTTCAAGTTTCACTCTACGGATTGGCACTTGCAGCGAGCCACTGTCGGTTGGTTCGAACAGCACCACCTCTTTTTGCAACCGATCGTAAACACCACAGAACTCTGGCCCATTGCCTATCGGCCAGTTTACAGGTACCGCAACAATACCCAGTACCTCCTCGATTTCGCCCAGCAAGGCAAGCGGGTTTCGACTAGGTCGGTCCATCTTGTTGATAAAGGTCAGGATGGGAATTTCCCGAACTGCGCACACCTTAAACAATTTACGAGTCTGGGTTTCTATGCCTTTGGCCGCATCTATAACCATAACAGCACAATCTGCTGCTGCGAGCGTCCGGTAGGTATCTTCGCTAAAATCCTGGTGGCCCGGGGTATCTAGCAAATTGATGATGTAGCCCTTGTAGGCGAAACTCAGCACGGTCGAAGAAATGGAGATGCCCCGTTGCTGTTCCAGTTCCATAAAGTCTGAGGTTACTGTTTTACGAGTCTTTCGGCCTCGTACCGTTCCTGCAACATCAATGCAGCCTGCATATAGCAGGAATTTCTCGGTAAGGGTGGTCTTGCCAGCATCTGGGTGCGAGATGATTGCAAATGTGCGCCTGCGGTTTGCCTCGATGGCGAGCGAATCTGCGCCCGGTGCCTCTCCTGCTGCGTCGGTAGGAATCTGTGGTGGATCGAGATCAGTATTCAAAGGTCAGACTCCATAGATTTGCCGTTATTCGAAATAGTGTCCAAAAGTTGCAATCGGCCAGAGAAGATTTTAGCCGAGCCAGAGGTACGGTTACCAGAACATTCCGATACGCCTTTTGGCGCAGTAAACATCTTTTTTACGCCCGACTTGGTAGCCCATCTCTGCCGTACCAATGAAGGCGTGAGCGAATTGCTAGTCGCAATAAAGACTGAATTTACAGTGGTATTATGACGGTATACAAGAGTTCCCTGATGGGTAGGCAGTTCAAAAGACTCTGTATTGGAAATTTGCTGCACTATCATCCCTGCCGAATAATTAACTCACCTTATAAACTAGCATCCCACCCACAAAAAGCAAGGGCGAGATAGGGCTGTGGGTTGCCATAGCACAACCCACAAACCCAAGGATCGCATCCCCAATCGCAGCTTTTTAAATCTTCTACCCACATGCCTAACCTTTCTCTTTTACTCTTTTACTTTTCTTCCCCCAACTCTCAACCCTCTTCCCTCTGGGAAAAGGGCCCTTCGCTTCGCAAGCCCAGCTGTTTTGCTTTTACTTTAACTTTAACTTTAACTTTACGCTTTTCTTTCAAAACCTAGTAAGCAGTCCTATGGAACGCAGTCCATGGGCTTTGAATACCTTGCAAAACTTTCCCAAAGCCCACCCACCGCGTTCGCTGGGACTGCCGAAGCGAGCCGCGTCATTCGCCTCTGCGATTCAGTCCCAGCGGGACGATATGCTGTAGCCATGGGCGTAAGCCCGTGGTCAGCATCTGCAATGGCAGGTTTAGCACAAAAACCGGTACCCCAAGAACTCTACTTGCCACCGCCCACCTCAACAGGGCTATCTGCCGAAGCTGCTAGGAATTCGATGTTGCCGGTGACGACATCGTACATCGCGCCGACGATCTTGATGCGCCCATCTTGGACGAGGGCGTTGAGCGTCCGGCTCTGCTTGAGGACCGCTTCGACCACACGCTCCACATTGCGACGGGCCACGGCATTGACGAGCGACTCCTTCTCGGACGCCGGCTGTTGCTCTACGCCTTGGCAAACGAGTGGGTCGATCGATTGCTGAATGTCGAGAATGATGTGGTCGAGGTGCTGGCAGCCCGTGGCCTCGGAGGCAGTCTGGGTCGATCCAAAGAGATTGACAGCAGCAGTCACGGCCCCACACCGAGTGTGACCCATGACGAGAATGAGTTTGGCCCCGGCCACGGCACACCCGAATTCCAAGCTTCCCAGTACCTTTCTACTCGTTACATTCCCAGCGATGCGGACGCTGAAGATGTCTCCCATACCCAGATCAAAGATCAGTTCGGCAGGGGTGCGGGAGTCGATGCAACTAAGCACAACAGCCAGGGGGTGCTGCCCATCGGCCGTGGCGTTCACTTGGCGACCGAGGTCGCGGGTCAGACGGTGACCGGTGCGGAACCGCTCGTGGCCGTCTTTCAGGATCTGTAACACCTGCTCTGGGGTAAGTGCGGTCTGAAGCTTGCGGGTGGAATAGTCCACATACTTGGTCTGGTCCTCGAGTCGATACTTGCGCCAAAGCCCGAGTAAGCTAACCTCCACGCCGCGGGCGGGTGCAGTTTGATCCTTGAAGTCGCGTATCAGGTCGAGTATGTCTGGGTCGATGTAGTCGGTACTCTGAGCATCGATCAGGACATGGCCACCGCGGGGCACCTCATCGAGAACCTGCGCCAGGGCGGCCCGGTTGAGAAAGCTGACCTGATTGGCGAGTTCGATATGTACGACATCGCCGCCTAGGTGCTTTTCCACGAAGCATCGGATCGGCCGCCGCGCATTTTTCCAGAGAATAAAACTGATGCTGACTGCGAGCCCAATCAGGATGCCGATTAATATGTCGGTCAGGACAATGGCCACCACTGTCAGCGCGAACGGGGCGAACTGGTAGCGCCCCGCATTCCACATCTGCTTCACCAGTGCCGGGCTGGCCAGTTTAATCCCCGTGACCAGAAGTATCGCCGCTAGGCAGGACAGCGGGATCAGGTTTAGCCACACGGGCAGGAGCATGACGCTGACCAGCAGCAAGATGCCGTGGAAGATCGCCACCAGCTTCGTCTTACCCCCTGCGTTGACATTCACGGAACTGCGGACGATCACCGAGGTGATCGGGAGTCCGCCAATGAGGCCAGATACCATATTCCCAACCCCCTGAGCCACCAGTTCCCTACTCGGGGGTGAGGTGCGCTGCTGGGGGTCGATTTTGTCCACCGCTTGTAGGTTCAGCAGCGTCTCCAGAGAGGCCACAGCGGCAATCGTTGCGGCCGCGCCATAGACCGCCGGGTTCGACCACTGGGAAAAATCAGGCGACTGCAAAAACCCGGCCAGGCTATCCGCCACCGGTACCTGCACGAGGTGACTCGGGGCGATGAGCCAAGGCTCGCCTAGTTTGCGGAACACTAGGCTGATCCCAATGCCCAGCAGCACCACGGCCAACGGAGCGGGGAGCGCCGAATGCTTCAACCGATTCCACTTGCCCCAAACGACCAACACCACAAGCGACAGGATGCCGATCAGTGCCGCGCCTGGTTCGATATCGCTGAGCAGTTCCCAGATTTCCGAAAAAGTGTTCTTGCCATCTGGTTGCAGGAAGGCCATATCACCTTCTGGGTCGGCATCGTGGCCCAGTACATGGGGGAGTTGTTTTAAGATTAAGAGTACGCCGATTGCGGCGAGCAGGCCCTTGACCACGCTGGAGGGGAAGAAGACCGCAAGGAACCCTGCCCGTGCAATCCCCAATATAATCTGGATCAGGCCCGCGATGACTACGGCGAGCAGGAACGCCTGAAATGACCCCAGTGCGGCGATCTGGGCCACCACCACTGCAGCCAATCCAGCGGCCGGCCCGCTGACGCTGGTGTGCGATCCGCTCAACATCCCCACCAAAATGCCGCCAATGATCCCAGCCAACAGACCCGAAAACAACGGCGCATTCGACGCTAGCGCTATTCCCA
>Ga0209702_10006081_pt1 | contig 15814 bp, 24 predicted proteins | sample FRY01_FD_187210 | JGI IMG/M metagenome (GOLD analysis project Ga0209702, IMG submission 187210) | Freshwater microbial communities from Lake Fryxell liftoff mats and glacier meltwater in Antarctica - FRY-01 (SPAdes) (version 2) | ecosystem: Environmental > Aquatic > Freshwater > Ice > Glacier... | reverse complement strand
GAGCACCCGGTTGACAAGGTGTCCGCTGGACACATTTACGCCGTGATTGGTTTGAAAGACACGACAACCGGGGACACCCTGTGTGACCCCGCTCAGCCTGTCGTCCTCGAGTCGATGACCTTCCCCGAGCCCGTTATTGAGGTTGCAATTGAGCCCAAAACAAAGGCTGACCAAGAGAAGCTTTCTCTGGCCATCCAGAAGCTAGCGGAAGAGGACCCGACGTTCCGCACGGAGCAAAACGTGGAAACCGGTCAAACGGTCATCAAGGGTATGGGTGAGCTTCACCTCGACATCCTTGTTGACCGCATGAAGCGCGAATTCAACGTGGAAGCCAACGTGGGCAAGCCCCAGGTGGCCTACCGTGAGACCATCCGTATGACGATTGACAAAATTGATTACACCCACAAGAAGCAAACGGGTGGGAACGGACAGTTCGCGAAGGTCCAGATTTCCCTTGAGCCTCTCGAGGTTACGGGTGAAACCATGTACGAATTTGTTAACAAGGTGAGCGGTGGACGTATTCCTAGGGAATACATCCCTTCCGTTGACGCTGGAATTCAGGACGCCATGCAGGTCGGCGTTCTGGCGGGCTACCCGACCGTGGGTGTCAAAGCGACACTCCTGGATGGGCAGTATCACGACGTCGACTCTTCGGAGATGGCGTTTAAAATTGCTGGATCGATGGTCTTCAAAGAGGCCGCGAGAAAAGCACATCCTGTCTTGCTCGAGCCGTTGATGGCCGTCGAGGTGCGAACCCCAGAGGAATACATGGGCGACGTCATCGGCGATCTAAACTCGAGGCGCGGGCAAGTCCAGAGCATGGAGGACGCAACCGGCGTAAAAGTCGTGCGCGCTCTTGTGCCACTCTCGGAAATGTTCGGATATGTGGGTGACCTTCGGTCGAAGACCTCCGGTCGCGCCGTATATTCGATGACGTTCGAGACGTACGCTGAAGTCCCGAAGGCTGTGGCCGACGAGATTATTCAGAAGGGCAAGGGCGACTAAGCCCGAAGAATAGGCTCGCAAGGCCTACAACAAGACAAGCAATCAATCGTCTGTTCCCACAAGGTTCAGACCAACAGTCCCGAGGAGGACCATAGTGGCTAAAGCCAAGTTCGAGCGGACCAAACCGCACGTCAATATCGGTACGATCGGTCACGTCGACCACGGCAAGACCACCCTTACCGCTGCTATTTCGAAGGTGCTCGCAGATCGTCACCCTTCCGCTATCAACAAGGTGCGTGACTTCGCATCCATTGACTCAGCTCCGGAAGAGCGCCAGCGCGGTATCACCATTAACATCTCCCACGTGGAGTACGAGACCGAGAAGCGTCACTACGCGCACGTGGACGCTCCTGGCCACGCTGACTACATCAAGAACATGATCACCGGTGCTGCGCAGATGGATGGTGCAATCCTCGTGGTTGCCGCCACTGACGGCCCGATGGCTCAGACCCGTGAGCACGTTCTGCTCGCCAAGCAGGTGGGAGTTCCTTACCTCTTGGTCGCGCTGAACAAAGCAGACATGGTCGACGATGAGGAAATTCTCGAACTCGTAGAAATTGAGGTTCGCGAGCTACTCACCAGCCAAGGCTTCGACGGCGACAACGTCCCCGTGATCCAGGTTTCCGGTTTGAAAGCCCTCGAAGGTGACGCAGCCTGGGGCGACAAGATCATGGAGCTCATGGAGGCCGTGGACAACAGCGTTCCTGACCCCGTGCGCGACAAGGACAAGCCCTTCTTGATGCCCGTCGAAGACGTCTTCACCATCACCGGTCGTGGGACGGTTGTTACCGGTCGCGCCGAGCGTGGAACGCTTTCTATCAACTCGGACATCGAAATCGTGGGTATTCGTCCCACGCAGAAGACGACCGTCACTGGTATCGAGATGTTCCACAAGCAGCTCGATGAAGCGTGGGCCGGCGAGAACTGTGGGTTGCTGCTCCGCGGCACGAAGCGCGAAGACGTGGAGCGTGGACAGGTTGTTGTCAAACCTGGTTCCGTCACTCCTCACACTGAATTCGAAGGCACCGCCTACATCCTCGGTAAGGAAGAGGGCGGTCGTCACAACCCGTTCTTCACCAATTACCGTCCCCAGTTCTACTTCCGCACAACCGACGTGACCGGCGTCATTTCGCTGCCTGAGGGCACCGAAATGGTCATGCCCGGAGACACCACGGATATGACTGTTTCCCTGATTCAGCCCATCGCCATGGAAGAGGGCCTCAGCTTCGCCATCCGTGAGGGTGGACGCACTGTGGGCGCCGGAACCGTAACAAAAATCATCAAGTAGTTCACTGATTGAAGCAAAGGGCCCAGGGCTTACCCCCTGGGCCCTTTGTCTTTTCCGAATACGAGAGAGATGACCATGACAATCCCCGCTCCCACAAAAGTCCGAGACGTGACGCCCGACGTGGCCCGAGGTTTTGCCCTCTGGGGCATCATCGTCGTCAACGTGGCCTACTTCTCGACCTCGGTCACCAACGGAGTGACGGGCGACTCGATCGAGGGCGCAGCGGACGGCGTGGCCGCTTTCGTCGTTCAGGCCTTTGCCCTGGGAAAGTTTTATCTCCTATTTTCCTTTCTCTTCGGATACAGCGCGCAGTACGTGATGAAAGACACTCTGGGAGGTCGACGGCGTTGGACCTTGCGCAACGTTGGACTAGTTGCGCTGGGTGTGCTGCATGCTTCTCTCTTTTATACGGGCGACATCCTCTTCCTCTATGGCATTTTAGGAATGTTGCTTATCGTGTTCGTGGGGCGCTCTGATCAGTCCATTACGGCCTGGGCGAAGGGGATCTACGGCTTCATGGTGGTGCTCCTCATGAGCCTGACAGCGCTGATTTGGGCGGCGGAGATTTCAGGTCAGCCCGCCCAGCCCTCCGTCGTCTACGGATACGAGGAAGTAGTGAGGTCGGGGACGTTTCTGGAATCCATCCCCGCTCGTTTTGATCTGTGGATCAATGAGCAGGTGTTCTTCGTCCTCTTTCAAGGCCCGCTCACTTTCGTTGCCTTTTTGCTCGGAGTGCTTGCCTCCAGGAGCGCTTTATTGGGCGCCACCCGCGGCGCGTCCCGGTCGGGCCAGCTGATGGGCTGGGGTTTTGGCGTGGGACTGCCTCTTCAGCTCGCCGCCGCCGCTGTGTGGCTTTCTAATGAAATGTCTGCGACGCCTTCCGAGGCAGTTTCCGACAGTGCCTTTTTCTTCAGTTTTGTTACAGCACCATTGCTCACCGCTGGGTATATCGGAGCATTGGTGTGGGTTGTGCATCGTGCTCCACGGGTCTTAAGCCTCTTGGCGTATCCCGGCCGCATGTCGCTGACTGTTTACTTGTCCCAGTCTGCGGCGTTGAGTTTGATTTTCGGAGCATGGGGCCTCGGTCAGTATCAGGCCCTTCCGTACTGGGTAAACGTGCTGATTGCACTAGGCGTTGCAGCGGCGTTAACATTGGTCGCCCGAGTGTGGCTCAACTTCTTCTCTCAAGGGCCCGGTGAATTTGCCCTGTCGTGGTTCTCTAAACTCGGGGCTCCACGACAACCCACCGTTCGGTGAGTGGTTCACAAAGGGCGTGAGTTGCTCTTCGTAGGGCACCTGAGGGGCGTCATCGCGTGCCGCGTGCAGGCAGCTCTTCAGGGATAAACGCGCTGTTTCGCGAGCAGCTAGGCCACGGCAACGGCGCTGAGTGGTGCCACAATCCAGGCGCGCGCGACCTGTGGAATGTGATGGTAAGTCCGTGAGGAGCGGCAGGGCTCTGCACCAGGCAAACAAGGCTTACCGTTCCGACACGCCCGGGTTGCGCGAAATGCCAGGCTGTGGGAGAGTAACGGAGGTTCCACACGCTAAACATTCGTGTTTGGCTCACTGCCAGGTTGTGCATAGGTTCGCGTTTCGCGAGTTCCCCTAGGCCGCAGGCAGCAGAACACAACGTCATCGACAATTCCCTTCCACCGGGCTTTTTAGTGGATGTGAGTGCCCAAGGCGCGTCGAAGTGTGTTGATAGAAGAACAGTGGTGTGTGCATGATGGCGCGTAAGCGCTCGAATGCCCTGAAGGCGCGAAACGAAAGTTTTGTGCGAGCAACAGAAAGAGAAAATCATGGCCGGACAAAAAATCCGCATCCGACTGAAGTCCTATGACCACGCCGGTCTCGACCTTTCAGCCAAGAAAATTGTTGACACGGTGACCCGCGCGGGTGCGACCGTTGTAGGTCCTGTTCCTCTTCCTACCGAGAAAAACATCATTGCTGTGATTCGCTCGCCGCACAAATACAAAGACTCTCGTGAGCACTTCGAGAAACGCACCCACAAACGTCTAATCGACATCATTGACCCCACACCTAAAGCGGTGGATTCCTTGATGCGCCTCGACCTTCCCGCCGACGTCAACATCGAAATTAAGCTTTAAGGAAATAGACCATGTCAACTGTGACTGCGACAAGAGGCGTGTTGGGCATCAAGCTCGGCATGACTCAGGTGTGGGACGACAAAAACTTGTTGATTCCTGTCACCGTAATTCAGGTTGCCCCCAACGTGGTGACTCAGATCCGCACCCAGGAGATTGATGGCTATGAAGCTATCCAAATCGCCTCTGGTGGGATTGACCCCCGTAAGGTGACTGCGCCTCTCAAGGGCCACTTTGCGAAGGCAGGCGTCACGCCTCGCCGTCACGTTACCGAGATTCGCACCAACGACAGTGCCAACTATGAAGTAGGCCAGGAAATTACCGCTGAGGTTTTCACAGCGGGTGAATTGGTCGACGTCGTGGGAACCAGCAAAGGTAAAGGGTTCGCCGGTGTCATGAAACGCCACAACTTCAAGGGTGTTTCCGCGTCTCACGGTTCTCACCGCAACCACCGCAAGCCCGGTTCTATCGGCGCCTCTTCCACACCTTCCCGGGTGTTCAAAGGTATGCGTATGGCCGGCCGCATGGGCGGGGACCGCGTCACGGTGATGAACCTTGCCGTTCACGCCGTCGATGCAGAACGCGGATTGCTCTTGATCAAAGGCGCAGTTCCTGGGGCCAAAGGCCGTTTGGTTTTCGTACGCAACGCAAGGAAGGGCTCCTAACCATGGCTACCTCCATTGATGTATTGGACCAGAGCGGAAAGAAGTCGGGCTCTGTCGAGCTTCCCGCCGACGTCTTCGACGTGGTCACCAACATTCCCCTGATGCACCAGGTTGTTGTCGCACAGCTCGCGGCCGCGCGTCAGGGTACCCACAAGGTCAAACACCGCGGCGAAGTGTCCGGTTCTGGCCGTAAGCCCTTCAAACAAAAGGGAACCGGTCGTGCGCGTCAGGGTTCGATTCGTGCCCCCCAGCACCGCGGCGGTGGTGTTGTGCACGGTCCCGTACCCCGCGATTACTCGCAGCGCACCCCCAAGAAGATGGTGGCAAAAGCTCTGCTTTCGGCTCTTTCTGACCGCGCTCGTGCTGGCCGAATTCACGTGATTCAGGGCTTGGGAACCGATAAGGCTGCCTCGACCAAGATTGCTGCTTCGCTCATCGGAACGACCGCTCCCGGCCCCAATGTTCTAGTGATTATTGGCCGCGATGATCTCAACGGTCAGAAGAGTGTCCGCAACCTGCCCGGTATTCACGCCGTCCACCCCGACCAACTGAACACCTATGACGTGTTGAAATCTGACGACATTGTTTTCACCGCAGAAGCGTTTGAATCCTTCGTCGCCGGCAAGTCAGACGCAAAGGGAGGCAAGTAATGACCGTCCACGCTGCAGCCTGGAACAAAGACCCTAGGGATGTCGTCTTTCGCCCGATCGTGAGCGAGAAGAGTTACACCCTTATTGACCAGGGCAAGTACACCTTCGAGGTCGACCCTCGTGCGACCAAGACCGAAATCAAGCTCGCTATCGAGAAGATCTTCAAAGTCAAGGTCTCCGGAGTTAACACACTGAACAAGACGGGGAAAACCCGCCGCACCAAGTTCGGAGCAGGAAAGCGCAAAGACACCAAGCGTGCCATTGTGTCCCTGTCCGCTGGTTCCATCGACATCTTCACGGCTGTCGGCTAGGTAGGAAGTAGAACATGGCCATTCGCAAATATAAGCCGACGACCCCGGGTCGTCGCGGTTCCTCGGTTGCTGATTTCCAGGAAATCACTCGGAGTACTCCTGAGAAGTCCTTGCTTCGTCCGCTGCCCAAGACTGGTGGACGTAACAACCAAGGACGTATCACCACTCGTCACATCGGTGGTGGACACAAGCGTCAGTACCGCATTATTGACTTTCGCCGTCACGACAAGGACGGCATCAACGCGAAGGTCGCTCACATTGAGTATGACCCCAACCGCACAGCGCGTATCGCCTTACTGCACTTTTTAGATGGCACGAAGCGCTACATCCTTGCGCCAAACAAGCTTCGCCAGGGCGATGTTGTCGAGTCTGGAGCCGGCGCGGACATCAAACCCGGGAACAGCTTGCCATTGCGCAACATTCCTGTCGGTACCGTCATTCACGCCATCGAGCTCCGCCCCGGTGGAGGCGCCAAGATGGCCCGTTCAGCAGGAACCTCCGTCCGCCTCGTCGCAAAAGACGGCCCCGATGCTCAGCTGCGGTTGCCCTCGGGTGAAATCCGTAACGTCGACGCTCGTTGCCGAGCCACCATCGGTGAAGTGGGTAACGCTGAACAAGCCAACATCAACTGGGGTAAGGCTGGGCGCATGCGCTGGAAGGGCGTTCGCCCCACAGTTCGTGGTGTTGCCATGAACCCCGTGGATCACCCCCACGGTGGTGGTGAAGGTAAAACTTCTGGTGGTCGTCACCCCGTGAGCCCCTGGGGTCAGTCTGAAGGCCGTACTCGTTCGGCTAAGAAGGCCAGCAACAAACAAATTGTCCGTCGTCGCACTGTCGGCAAGAAGCGCTAGTAGGAGAGTAGAACATGCCTCGTAGTCTGAAAAAAGGACCCTTCGTGGATGACCACCTCCTTCAAAAGGTGGTGCGCCAGAACGACGCCAGCACGAAGAACGTCATCAAAACGTGGTCGCGGCGCTCAATGATCGTGCCGTCCATGCTGGGCCACACCATTGCCGTTCATGATGGCCGCAAGCACATTCCTGTTTTTGTCACGGAAACTATGGTGGGGCACAAACTCGGTGAGTTTGCACCCACTCGCACGTTCCGTGGTCACGAAAAAGACGACCGGAAAGGCCGTCGCCGCTAAACGCGGTGACGAGGAGGTAGAGAGATGGTTGAATCCATGGCGAAGGTGCGCAACATCCGCGTCACCCCGCAAAAAGCGCGTCGAATTGTGGACGTCATTCGCGGCAAGCAGGCTGCTGAAGCTCTTGCCGTGTTGAAGTTTGCCCCCCAAGCAGCCAGTGAGCCTGTCGCTAAGCTCGTTGCGTCTGCCATGGCTAACGCCAGGGTGACTGCCGATAAAGAAGGAGTGTTCCTGGATGACCAGGACCTCTTCATTACTCGCGCGTTCGTCGACGAGGGAATCACCTTGAAGAGGTTCCGTCCGCGCGCCCAAGGTCGGGCATTCCGTATCAACAAGCGAACCAGCCACATCACCGTGGTTCTGGCAACGCCCGATGAGGCTTCGGTGAACCCGGGCCGCTCACAACAGAAGGCTGGCAAGTAATGGGTCAGAAAGTTCATCCCTACGGTTTCCGTCTGGGAATCACCACTGACCACGTGTCGCGATGGTTCTCCGACTCCACCAAGAAAGGGCAGCGCTACTCGGACTTCGTGACCGAGGACGTGCACATTCGCCAGTTCTTGCAAAAAGAACTCGATCGTGCCGGAATCGCTCGCATCGAAATCGAACGGACCCGTGACCGCGTTCGCGTCGACATTCACTCCGCACGCCCCGGTATCGTTATCGGTCGTCGCGGTGCAGAGGCCGAACGCATTCGTGCTGATCTTGAGAAACTCACTGCGAAGCAGATTCAGCTGAACATTCTCGAGGTGAAAAACCCCGAGATGGAAGCTCAGCTGGTTGCTCAGGGTATTGCCGAGCAGCTCACTGGTCGTGTCGCTTTCCGCCGCGCCATGCGTAAAGGCCTCCAGGGTGCCCAGCGCGCGGGAGCAAAGGGCGTCCGTATCCAGGTTTCCGGTCGTCTCGGTGGCGCAGAAATGAGCCGTTCCGAGTTCTATCGTGAGGGCCGGGTGCCCCTGCACACTTTGCGCGCCAACATTGACTATGGCTTCTATGAGGCTAAGACGACCTTTGGCCGTATTGGCGTGAAGGTCTGGATTTATAAAGGCGACATCACCAATAAGGAACTTGCACGCGAGCAAGCATCTTCGCGTTCGCAGCGTCCTGACCGCGGTGGCGCACGTCGTGGACCGGCTGGTGCTCCAGCCGCTGAAGCAGCACCTGTCGCTGCAGGGGGAGCCGAGTAAAAATGTTGATTCCTCGTAAAGTTAAGTTCCGGAAGCAGCACCACCCCAAGCGTGGTGGCCATGCGACCGGTGGAACCACCGTCTCGTTCGGTGAATACGGTATCCAGGCGGTGACGAGCGCTTATGTTACTAACCGCCAGATTGAGTCGGCTCGTATTGCGATGACCCGGCACATCAAGCGTGGTGGAAAAGTGTGGATCAACATCTACCCTGACCGCCCCTTGACCAAGAAGCCTGCTGAAACCCGCATGGGTAGCGGTAAAGGTTCGCCCGAGTGGTGGGTCGCCAACGTCAAGCCCGGCCGCGTCCTTTTTGAGGTTGCTGGAGTGACCGAAGAGCTCGCGAAGGAAGCACTGACTCGCGCAATTCACAAGCTTCCCCTGAAAGCTCGCATCATCAAGCGTGAGGAGGGCATGTAATGTCTGTTGGATCCAAAGAACTTGCTCCAGTTGAACTGGATACGTTTGAAGATGAGCGCCTCTTAGATGAATTGCGTCGCTCAAAGGAAGAACTCTTCAACTTGAGATTCCAGTCGGCCACAGGCCAACTGGACAACCACGGGCGTTTGCGTGCGATCAAGCGCGACATCGCCCGTATCTACACCGTGATTCGTGAGCGCGAACTGGGAATTAGGGCAACGCCCGCCCCCGTGGAGAAAGCTGCGAAAAAAACCACCAAGAAGAGCGAGAAGGCCGTGGAGCCTGAAGCAACCGAGGAGAGTGCATAATGGCCGCTGATCTGAAAAAGGGCCACGAATCGTCGGAGCGCGACGTCCGCGACAAGGACGCACGTGGGTACCGCAAGGTTCGTCGTGGGTATGTCACGAGCGACAAGATGGACAAGACCATCGTCGTCGAGGTAGAAGACCGCGTGAAGCACCCCCTGTATGGCAAGGTTGTGCGCCGTTCCTCCAAAGTCAAGGCACACGATGAGGCCAACACCGCAGGTATCGGTGACCTCGTCTTGATTTCCGAGACCCGTCCACTCTCTGCCACCAAGCGGTGGCGTTTAGTCAATGTCGTTGAGAAGGCGAAGTAACCCATGATTCAACAAGAATCCCGAGTGAAGGTGGCTGACAACACCGGAGCCAAAGAGATTTTGGCCATCCGCGTGTTGGGTGGCTCCGGGCGTCGCTACGCGGGTCTGGGTGACGTCATTGTCGCCACCGTGAAAGATGCGATTCCTGGCGGCAACGTCAAGAAGGGTGAGGTCGTCAAGGCCGTCATCGTTCGCACCGTAAAAGAGACCCGTCGCTCTGATGGCTCGTACATCAAGTTCGACGAGAACGCTGCGGTGCTGATCAAGAACAAAGAAGGTGAACCTCGGGGAACCCGTATTTTTGGTCCTGTGGCTCGTGAACTGCGCGACAAGCGCTTCATGAAAATCATCTCGTTAGCTCCGGAGGTTCTCTAACTATGGCAAAGATAAAGAAGGGTGACCTGGTTCAGGTCATGACCGGAGCGAGCGAAGCTCGCGGCGGAGACAAAGGCAAACAGGGTTACGTACTCGAGGTGCTTTCTGAGCGCGACCGTGTCCTCGTTGAGGGCGTGAACTACGTGACCAAACACAACCGTGTTGGCCAAAGCCAGCGCGGTGGTAAAACAGGTGGCCTCGAGACTTTTGAATCTCCCATCCACATTTCCAACGTGGCACTGGTGGACCCCAAGACCAAGAAACCTTCCCGTGTGGGTTCGAAGACCAAGACCGTTGAGAAGAACGGCGTGAAGAAGCAGGTGCGCGTGCGCATCGCTAAGAAGTCAGGAGAGGAGCTCTAATGGCATCAGCTACTGCCCAGGCCAGCACTTCGAGTGTCCCCCGCCTCAAGGCAATCTATCGCAGCGAGATTATTCCCGCGCTGAAAGAGGAATTTGGTTTCACCAACCCCCACCAGGTGCCAACCGTAATCAAGGTTGTCATCAACACGGGTGTCGGTGAAGCTGCGAGAGACTCTAAAGTGATCGAGGGAGCCATCAAAGACTTGACGGCAATCACCGGCCAGAAGCCTGTCGTGACGAACGCCAAGGTGTCTATCGCTCAGTTCAAACTGCGCGAGGGAATGCCGATCGGTGCTCACGTAACCCTGCGCGGAAACCGCGCCTGGGAGTTTCTTGACCGCCTGGTCAACCTGGCTTTGCCTCGCATCCGCGACTTCCGCGGGTTGAGCGACCGCCAGTTCGATGGCAACGGAAACTACACTTTCGGCATCACCGAGCAGTCGGTGTTTCACGAAATCAACCAAGACAACATTGATCGGGTTCGGGGTTTCGACGTGACCGTCGTCACCACCGCGAAGAATGACGATGAGGGTCGCGCGTTGCTGCGATCCCTTGGATTCCCTTTTGCCAGTAAGACTCCAACCGAGGCCTAAAACGCCACTAACTGACAAGGTCGGCCCAGGTGTCCCTGGAGTCGAAACCGGCCAGAGAAAAGAGAAGCACCATGACAATGACAGATCCGGTCGCAGACATGCTGACCAGACTGCGCAACGCGAATCAGGCGCACCACGATTCGGTGTCAATGCCCAGTTCCAAGCTGAAGACGCACATCGCTGAGATTCTTCAGGTACAGGGCTACATCGCAGGGTGGGCTCTTGAAGACGCCCGCGTGGGAAAAACACTCACCATGGAATTGAAATACGGCCCTAAACGTGAACGCTCCATTGTGGGCATCAAACGAGTGTCTAAGCCTGGTCTTCGGGTATATGCGAAGTCGACGGAGATCCCCAAGGTTCACGGCGGATTGGGTGTTGCCATTCTTTCCACTTCCTCGGGCCTCTTGACGGACCGCCAAGCGACAAAGAAAGGCGTGGGTGGGGAAGTCCTCGCCTACGTATGGTGATCACAGATGTCACGTATTGGTCGCATGCCTATTGAAATTCCCGCGGGCGTTACCGTCAGCATTCAGGGACAAGACGTATCGGTGAAGGGCCCTAAGGGCGAACTTTCTCTGCGCGTCAAAGAACCCATTGTTGCCGCGATGGTCGAGAGCCAAGTTTTGGTGACCCGGCCAGATGACGAGCGCGAGTCGCGGTCGCTTCACGGACTGAGCCGCACCTTGATTCAGAATCTCATCATCGGGGTGACAGAGGGATACCAAAAGTCACTCCAGGTCGTCGGAACGGGTTACCGTCTGGCTTCCAGGGGTCAGGGTGTTGAATTTTCCCTGGGTTACTCACACCCCATTACGGTGGAACCCCCTGCGGGGATTACCTTCACTATTGAGGGTAACGACAAGCTCATCGTGAGCGGTATTGATAAGCAAGCCGTAGGTGAGGTTGCCGCCAACATTCGTAAACTTCGCAAGCCCGAGCCATATAAGGGCAAAGGTGTGCGTTACGAGGGTGAGCACGTTCGTCGCAAAGCTGGAAAGGCTGGTAAGTAGACTCATGGCTTTCGTTAGAGGAAAAAGCCGCTCAGCGGCAAGAGATCGTCGCCACACCAGGCTTCGTAAAAAAGTTGTGGGCACCGCAGTTCAGCCCCGCCTTGTTGTGACGCGCTCAGCGCGCCACCTTTTCGTCCAGGTTGTCGATGACGCGCTGGGTCACACCCTCGCCTCTGCCTCCACGATGGAGCCAGACTTCCGCTCGTCTACCGCCGACAAAACGGAAAAAGCCAAGAAGATTGGTGCGATTATCGCCGAGCGTGCGCAGAAAGCTGGCGTCGTTTCCGTGGTTTTTGACCGCGGGGGCAACCGTTATGCCGGACGAGTAGCAGCTGTCGCCGATAGCGCCAGAGAAAGTGGATTGAAACTGTGAGCGAAGAAGTAAAGGACGCCGCTGCGAGCGAAGCTCCCGTGGTCAAAGCGCCCGAAACGGATATCACCAACGAGCCTCGTGAGGCTCGCCGGGGTGGTCGTGAGCGCGCACCTGGTGCTCGCGATCGCGGCGCCAGAGACACCGAGAAGAGCCAGTTCCTTGAGCGCGTGGTCACCATTAACCGTGTGTCCAAGGTAGTTAAGGGTGGACGTCGCTTCAGCTTTACTGCGTTGGTTGTTGTCGGTGACGGTAATGGAATGGTCGGGGTTGGCTACGGCAAGGCCCGCGAAGTTCCCACCGCTATCTCCAAGGGCGTTGAAGACGCGAAGAAGAACTTCTTCAGAGTTCCCCGCGTCGCGCAGACCATTCCTCACGCCGTCCAGGGTGAAGCAGCTGCCGGTGTGGTGCTCTTGAGGCCCGCAACGCCTGGTACTGGCGTTATCGCTGGTGGTCCGGTGCGCGCCGTCTTGGAGTGCGCAGGTATTCACGATGTTCTCAGCAAGTCGCTGGGTTCTTCCAACACTCTCAACATTGTTCACGCCACAGTGGCAGCTCTCAAGATGCTCGAAGAGCCTCGTGCCGTTGCCGCCCGTCGCGGTGTGGAGTTTGAAGATGTCGCCCCCGCGCACCTTGTGCGCGCCGAAGCAGAAGCCCTTGAAGCAGTGAAGGCTGGTGCCTAATGGCTAAAATGCTCAAAGTTACTCAGGTGAAGTCCAAAATCAGCGAAAAGCAGAACATGCGAGACACGCTTCGTAGCCTGGGTTTGAGAAGAATCGGCGACTCCGTCGTTCGTGAAGATACGTCTGTTAACCGCGGGTATGTGCGCACTGTCGCACACCTGGTGAAAGTCGAGGAGATTGACTAATGGCTGAAGAAAAGAAGCCCGCTGCGAAGAAGCCTGTAACCAAGCCAGCAGCAAAAGCTCCGGCCAGCGCCGCGAAAGCACCTGCTGCCAAAACGGCTGCATCTAAGCCTGCCGCTGCGAAAGCACCTGCTGCTAAGACTGCTGCGGCTAAGCCTGCTGCTGCGAAAGCACCTGCTGCTAAGACTGCTGCATCTAAGCCTGCTGCTGCGAAAGCACCTGCTGCTAAGACTGCTGCAGCTAAGCCTGCCGCTAAGACTGCTGCAGCTAAGCCTGCCGCCGTGGCGGCAACTGCTGCAAAGGCTGACGCTCCTGTTGCGGTGAAAAAGCCTGCGGTCAAGAAAGCCCCTGTCGCAAAAGAGGACCGCGCTAGCGTGGTGAAGCTTCACCACTTGCGTCCCGCTCCCGGATCAAAGAAGGCCAAGACTCGTGTGGGTCGTGGTGAAGCATCCAAGGGTAAAACTGCTGGTCGAGGGACGAAGGGCACCCAGGCTCGTTACCAGGTGCGCCCCGGTTTCCAGGGTGGCCAGTTGACCTCGGTGATGCGCACGCCCAAGCTGCGCGGTTTCACCAACCCTTTCCGGGTTGAGTATCAGGTTGTTAACGTGGGTCGCCTGAGTGAGCTCTACCCCAAGGGTGGAGAGGTTACTATCGCAGACCTCGTTGAAAAGGGTGCTGTTCGCAGGAATGAGAAGGTTAAAGTTTTGGCTGATGGCAACCTCAGTGTTGCTCTCACGGTGAGCGTTGACAAAGTGTCAAAGCAAGCTGCCGAGAAAATCACCAAGGCCGGCGGCTCCGTCAAAGAGTAAAGCGTTGAACCTGATGGGGGAGTCACCATGACTTTCTCATCAGGCACGCTCAGCCGGTAAGCTCAAACCCACGTGCCACTTGGCACGGTGCAGGAGGATGATGTGTTCAGCGCGTTAGGGAGAATTTTCAAGACTCCTGACCTGAGGCGGAAAGTTCTTTTTACGCTTTCCATTATTGGCTTGTTTCGTTTGGGGTCATTTATCCCCGCGCCCTTTGTGGACTATCGCAACGTCCAGCAGTGTTTGGCTGGGACCGGCAACACGGCGGGGTTATACGAACTCATCAACCTTTTCAGCGGTGGAGCTTTGCTCCAGCTTTCCATCTTCGCTCTCGGAATCATGCCCTACATCACGGCATCGATCATCACCCAGCTCTTGCGCGTAGTTATTCCTCACTTTGAAGCCCTGCACAAAGAGGGGCAGGCGGGTCAAAGCAAGCTGACCCAGTACACCCGTTATATGACCATTGGGTTGGCTCTCTTGCAGTCGACCACCTTGATTACCGTGGCCCGGAGCGGTGCGCTTTTCGGGTCCTCAGGAGGCCCTGCCTGTAACCAGTTGCTCACCAACGTCTCCTGGTACGCCATCATCCTCATGGTAATTACCATGACAGCCGGAACAGGCCTCATCATGTGGCTGGGTGAAATGATTACCGAACGTGGCGTGGGCAATGGAATGTCCTTGCTGATTTTTGTGTCTATCTCCGCTCAGTTCCCCTCTTCTTTGTGGTCCATCGCGCAGTCGAATGGTTCGACCATCTTCGTCGTGGTGATAGCCGTGGGAATCGTGATTATGGGGCTCGTGGTGTTCGTGGAGCAGTCCCAGCGTCGCGTACCGGTGCAGTACGCCAAGCGCATGGTGGGGCGCAGGACCTACGGTGGGACGAATACGTATATACCAATCAAGGTCAACATGGCCGGCGTTATTCCTGTGATTTTCGCCTCTTCCATGCTGTACCTGCCCTCTTTGCTTTCGCAGTTCAATGCTGCGGGCGCGGATGGAACCACACCGGCTTGGGTGGTCTGGATCCAGAACAACCTCACCTCAGGAGACAACCCTCTCTATATGGCGGTCTACTTTCTGATGATTGTGGGCTTTACCTACTTCTACGTCGCGATTATCTTCAATCCTGAAGAAGTGGCGGACAACATGAAGCGCTATGGCGGGTTCATTCCGGGCATTCGCGCTGGGCGCCCCACGGCCGAATACCTGGATTACGTCTTGACCAGGATCACTCTTCCAGGCTCGCTCTATCTGGGCCTCGTGGCGCTGATACCGCTCATTGCTTTGGCTACAGTGAACGCGAACCAGAACTTCCCCTTCGGCGGGGCGAGCATTCTCATCATCGTCGGTGTGGGTCTGGATACCGTGAAGCAAATTGACGCCCAGTTGCAACAGCGTCACTATGAGGGTTTGCTTAAGTGAGTTCCGGCACCAGACTTCTTTTGATTGGCCCCCCTGGGGCAGGCAAAGGAACACAAGCAATGGAATTGTCCGCTGCTTTTGGGGTGCCAGCGATTTCCACAGGCGACATCTTCCGTCACAACGTGCGGAACGAAACCTCTTTAGGCGTTCAAGCCAAAGAGTTCATGGACGCAGGGGACAATGTCCCCGATTCCTTGACCAACGACTTGATCACGGACCGTCTGGAAGACAGCGACTGCAAGGATGGCTTCCTGCTGGATGGGTACCCCCGGACCCCGGATCAGGTGCGCCACTTGGATGGGTTTCTCGCGGGCCACAACACAGCGCTAACGGTCGTCGTGCAGCTGGTGGCAGACCCCGATGTTGTGGTTGAGCGACTTCGTTTGCGGGCTATAGACCAGGGTCGCGCCGATGACGATGAGTCTGTGGTGCGCCATAGACTCGAGGTCTACAGGGAGCAGACCGCTCCCCTAATCGACATTTTCACGCAGCGCGGCCTTGTTGTCGTCATCGACGCGATTGGGGAAATCCCTGTTGTGACGTCGCGCATTATGGATGCTCTGGCGCAGCGCGGGGTCACGGCCTGAGGCTGCTATCTCCAAGGAC
>Ga0209702_10006079_pt1 | contig 15816 bp, 16 predicted proteins | sample FRY01_FD_187210 | JGI IMG/M metagenome (GOLD analysis project Ga0209702, IMG submission 187210) | Freshwater microbial communities from Lake Fryxell liftoff mats and glacier meltwater in Antarctica - FRY-01 (SPAdes) (version 2) | ecosystem: Environmental > Aquatic > Freshwater > Ice > Glacier... | reverse complement strand
GAGCGTTGAATTTTTACGTCACCTGCTTGAATTGGCCCGAGATTTACTTGAGGCAGAGCGGGCTGATGAAGAGGGTCGCCTCGGTGATTTGAAGGTGATCGATCCGCGCAAGGGCGCACTGACTCAGATATTTGAAGAGTTCAAGCCTCAAGGTGTTCCTCTGGTTATTGAAACCGTGGTTGAGCGAGTGGATTCACTTGTGCAGCCTGTCCGAGGAACTGGATGGCAGACATCTCACCCAGGTGATCGGACGGTTCGACAAGAGCTTCGTTTGATCCTGAAGAATTCAGGACTTCCACCTGCTGGTGAACTATTTGATCATGCGTACGCATATATTCGAGAGAACTACTAGAGCTTAGACATGAAACCTAACTCTCTGCTGGATCAGTGGGTTGATTTAAAGGAAGACTTCCCAAGACATATCGTCCTAATTCAATGCGGAGTTTTCTACGAAACATACCAATAGGATGCCGAATTTCTCTCAGAAATATCAAAAATAAAAACTTATTTTCGAGGTCCATGCAATGTTGCTGGATTTCCTATCCAATCCATTGAGAAATTCAAAAAGAATATTGAAGAATTGGGATATGCGGTAGTTGTCGTAGCTGAAATCGCCCGGGATGGCAGGACAAAAGTTAGAGGTATCGAATACGTAACAGGACGAGCCAAAATCACTGAGGATGTTCAGAAACTAAAACGTGAAATAACTGCGGTCAAGCCAAAGAAGGCAGCATCTAAGACCCTTGAAACTCTGAGCACGTCTGAATCTCTCAAGGCTCAGCACAAAGTCGATATTACACTTATTCAAATCGGATATATGTTTAATGCGTTTGATGATGATGCAAAAATACTCAGCGAAAGAATTGGCCTGAAGAGTTTCGAAAAGTATGGATTCCTGACTGTGGGTTTCCCAGTGAATGCAAAGGAAACTTACTTTGGAAGAATTAAAGAAGCTCAACTTTCATTCCTCACTATTGTAGAGACAGGGAAAAATGCAAGCGGATCCATTCGAGAGTTTGGAGAAGTTTTCCCAAAGAAGCTAGCAGAGCAGACTGCGAAGGCACCAGAATATTCAATTCGTTTGGTTGAAACCATCGACCAAAACTCCTTGAAGGCGGCAGCTCTTGCGCACGCAAAGAATGGTTTTTATGTCATACCGCTAGTTGAAAATTCAAAGAAGCCATTGATTTCTGATTGGCAGAATCGAGCTACAACCAATCCGCTACAGATTGATTCATGGTGGTCAGAACATCCAAATGCAAACATAGGAATTGCATGCGAAGTCTCAAACTTAATAATTATTGACCTTGATAAATCTAAAGGTGCTCTACCTCCAAGCCCCTGGAAAGAAATTGAAGTCAGGGATGGCGAGGAAGTATTCAATGAAATTTGTAAGAAAGCTGGAGATTCTCAACTCTTTGAGACCTATACGGTAGAGACACCATCGGGTGGAAAGCATCTTTACTTCTACAGATTAAAATCTGTCAATTAAACATGAGACGTATATTGGAAAAATAATTGGCATGGGCTCCTTAGATGAAATAGATGCAGCCAAAAGCCTGCTAGAAGCGACGATTGAATCAGGTTTAACTCATTTTGAGTCTGCGAATGCCATAAAAGCAGGAATTAAATTTGGAAAGAACTTATTTCACTAAGAGTCTAACAATTGATTTTTCAAAGTCGAACTCGAAATTAAAAGTTGAACCCTTGCTCATGTAGTGCTGTGAGAATCCGTGCCGAATCATCGCCGTAAATCCCGTCCAAAATCCAGATGGGGCAAATTTAACCGCTTGGATCGTTTCTAATTGGCCGCACGAGCAAAACGTTTGAAATTCAAATCCCTCAAATATCTTTTTGTATCCAGAAGGCGGGAATACTACTCCACTGGTGATGACATTTAAATTTGGTCTGACACTTAAAATCCCCTTAGAGGCATCGGTCATTTCATAGGAAACTTCCGAGGCCTCTGAAGATCCACGAATTATCTGAATGTACGCATCAAGCTGATCTTCAGATACATCTGTCCCCACGAGGCTATAAAGAGACCTTCCGTGAGATCGCATTATCGGACTATTGAGGAGGTAAACGGTGATCGAACTGACATTGATCCGTCTATCTCGAAGAGCAAAATTCACAACGTCATTCGAGTGCAATATTCCTAGATTTGCCTCTAAAAATATCTCGATTAACCATTTCTCTAAAGCCTGGAAATCAACTTCCTTAATTAAGCCACCCGAGGCTCTTTCGTAATTGGGGGGATCTCCTGCTAAATTCACAATCAAGTTGGTGAGATCAGTGATGGAGCCTATGAGAGAGACATCCCTGGACTTACCCGTGCGTTGTAAACCTTTCAATAAATCCTTTACTGCTAGAGGTGAACTTACTTTCAATTGCTTAGCTATTGAATTTTCGAACATGGTGTCTAAATTCTTGGTTCTAGCTAAAACCAAACTTCCGCTTCGAATAGATCTTGGATAGAGATCAGAAATTATCTTGAATACCTTCTCTTCGCTCACTTCATATTTCTTTGTAACAACTTGTAGATCATAGAGACCAAACTTTGAGCGATCTTTCTTAACAAGGTTTCGAATTGGTGAATTCGTTCCCGATTCTGATTCCAATTCCAGGTGCTTCTCATAGACTCTATTCGCTAGAACCTCTGGCGACATGATCCGAGTAAGTCCCCAAAGTCTTTGCCATGAAACATCCTCGCCTGAGAACATCCCATCTCCATCTACTTTGGCCTTAAATTGATCTTCGTCCTCACACGTCTCGAAAATCTCGACTGCTTTCAACAGAATGGGAACTTCGTTCTCAATTTGAATACTTACCTTCATCAGTGGGTCAACTATTTGCCGAACTCGCTCACGAGTGAGCCCCCACTTCTTACCAATATCGTCAAGAGTTAAACCCGGTTCTCCAAATACTTGATGACGATGCTTCAACATCGCAAGTGCTCGCTCATCAACTTTTGGTAATTTCAGTAATTCTCGGTCTAGCTCTTCAAACAAATCAGAAAACGTGGTGCAACTCTCGAAAGGAGCGTCGTTCTTTTCCTCCTCTTCTTTCTCATTAGTATCAAGTTCATGCTCGTTCGCATCCAACATCAGTTCAACGATGTCATCGTATGAAAGATTGAACGAACCAATCAAATCTTGAATGAATTCTCGAACAAACTTCATTAGGTGACTTTCAAAATCAACATTTGGTTTATCCGAGAATGAAGTTAATCCTGCTAATAAACCCAAATTTCCCGCTACGGTGCGGGCTCGTATATCTCGATCTGGACACACTCTCTTAGCTATGGCAAAACTCAAACGCAGGTTGTCATCAATTAGATGCCCAAGCGCTATTTCCTGGTCTCTTTTCCCAGACATCATCATTTTGAATGGATTCTTACTTGGCAATAACTCCTGTAGAAGCGTATGCCTCTGTTGAGATGTAATCAAATCAACAGAACCTATTCTTTCAAGGTACTTGCCTAAATCCTCATCTACCGTCAATTTCGCCAAAATCTGTAGCGACGATACCAAGATAATCTGTGATGTAGCGCCCACAGCAGAATCTAAATCTTTCTTCAGAGCATGATTTTCAAACAGACTTATCAATTCTTGAATAAGCTCCTCGGCACGAGCGGGACCTATAAACCTTGCATCATTTAGATCTTCAATTGATATCTTACTGAGTAGATCAAAGTTGAATCCATTTAATTCTGACGTTCGCCATACATCGCTCCTCTCAATTGCTCGTTGTAATCTATTTTGGGATTTCGTGGATAATTTATCCCACGCAAGAACCTCGTAAAAGTCATCAGGTTCCTTGAGGCGGTCTGATAAATACTCCATTAATGAAGATCCAGTAAGCCTGACTGAAGAGCAATTATGAACCTTGGAATAAATTCCTGTTGTTTAACAAAAATGCTTGGAGCGTCGGGATAGCGATCGGGATTTTTTTCTGAATCTCTTTCAACTGCATAGATTGATAGTTGCTGCGCAACTATCTCAACGATGCTTGCTTGTGCTGCTGGGGTCGTTTCATTTTCAAAACCATTAGGAGTCGATTTTCCAAGTACTTTCGAGATAGATCTGTGTCGACCATAGATGCGGATTACTAACTGACCATCCTCAAGAAGTCTGTCCACTCTTCGTGGTGGGTTATCATTTCCAACAACTTCTATCTTAATTTTGGGATTCTTATTTCTTGCGCTTTCGGCGATTGTGACAGAGCAATTGGTAGCTTCTTCACCCAAATTAGATGTAACAATTGCTTGACCTTCATCGATCCCTGCTAGGGCCCTAATGAGTACTTCGGCTGATTTCCCACTTTTAGAGCTCTTGAACCTAACTTGAGAAGGCACTTGCAATCCACTAATCGAGCAGTGAACGTCAATTACTTCTCCCACATATTCAAGTGGCCCTCTTAAAATTAAGTTTTTTGCTTTAGTTGGTGCAACTTTGACGTGAATAGGATCAAATATCAATGAATCAGGTTCGATCTCTGCTGCAGGTTCGAATGCCACAGCTATCAATTCACATTCGGCTCGTACATCACCAGCGACAGCGCTCAAAATGCCAGTTCCACGGGACTTTGCATGTACACGAATGGTTCTTTGACTGACTGGAAGCCGTGGATGACTGCTCCACGTAGCTTTAGCGGCACCAACAATTTCAAATGATGTTGACTCCGATGATAAAGCAAATTTAATCGACTCAATATCGAATGATTCGGGAGCCCGAACTGTAAGTGAGACGGTCTCTCCAATTTTTATTACTCTTCGAGGTGGAATTATCGAAAGAGAGAAATTGCTTCCGTCATCATCGGAGGATGTAGGAAGTTCACCAGCGTCCGTTTCATCAAGAATTTCTTGCAGTGTATTTGCTAGAACCTGACTAAGGGCGTCGAATCTCTTTCGGAGCTTGTCTCCCTCTTTTCGTTGCGCACCTTCTTCTTCTGCCATTGCATCAAAAATTGGCTTAAGAACTTTTTCAACTTCTGATCCGAGGGCACGAAAGTATGGGTGATTTTGAACTAAGCCGTCTCTTTGACGACTAACTATTCTCGTTGGGTTGAGTTCACTTGCATTTTGATCAGTGTCAATGGATCGAGCGAGGTCATGGATTTCCGGGGCGTCCAATCTCCCACAAAACCAGCCAGCCTCGGGCCTCTTAGATAAATGTAAAAAGCTGTTTTCGTAGGCAGCACCTCTGCCCGAAACTATGAGACCGTGCACTGAATATTCATCAAGTGTAGAAGTTTCCTTCACGGGAAGGCGATAAATCTCAATTTTTACTGGATGCTTAAAGCGAGCAATTGTTAATTCTTGCTCAACAATTTTTTCACCTGTGGGCATCAATCCAATTAATTTGACTTCTGGCTTTGAGCGCTCATCAAAATAAAAAACGTCATTGCGGTTGAGCAAGTCTCTTAATTGAACATGACTCTGGAGCTTCATTACCATGTCGGAGGCGCTTGGAATGCGGTGAATCGTAGAAACAAATAACTCAGCTGTTAAACCACTTTCGCCTTGCTTTAGAAGACATTCCTCGTATGCCGATTTTGTTGGAAGTTCATCAATATCTTCCATATTAAACTTTGCTTTGATGGGATCAATTTCAAGCGAACTGAACTTACCAGCCTTGATGGAGACAAATCTGGCTTTACCTAATGCTACAACATCCTTGGCACCTCGCCCAAATAGTCCTCGAGTTCCCATATCGCCAACAAATTTTTGATTCAAGTCACCTAAGCGAGCAAAAGCTTTTTCCAATCCATCTGCATCAAGGCCCGTTGCCTTATCGTGGACAGAAATTTTAACTTGATAAGGGCTTTCAGACTTTGTAAGTCGAATCTGGATCGATCCACCTTTAGCGTTGTATGCATCATCAGCATTTGTAATGAACTCAATTAGGGCACGAACAACATCACCTTTCATCGCATCTTCTGAATCTTGCTTGAAGGCTCGAGCCGTATATTGCAGATCGCCAGATTTCTTGACAGTCATTATTTTCTCCCAATTATGAATTGAGTCTCGATGAAATCTGCAAAGTTCAAGATTGATTCATCTGAAAGCAAATCTCCAGTGCGTCGTAAATCATTTACTCTTCCCGCCCAAATCGAGATTGGACTGGCAGCAGAGCATTGCAAGGCGGCCGCTGCATCCGACATTTCAACGGTAATTGGATCAACTAAGAAATTTGCCCAAGCATCTGACTTCTTCAATTCGTGTCTTTTGCGCTCGTGCTGGTTTGTAGTCTTTGATGCCTGCACGATCGCCTTCGAATAGTTCTTCTCGAGAATAGCTCGGTAAGCCTCGACCCACTTAATTCCTTCATGGGTTAGGCGACGTGAATACTTATGTGGGCGATGGAGTAATCCAACATGTGTCGTTGCCTCGATGGACTGCAAGGCCTTAGAGGTCTTTTTGTAGTCTGGAATTTCCGGGTGAGTACGCCACCCGAGACGAGCTGGCGCTAACTCAAAGCACTTTAGGTAAATCTCCTCTACATCAACATCTTTGTCTGCTCCGCCCAGCAGGTAAAGGGCCAATACAAATACGTCCTGATTATTTGCCTCTGGGCTTGGAGGCTCTTTTCGGATATTGGCGCTTGAGCTCATGGCAATAGCTTGCCACCCTTCACTGACAAACTTAAGCCTTGAAGGAATGGTAAATCTGGATCAAAGGCAGATAGCCCCCTAATCGAATAGACCAGTCACATTTCCAAGGTAAACAAGCCTGTCATCAATCAAAGTTGAAGCATGACCTTCTGAATCTATGAATATCCGTCCACCTTGAGGGCGTATTTTTAACCACCTCTCTGCAAGTTCTTTCGTCCTGGTTGGATCGGACTTTTCTAACAGTTTGCCATTCTTTGTGTCCACAAGGTCACGAGATGAAACAGATAGAACAATTTTCTTATTGCCTTTTAGGTGCTCCCAGAGAGTGCCTGCTTCTTGAACTGAGAGCAACTTTGCCGTGTTTTCCTTCGCTTGGCTTTTGATGTCATCACTTCGTTCATCAATCTTCATCGCATTTAGATTAGCCGTTTCTGTCAGAGGTGGTGCGAGCGAAGCAACCAAGTTCTTCAAATTGATCTCACTTTTCTTTAGATCTTCAGTCTTCTGAGTATTCTTTTCGAGTTGAATCTTTAATTCCTCAGCCTCTTGACGGGCTTTGTTTAACTCAGCTTCCATTTTCTGCACTGCAGCTGTTTTTGCTTGCTCACTTTCGTACAAGGCCTCGAACTCTAATTCTTTTATCACTACAACACTGCGGGCTTCTTCAAGAAGCTGAGCGACTTTCGCAGATTTTTCCTTCTCTTCAAAGAGCATTTCTTCAATTTCAGCACTCTTGTCTTCGAAATCTTCAACTCGATTCCCAGTTGCGGAATCATCACCAAATGTCGTGCCTAAATCTAGGGCCTCTATCCGTCTTATCGCTCCTGCATATTCATTTATACAATGTTTAAGATCTATATCCATGGAAACTGCCAACAGAATGCCAAGAATTTCTCTTGTCTGCTCGTAGCCACCTTCAGTCTTATTATGAGCAATATAATTTCGAATCTTTCGCAAAATATCGAGATTTTTATAAAATGATGGCGACTTTGGCAAGATTGATCTAAGGGGCGAGTCAGACCTTAAAGGCTCTTTGATTACAAAATCTGGGTCATTCAGGGTTAGGTTGTAGTCGTTCCGCTGCTGAGCCAAATTGCGCAGCCAATGTTCTCCCTGCACTTTTCGCATGTTCTCGTCGTAGTAACTTCCAAGCTCATCCCCCAACAATAAGAGGCAATCAAACATAAGAATTTTATTGGACTTACCATCCAACGTACTTGGTAGTTTGAGTGAGTTAAAAGCCATGGTTATAATCTATTTCACCCGAGGCTAGATCCAAAGAAATATCGCCATCTCTGGCTGTTCGAGCTTGAGGTTTCACTTTAGATGAACCCTCAGCTAACTCACTAATCAATAATGCAGAAAGGTAATCAATATTTAAGCAGTAACTTCATCATAGAGATCTCGACTCATGGGGGTAAAAAGTCAGGAAAATCAGAGGTTTTGTCAGGAAGGTATGGCATTTGTTAGCAGTAATGTCAGCAGTAGAAGCAGTAATGTCAGAAGGGTGGCTTATTAATCATGAGCCGGTGAGGGTTAAACGTTTGTTGGTACGGTTTAAGTTAATCGATGAGATTGAGCATGCGTAGGCTCTGAAGTTGCTTCTTCTTTTCTTTACTCCTCCCCCTTTACCGTTATGCCCTCCTGAGTATTAATACCTAGGCGTTTGCGTTCGTCCATGACGATTATTTTGGCCATGGATTCTTCGGAGACATCTTTGGCGCCGCTGGCGCTGTCGGCGAGGGCGCTGTCGCGGGCGTAGTCATCAAAGTGCGCTTGTTTGCGGGCGAGGATGGAGAGCATGTGTTCGTCGACGCTTTCGGGCAAGATCAAGCGGTGCACTTGTACTTTGCGAATTTGACCCATGCGGTGGGCGCGGGCGATTGCTTGGACTTCAAGTGATGGTTTTATTTGTGGCTCACAGAGAATTACCACTGAAGCGGCTTGAATGTTGAGGCCGGTGCCAGCGGCTTGGATTTGTCCGACTAGGGCTTGTGGGATTGGTGATTGTTGGAATTGATCGACGATTGCTTGTCGTTGTGTGGATGAGACTGAACCAGTGATGGGTCCGATTGCGCGCTCACCGAGGGCGAGCATTACTTGTTCGATGACGGTTCTAAAGTAAGAGAAGACAATTACTTTCTGGCCACTTGCTATTGATTCATCTACGAGTTCGATTAAGCGTTCAAGTTTGCTCGGTGTTAAATCGTTAAAGGGGTTGAAGGCGGCTCGGCGCATGGCCATGAAATTGCCAGAGGCGACGGCATCAATGTATTTCTGTTTGTCTACACCTTCCCAGGTGCAGTACTCGGTGACTTCGATGAGCTCGGGAAGTTCTTTGAGTACCTCTTCGGTATTGCGGCGTAGATAGATAGGTGCAACTGCACGGCGAAATGGTTCGGGACCAGAGGCTAGGACGATGCGATTGAGGTCGTTGCCAATCTTGGGATCGAGCAGAGTGGCTAAGGTGATAAATTCATCGACGCTATTTTCAAGTGGAGTGCCGGTGAGGAAGATGACGTTCGGTGAGCGATCTAACCACTTTGAGATTGTGCGCGAGCGGCCAGTGGATTTGTTCTTGACGTAGTGGGCTTCATCGACGATCACTGTGTCTACCTGTAGCGCTGAGATTGCTTCGGGTGTGAGGTCAAAACTTTTTAAGGTGTCGAAGGTGGTGATGCCGATTCCGCCGTCGCTAATCCACTTTTGCAGTGAGCCTTTGTGATCTTCGCCGTGGATTTTAGTAATCGCTAATTCGCTACGGGACTGAACTTCGCGCATCCAGTTGGTGAGAACGCTTGCGGGACAGACGACGAGGAAGCGTGTGGCACCGGTGGCGTGACGGTGGGCGATCACGCTGATGGCTTGCAGGGTTTTACCGAGACCCATTTCATCGCCGATGATTACCCGGCCTTGAGTGAGGGCGAACTTGCCACCGAAGCTTTGGTATTGACGCAGCGTTGCTTTAATTGTTGAGGTGTCGAGAAATTGGGCATCGATGCGATCAAGAAACTCTTCGTTGAAGTGGCGATTGGCGGCGGTATTGGGTCGCACATTGGTGACTTGTTCGAGGATTGCGTAGTAATCACTTGAGCGATTTTTGAAATCATCAACTGGTGCGACTTGGCGCTGAGAGAGTGCATCTAGCCCCATGCGTGCGGATTCGAGTGCGGCAAGTGTTGTGGGATCGATTAGTAGAAGTGAAATTTGTGTCAGCGCTTCGAGGGCGGCGCTCTTTCGTTCAGAGCCGGTGAAGATCCATTTCAGGCGCGAGGTGAGTGGTTGTGTCTTGGCAAGTGATTGGCGGATGGATTGTGCGATCGGCGCCATTGTCGGAGTGGAGTTTTTTGTGGCTGTGCGTAAGTGATCAAGGCCTTGCAGATTTTCAATGACGAGTGAATCGGTCGCGGTGAGTTGATCGATATCGATTCCGTACGTAATCGAGTCAAAGACCGCCTGGAACATTTGATCTGCCAGGGCTTTAAGTGCACGGGCTGAGACCAAAGTAATGCCGGGAATTTTTTCGAGTGCGGCTTCAGTTGAGTTGTAGACGGCTGCGATATTTGTGAATCCGTATTTACGTAAAGTTTCGACACGCACCGAATCTTCGGAGGCATCTTTTAACTTATCAACCGAAAGTTTTGCTAGCTCGAGTAGTACCTGTGATTGCTTTGCCCGGGTGACGGCGGTTTTGGTTTGGGTGATTAATTTTTCTTGTTGTGCGAGAACTCTTTCGAGGTCACCGGCTACTTGGCTGGCCTGAACGAGGCTGGCCTTCGCTTTGCGAAATTGAATTCCCACCTAATAAAGGTAGGGGTCGGGGGTGACAAATGGTGCTGATCTGCGGGTCAACTCGAGACTCGGACCCAACTCAATAACTGCTAAAGCTCGCCGAATCCGTTTGGTCCAACCGTGCTCGGAGTGACCGTGAGAATGAAGCTATAGATTGGGATGAGGATAAACCAGCCTGATTTATCAACATCGTGCATGCGGCGCACTGAGACAGCGATGCTTGGGATCAAAAGGGCGATCTGGGGTAGATAACTGATGGCGTCGTTGCCCATAAGTGAAGCGACTATCGCCCCAACAACTCCCATGATGAAATAGAAGAGCGTGAAGTACCAGTATTCACTGCGGCTTGCTCTACCTGTAAATGTGCCATATTTACTTAAGCATGCTGATACTGCATTACCCAGTGTGACCCCCTAGGTTGGTGCTCAAGTCTATGACCTGCTGGTTTATTCAAACCGATCTCCGCAAAAAGTATGGTGCGGCCGGTTAGCGAGGTTTAACTGAACCGAGATTTTCGTGATGGCTATCAAGTTCACCGCAGCGCTATTAGAACTTTGTAGGGATCGACCGGCTGGCCTGAGCTCTAGCGCCTCCGTAAAATATCAGCTCGACCTGGTCAAGGAGAGAGGCTTCATTACCGACCACCCAACTCGCGGCGGCGTCCTTGAAGTAATCCAGCCCGGCGAGCGCTTTGAGCCCCAAATCGAGCCAACCAAGGCCGTTCCACTGGTTGGTCGCATCGCAACAGGTGGACCAATCACCGCTGAGCAAAATGTTGAATCAACTTTCGCACTTCCTGAAACACTCGTCGGCAAGGGCAACCTCTACATGCTCCAAGTCATCGGTGAATCCATGATTGATGCTGCAATCTGCGATGGCGATTATGTGATGATCCGCGAACAGAAAGATTGCAACAACGGTGAAATCGTTGCCGCCATGATCAATGGCGAAGCCACGGTAAAAACTTTCCGCCTAGCATCTGACTAGAGAACGCCCTTAACTAAAATAAAGTTTCCATACGGGCGATCTTCTTTGGTGCTGATAATCGCAAAACATTGCCCTACTTGCTTATAGAAATCAAAACGTTCTAGCGATTGGATACCAATCTTTCGGCCCTCAATACGATCACAGATCTCTTGACCTTCCTTGTGAAACGGAAGAACTTCATCTGGCTTTCCCACCACCTGCATCGTATAAACGGGTGAATCAACAAATGTATCTAGCGGAAATAGTGAGAGCACCATCTCGAGCGCTTCGGTGGCGTTAATTCCGTCATAGCGAACAAGTTCCTTGCCTTCGCCATTTGATGTCTCCGGATAATTTCGATCAACAATAGCGATCTGATCTCCGTGGCCCATTGCGCCAAGCACATAGAGCAGATCAGCATTTATCCGTGAATCAATTCCTTTTAGCATTTTTCTCCCCTAGATGGTGGTGGGGTAAGGCTACTCAATTCCTATCCCTGCACCACAACCCTTCGAGTTGACTCATAGGAAACCTCCGCCTAACTAGATACGTTGCCTCAAATGAAAACCTCCGCCTAGCGGCGTGGGATCGCTATTTGTTGACTACTTCTAGTTATGCCTGTTCCTATGGAGCTAACGATGAGTCAACGCAAAGCTCTAACGAGAAAGAAAGCACTCACATATCGAAGTGCCAATCGGGCGGGTAAGTCTCGAATCTTGAGCGAATTAGTGGAGTTAACGGGTTGGCATCGCGATTATGCGCCAGCGGCGCTGCGAGAAGCGGTAAAGATCAAGATAGTCAAACCTAAGCCAGGCCGAGCGCCAATCTATGGACCGGATCTGCTGCCAGGGTGAGTGAAGTGTTGGTCGGTGCTGCGAGCTCCCGTGAGGAAAACTCCTGGCCCCAATGCTCCCGGTTTTGGTGCCGATGCGGCGGTGAGGATAAAGAACTTGATTTAAGTGAGCAGCAGGCGAACTTGTTGATGCAGATGAGCGCGGCCACGATCGATCGTTACTGACGTAGGAGAGATTGTCGGGGATTCCATCGCTCAAATAGTCATTGAAACCTAAACTCATTTTCAACTGGCGATAGATGATTGATGAAATAGTTGAGTTAGATAATTTTGGAATGAAATAGCTGATGAATACTTGCTCCTCTGTCTCAGAATCCATTACGTAATATTCGTCAATTGGTGTGCCGTGATTGGCATCGCCGACAAATGAATAACCAGAGATTTTGATCGTTTCGTATTTGCCTACTGGAATTAAGATTTCACCCTGGAGATCAAACTGTGGGTACTCCCCTAAGAAGGATGGATCTTGTTGAATTGGCTCAAAATATTGGGCTAAAAGGGAATTAACTTTTGAGTTTAAGAATTCTGCAATCTTAGGTTTGGACCCTGAAGAAAATTTCGGAAATGCGAAGCCAGGGATCTGCTGCTCTATCGATGCGGTTGAATCTCTCCACGTAGTTGCGACTTCAATTGAGACGACTTGATCTGAGCCAGTGGAGAAGGAGGTAGAACCACAAGACGTAAGGACGGTGGTAGTAAAAAGAGTGCGACTACAGCCAGCGTAAAATTCTTTACCTTCATAAACTCCCCCAGATGTTCTATAAGTGGGAATTTTATTCTGTGGCATCAGCCATTTACCGCTCAATAACTCATTACGTACTAGCTATTTCAAGTATGACCATTCATCGAGGGTGATCTACCTTGCAGTGCCGAAGGAGTCCTTCGAGTCAATGACTGGGCTTGGCTCGACTAATTAGTAGTGCGCACGTAATGAGATGATAATTAATACCTTGCCCTCAAGCCGGTAAATCATTCGGTGTCGCAGGGTGATTCGACGCGAGTAACACCCTGAGAGTTCAAAGCGTAATGATTCGGGCTTGCCGATTCCAGTTGGGCTGGCGCTAGTTTGGTTGGGTAATTATGAGCCAGTGCGGATTAAACGTTTGTTGTTGAGATTGAAGCTAATCGATGAAGTTGAGCATGTGTAAACCCGCGATCACGGCAAAACGAGTTTTCTTAAAACTCTGGCATGCGCTCATGGGGTAGAGAGCCAGGTCCAGAGTTTATTTTTAATCTCTTCCTTGGTTAGTGCACGCTCTAGCTCTTGACCTCGACCCATATCCGTAATTTTCTGCACAATGTTGAGTATGGGTTCGTCTAGGTCTAATCCTATTGATCTCTCCATACCGAAAAGTTATCAGAGGCCACTGACATCGTGAGATTAAGATTTGGGCAATTCGATAAAAAGGGACGTGCTGAGATTGCGATTAGCTCAGCCGTTGCGAAATTAGCTTCGCCCAACAAATAACCTGACTGGGTTAGGTACCTCTTGATCAAATGGGAAAAATGGTCGTTGTCGCTGTGTGTAAGTCAGCGCTTTGCAGGTAGCAGGAGTTGGGCCAGGTGAGTCGATGATGTAGAAATCTGAGGCTATGTCGCTGTAGGTCATGAAGTAATTCATCGGATTCTTTACGACAATGATTTGATAATCCGCTGGATTTAGTCCCAGGCTGCGGTATTGCTCATCGCGCCATTCATAGGTTGGGAAAGTTGCGATCACAATATCGATTGCACCAACTCTTATGACAGCCGTTGGTCCCATGTGGCCGGCTGCGCCATCCCAGACTCCACCATGGTAGATGTAATCACCATTACTTATTTTTAGAACTTGACCGTTTACTTTTGCTGGTGCTCCCCACTTCGGATCAATCTCACCGCCGACGTCAACGCTGATGTTTGCCCCAACGCCAGCTGCGATTGCAAGTGCGGCTGCCTTTGGTGAGACAACCGGGTAGATAGATTTAATACTGCGATCGGTTGCTAATAAACCTTTGAGAACTGCAACGCAATCACCAGCTGATCCCCCGCCACAGGTATCGGCAACTTCACTTAAGACAGATCTCTTACTTGAATCTTTACTAGCGGCGGCAATTGCCGCATCGACTTTCCATACTTCTGGCTCAAACTCTTGTCGACGATCCCAATACTCTTGTGCGATTAGTCGGGCTTTGGCGGCGGCTTCCTTGGGATCAGCATCGGTAATTATGAGTGCGCCACTTCCCATTTCTGGGCGATCTATATATGGGTGAACTAAGAAAAGACTGCCAGACAATATTTCACCAGCCTTCTCCCAACTCTTCAACTTTTTCATAAGGTCAAAGAACGGCCCAGCCCTTTCGGTAGAGGCGTTGATCGCACTTGTTAACACTGGAACCTGAGCCATTATCTGCACTGGATTGACTTCACCTTTGAGAGTGCGAACTAATAAATTGGCAGCTCTTGCACCGGTGGTAAAGGAATCCATGTGTGGGTATGTCTCCCAACCAAATAGCGCGGTAGAGAGTGTCACCATTTTTTCAGTGATGTGGGCGTGAAGATCAAGTGTGACCATGATCGGAATCTGATCGCCGACGATGGCGCGTGCTGATTTAAGGAGCTCGCCCTCGATATCTGCCACTGAAACCGAAACAGCTGCGCCATGAAGTAGAAGTAGGACTCCGTCGAGTGCGCTCTTTTCATGTTCACTTTTTAAGCCCGCCATAATTTCATCGTGAAATTCTTGATAACAGTGATCGGTTAGCGCACCACCTGGACTTGCTGAGGTGAAGAGCAAAGGAACCGGAGTGAAGCCATCATGCTTGGCTAGCTCGGTTAAAGCGCCACCGACAACTCCATCGCGGCGCGCTAACATCTGTTCACCTCGAAGCAGCTCTACTCGTTCAAAATCTGCTTGGGTGATTAAGGCGCTGGTGAAATCATTGCACTCAGTTAAAATTCCTGCGATCGCGATTCGATTCAATTGAACCTATTCTCTAGCGTTACTTGTTGAAGCATACTTTGGCTTAGATGGGCTGCACAAGAAGTCACAGCGGATCTAATTAACGCTAGAGCGCAGCTATTGAGGTCCCCCAAGGAAATTTGGATATCTCGTGAATTCTGATTGGTCATTTTATCAAGCCCAAGGGGTGGGTGGACGCTCTAGAACTTTAGCAAGGGTCAGGGCCAGAATTGCTGTTGTTGCGACTAGGAGCAGGCTTTTTCTCATGCTCAAATTTTAAGGGCAAATGGGGATTGTTGAAATTATTCGCATCTGCAAGATAAAAGCAGATTGGCTAGCGCTTCGCGCTGATCCGCTCGGCCCGATTAATCAAGGTATTGCAGGCTTGGCCAAAGCCGGCGAAGGCGGGATTGGTAGTTTGGCCGGCGCGATAGCGGGCCCAGATCTGTTGAATTATGACTGCTAATCGAAATAAGCCGAAGACTTCATAGAAAGTAAAGTCATCACAACGCACTCCACTTTCGACGATGTACTTTGCGACGAACTCATCCCTGGTTGGCATTCCGGGTAAGTGACTTGGTTGTCGGCGAAGTGCGGCAAATGCTGGCTCATCGTCTTGATCTACCCAGTAAGCAAGGGAAGATCCCAAATC
>Ga0209702_10006076_pt1 | contig 15819 bp, 17 predicted proteins | sample FRY01_FD_187210 | JGI IMG/M metagenome (GOLD analysis project Ga0209702, IMG submission 187210) | Freshwater microbial communities from Lake Fryxell liftoff mats and glacier meltwater in Antarctica - FRY-01 (SPAdes) (version 2) | ecosystem: Environmental > Aquatic > Freshwater > Ice > Glacier... | reverse complement strand
GCTCAAGATCCTCGACACCCTGACCCAGCCCCCAGACGAGATCATCGCGCAACTCTAACGGCAGGCACCGTGCGCAACGTTGCCGATGCAGCGGGGTGCTTGGGAGTTACATTTTTTGTTATATTTTTTAGTAAATAACTTGACGTTCATTCAGTCAATTCTGTCAATTTTCTGAAAATCAACAGCGATATGACGAACTTGTGAACACGCCTGAAGCTGTTGATAGATGAGGCCAGAGCGTTCAGCAGATGACGCTAGAAAGCTGCGTTCCTGAAATCGACGGGTCAGCACAAGGCGGGCCGACAAGGGGGAAGAAACTTGCTGATTCGACGCAGACGCTGGAAGGTAACCGTAAGGGCGTCTTACCGCGCGACTTTGAAGGGCCCGACCGGCGTCACCGCGTCAACCATATCGATCAGCGGTCAGCCTCGGTTACCCCTGATGTTTTGCAACAAATCCCATCCGGCGAGCGCAACCGTCACGCCGACCACGCAGATCAGATCCAGCCGGGGCACGTTCCACAACAGGATGCCCAGGAAAACCAGGAAAGTTGCAAAGGCAATCAGCGCCAGAATATTGTTCATCGGCTTGAGGTTTCCTCGTCCAGCGTTTCGATATGATGCATCAACCAACGTGCGGTCCGCAAGAGCCGCGCGTCATCGCCGCGCCGCCCGACAAGTTGCACGCCCATCGGCAGCCCGTTTTCCGCAGTAAACAACGGCAGCGTGATCGCGGGCACCCCGGCCAAAGTCCAAAGACCGTTGAACAGGGACGAGCCTGTTTTGTCCAACCCGACCGGGGCTGGCCCCAAGGCGGCGGGCGACAAGATGGCGTCGCAACGTTCGAAAATCTGATTGAGAACGGTCGTCATCAGATCACGCCAATCCAGCGCCGCGATATAGTCGCGCGCCAGCACTGCCTTGCCCTCGTCCATCGCCGCTTTGAGCGGCGTTGACATCTGTTCGCGGCCTCGACGTTCCAGCGCGAAATAGCATTTGGCCATCTCGGCGAAGTTGATCCGCTGACGGGCGGCGGCAACCTCGTCGAACCCTGGCAGGGGCACGTCGAAGCTCTCAGGCAGATGACTGGCCAGTTCTGCCATTGCACCCTGCATTTCGCCGTCAGCCTGATCGTGCCCCGGAAGATTTGCCACGGCGAAGGTCGGCGTCACCGGAGCCTTTGACATCGCCACATCAACAAAGCGCGGTGTGGGCATTGGCCCCGTGGCCCGGTCCGCCGGGTCATGGCCGGTCAGCACCTCGGCCAAAAGGGCGCAATCCTCGACCGTCTTGCCGAACACTCCGACGGTGTCCAGAAACGGCGATTGCGTCAGCACCCCGGTGCGCGGGATCAGACCAAAGCTCGGCTTGAAGCCGACGACGCCACAGAAACTGGCCGGGCGGATCACCGATCCGCCGGTTTGCGTGCCGATGGCCAGCGGCACCATGCCGGCCGCGACGGCGGCGGCCGACCCTTGGCTTGACCCGCCGGGAGTGTGGGCGGGGTTGTGGGGATTGCGCGTCTTGCCGGGATGCATGAAGGCGCATTCCGTGGTCACGGTCTTGCCCATGACGACGGCACCCGCCGCGCGCAACCGGGCCACCAGCCATGCGTCTTCGGCGGGGACCCGGCCTGCGTCGATCACCGTGCCGTTGGTGGTCGGGATGCCCTTGGTGTCGATGATGTCCTTCAAACCCACCGGCAAACCATGCAGCGGCCCAATCGGCAGTCCGGCTTGCCTGCGCTTGTCCAGCGCCCGCGCCTGTTCCAACGCATATTCTCCGTCCAGCCAGGCCCAGGCCTGAACTTCGGGCTCGCGCGCGGCGATGCGGGCAAGACAGGCCTCGACCAGTTCGACCGCCCGCAAAGCCCCCGACGCCATCCTGTCACGCAGAACCACCGCGCTTGAAGACAACAGGGCGTCGGCCTGTTCAGCGCGAAGGGCCATAGAACGCATCCGGTAGCGCAAACACGATTTGCGGGAAGTTATACATCAAAGCCATGCAGACGATGACCATACCGCAGTAGGGCAGCACGCCCTTGAAAATCTCGGTCAGTTTGATGTTCGGGGGAGCTATGCCTTTCAGGTAATACGCGCTCATCGCCATGGGGGGTGTCAGGAAACTCGTTTGCAGGTTCAACGCAACAAGCACCCCAAAGAATAGCGGGTCGATCCCGAACTGCGGCAACAGCGGCAGGAAGATCGGCACGAAGATGATGATGATCTCGGACCACTCCAGCGGCCAACCCAGAAGGAAGATGATCAACTGAGCCAACAACAGAAACTGAAAGGGCGTCAGATCAAGGCTTTGCACAAATTCGGCAATCACCGTCTCGCCGCCCAGATAGCTGAACACCGCCGAAAACGTGTAGGACCCGACAAACAGCCAGCACACCATCGCTGTGGTGCGCACCGTCAGATAAACGCTTTCGCGCAGCCGCTCGAACGTCATCGCGCGGTAGGCGATGGCAAGTACGATACCCCCAAGCGCGCCGATAGAGGCCGCTTCGGTGGGAGTTGCAAGACCGAACAGGATCGAGCCGAGCACAGAGAAGATCAGCAAGGCAAGCGGCAGGAAACTGGTCGCCAGCATCCACATCACTTGCCAATACGGGACCTCGGGCATTTCTTCCTTGGTGGGTTTCGGTGCAAGCTTCGGGTTCAGGATCGACCTGCCGATGATGTATAGCAGATACAGACCGACGAGGGTTAATCCGGGCAACAAAGCCGCCGCATAAAGCCGCACGATCGAAACACCGGACGAGGCCGCATAGACGATCAGCATGATCGACGGCGGGATCAGAATCCCCAGCGTGCCGCCCGCGCAGATGATGCCGGTGGCGAAGGAATGGTCGTACCGCGCCTTCAGCATCTGCGGCAGGGCGAGCAGACCCATCAGCGTCACAACTGCCCCGACGATGCCGGTGGCGGTAGCGAACAACGCGCAGGTCAGCAGGGCCGCAACCCCCATGGAACCCGGGATGTTGCGCGTCGCAATCGCGATGGTGCCGAACAGCTTGTCCACGATGTTGGCGCGTTCGACGATGTAGCCCATGAACAGGAACAACGGGATTGCGGTCAACACCTCGTTCGAGATCACCGTATAGGTCTGGTTCACGAACAGATCGAAGATCCGGTTGTTGTAGAACCCCTCTATCCACAGCGACGTGCTGTCCCACCAACTCGCGGTTTCGTCCAGTCGGTCAAAGGCTCGCCACATCCGGCCTTCGTCGTAATAGGCAAAATAACCAAAGGCGATGCCAAGGGCCATCAGGGTGAAGGCTATCGGGAAGCCCAGAAAGACGAAGCCAATGAAAATGGCCAGCATCATCAGGGCGATCTGCGGTTCGGTCACTTGTGTGATCTCCGGTGCGGTCGCGCGGACCGATTATTTCAATGCGGCAGTTTGTGCTTTGGCGGCGAGAGCGGCTTGCTTGATCAGCAATTCTTCGGTCTCTTCGACGTCACTTTCGATTGGCGGCCAATAGCCTTGACGCATGCAGATGATACACCGAAACACCTGCGCGACTCCTTGGATCAACAACAGGATGCCTGCTGCTGCGATGACGGACTTGAACTGATAGATCGGGATACCGGCCGGACTGTTCACCGACACCTCGGTGTAGGACCAGGACCGTCCGGCATATTTGAACCCCGTGAACACCAATGCCAGAATTCCGGGAAAGAAGAACAGAAAATACAAAACCAGATCAACAGTGGCCTGTGTCCTGTCCGACCACAGCCGATAGATGAAATCGCCGCGCACATGCCCACCGCGCGACAGCGTATAGGCCCCGCCCATCATGAACAGCGTGCCATACATGATGAACGAGATATCCAACGCCCATGGGGTGGGTGCGTTGAAGACATAGCGCACGATCACCTCATAGCTCATCCCGAAAGTCATCAGAAGGACCAGCCACCCGAAGGTCTTGCCGAACCACGCTGATAACTTGTCGGCAAACCGAATGTATCCGGCCATGCTACAGAACTCCGCTCATACGCTTGCGCCGGGGGCAATGGCCCTCGGCGCGCAGGTGTTTGAAAAAGGGGCGCGATATCCGCGCCCCATGTCCGAAATCAGAGCTTGAGCTTGCCCGGGAAGTAATGCTCGTAAGCCAGCGCATAGTCGGGCGCGTTCATCATCTCGTAGTAGCTGACGCGCTCGACCCACGCGCGCTGGCTGTCGAGCACCTTCTTCATGAACGGATCGGCCTCCAGTTGCGGGATCAGAACATCCCACGCCTTGATCTGACCGTCGAGGATTTCCTTCGATGTCCGGCGCACGGTCACGCCCGATTCCGTCTCCAGCTTGCGCAGATCGGCCGAATAGTTGTCCATCGCGCGCGCCGTGTTCGAAGTCGACGCCGCCTCGACGCCGTATTTCAGGATCGCTTGCAGATCGGGGTCCAGATCTTCGAGGAAATCCTTGTTGAACAGGAATTCGAAGGACTCCGATGCCTGGTGGTAGGATGACAGATAGTAGTTCTTGGCCACATCCTGCGCGCCAAAACGGCTGTCAGACGACGGATTGTTGAACTCGAACGCGTCGATCACTCCGCGTTCCATCGCGGGCACGATTTCGCCGCCCGGAAGCTGCGCCACCGACATGCCCATCTGCTGCATCAGATCGGCCGCCAGACCGACGGTGCGATACTTGAAGCCCTGAATGTCGGCGACAGTGTTCACCTCCTGCTTGAACCAGCCGAAGGGCTGCGCGAACATCGGGAAGCCCATGTAGCCCACGATGTTGAAGCCCAGAACGTCTTGCTGCAGCTCGCGGTAGAATTCCGCGCCGCCGCCTGCATAGAACCAAGACAGCATGGTTGTGGCGGAACCGCCGAACACCGGACCCGTGCCGAACAGCGAGGCCGCCTTGTTCTTGCCATACCAATAGACCGGCACCGAATGCGCGGCATCGAGCACGCCGTCATTCACCGCGTCGATCACCTGAAATGCGCCAACAATGGCGCCTGCAGGCAGCAGGTCGATCTTCAGCCGGCCACCCGCCATTTCTTCAACCCGCGTCACGTATTCGCGCGCGAAATCCATCCAGATGTCGGAAGCAGGCCACGATGTCTGCATCTTCATCACAAGCGGCGCCTGTGCCAGAACGGCAGGCGCCGCAAGCATCGCAGCCGCCGCCGCAGAACCGCCCAATGCGCCGGTGCGCATGAACGAACGACGCGAAAGCCGGCCATTATCAAGGGTGTCAGTCATGGTGTCCTCCCAGACAATTATCGCCGCCTGCGCGGCTCCATCGATTTTCTTTTTAAAGACCCCGACGCAGAAAGCAACCTCTGGTCATTAATTATGACCACTTTGTGCACTGTCCTTTCCAGGATTTGGCCTACGACACCCTGTCGACCGGGGGCCTGCCGGCAAAGAAATCGTCCAGATTATCCAATGCTCTGAACCCCATAGCATCGCGAGTCTCTTCCGTGGCGGATCCGATATGGGGCAACAGAAAAACATTCGGCAAGGCCGCCAGATTCGGGTTCCCACCCGGTTCTACCTGAAAAACGTCCAGCCCAGCCGCAAAGAGCCTGCCTGATTTCAGGGCATCAACCAAGGCATCTTCGTCGACCAAAGCCCCCCGCGCCGTGTTCACCAGAATCGCGCGCGCTGGCAGCAGGTCAAGAGTTCGGGCGTTGACGATGCCTGTCGTGTCGGGCGTGTTCGGGCAGTGCAACGACAGCACATCCGATACGGCCAGCAGGCTGTCTACGGTGTCATGGAACACGGCACCCTTTTCAAGATGCGCAGGCAAACGGTTGCGGTTGTGATAATGTATCTCCATTCCGAACCCGCGCGCCCGGTCCGCAGTCACCTGCCCGACCCGCCCCATACCGAGGACGCCAAACCGCTTGCCGGTGATCTGCCGCCCGACCATGAAGGCGGGGGACCAGAAATCCCATTTGCCCGACCGCACCAGCGCATCCCCTTCGGCCCCGCGCCGCGCTGCGCCCAACATGCACAGGATGGCGATTTCGGCCGTCGCATCCGACAGGACATCGGGCGTGTTGGTGACAACGATCCCGGCGGCCTTGGCCGCGACAAGATCGACGTGGTCGGTCCCGACCGAGTGGTTTGCAATGATCTTCAACCGCGGGCCCAGTTCAGCGATGACATCTGCGGAAAACCGTTCCGAATGACACGGCAGCACGGCATCCACGCGCTGACACGCAGCGATCAGCTCTGCCCGCGACAGCAACCGATCTTCGGGGTTCAGCACAACATCGTAGTCCTGCGCTGCACGCGCCTCGACGGCGCCCCTCAATTGGCGCGGGATCAACAGCCTGGCCTTTGTCATCGGGTCCTCCTTCGTTTTCCTTCGGGCAAGGGCTGCAACCCGCCCTGTCGCCCGAGTTGCTTGCTGCAACCTGTGTAGCGCCATAAAAAGCAAGAACGGCCCCCGCGGAACGGAGGCCGTCTTTCTGGTCAAAGCCCGGTTATTGCAGGTCTTTGGCGCGCTCTGCATCCACCATCGCCTGCGCTGCGCTGACCGAGGCATCAAACGAGGTCAGCACTTCGGGGCCACCTTTGACGTTGGCCTTGAACCAATCAAGCACCGGCGCAACGGCGTCCTTGAAGGCGGCCTTTTCCTCGGCAGTCGGCACATACACCTCGCCGCCAGCCGCCTTGAAGTCGGCATAGGCCTGAATTTCCTTGCGTTTCGGGCTGGCGAAGGTGGCCTGTTGCAGCGCTGCAAAGCCATCGACCACGATCTGCTTTTGCGCATCCGTCAGCCCGGCAAAGCGGTCCTGCCCCATCCACCAGAACGCGCCCATATACGAATGGCCGTCCAGCGTCAGATACTTGACCCCGGCATCGGTGAATTTCATCGACATGATGTCGGTGATGCCGTTGGCCGTGCCTTCGACCACGCCGGTTTGCAGCGAGGTGAACAATTCGGGCCACGGGATCGGCGTGGGGGAAGCCCCAAGCGTGGTGGCCAGAAACTGCGGCAGATCGGCCGGAACCGTGCGCATCTTCAACCCCGCGAGGTCTGCCGGAGCCGCCACGCGCTTTTGCGTGTTGGCATAGTTGCGCCAGCCGCCAGTGTTGCCGATGGTCATCAGACGGATCTTGTCGTCCGAATCCGCCAGCGCCATGGTGCGCAGGGTCTTGGTGAAATCGGTCTGGGTCAGAACGGCCTCTGCCACCCGGTCGTCGGACATCAGGTAGGGCAAGTCGAGCACCTGAATGTACGGGAACAGGCCCGCAGCCCCGCCCGACGTTGAAATATAGACGTCGATCGACCCATCGGCGACCCCGGCAAGACACTCGTCCCCCTTGCCGCAAAGCTGCGTGCCGATAAACAACTCGACAGCCATCGCGCCGTTCGAGGCGTTCTCGACATAGTTCTTGAACACCACGAGGCCGTCGTAATCTTCGTCCGACTCGTTGGAATTGGCGGTGGCGCGCAAGGTGATCTCTTGCGCCAGCGCCATGCCGGCCGATCCGGCCAGCAACGCGGCCATCACAGCGGATTTCAGGGTCGTTCTCAGCATGGTCTTCTCCCTTTTGGTTTGGTTTGCGACGTCATTGGACAAAGCCGAACAGCCTCGGCACGGTCAGGCTGATGGCGGGGATATAGGTGATCAGAAAGATCGCCAGCACTTCGACCGCGAGGAACGGCAGTGTGGCGCGGGCGATGGTTTCCACCCGCAGACCCGACACCGACGAGGTGACGAACAGCACCAACCCCATCGGCGGGGTGAGCAGGCCCACGGTCAGGTTCACCGCCATGATGATGGCGAAATGCACCGGGTCAACGCCCAGCGACACGAAGATCGGCCCAAGGATCGGCCCCAGAATGATGATCGCGGGGCCCGCATCCAGAAACATGCCGACCAGGAATAAAAGCATGTTGATCAGGAACAGCAGGATCAACGGGTTGTCCGACAGACCGAGGATGATCGAGGCCAACAACTCGGGCGTGTGGCTGAGGCTGGCTACGGTCTTGAACGCCATGGCGGCACCCACCAGCAGCAGCACCACGGCAGACGTCATGCCCGCCCGCGTCAGCACATCGGGAATGTCCGACAGTTTCAGCGTCCGCAGCACGAAAAACCCGATCAGCACGGAATAGCCCACCGCGACCGCTGCCGCCTCGGTCGGGGTGAACACCCCACCCAGAATACCGCCCATGATGATCACCGGGGTCAACAGCGGCCAGATCGCCTTGAGGCTGGCCTGTCCCCGCTCGCCCCAAGTCGCGCGTTTGGTGCGGGGTGGCAGATTATAGTGGTCGGCTGTGAAATGGATCACCAGCATCAACCCGACACCGATCATCACCCCCGGCACGATGCCCGCCAGAAACAGCGCGGCCACGCTTTCGCCCATGACATAGGCATAGATGATCATGATCCCCGAGGGTGGGATGATCGGCCCGATGATCGAACTTGCCGCGGTGATCGCGGCGGCGAACCGGCGGCTGTAACCTTGCTTTTCCATCGCGGGGATCATCATCGACCCCAGCGCCGACACATCCGCCACAGCCGAGCCCGACAGCCCGGCAAACAGCATCGACGACAGGACGTTCACATGCGCCAACCCGCCACGCAGGTGCCCCATCAACGCCTGGCTGAATTCGACCAGCCGCAATGTGATGTTTGCGCGGTTCATCACCTCGCCCGCCAGCATGAAGAACGGAATCGCCATCAGCGGGAAGCTGTCCATCCCGTTGTAGATGTTGCGATACAGCAGCACGATGTCGCGTTCCTGCCCGTTTAGCCATAACAGAACGCCGGGGGCCGCGATCAGCCCGAAGAACACCGGCAAGCCCAGCAGCAGGAATACAAGGAACAGCGGCAGGAACAGCGACAGCATCACTCGGTCCCCCCGACGGCGGTTTCGGGGATCACGCGCAGGTCCGCCCCGGCCCCGACAAGGGTGATCAGCGCGCGCAGGATCAACTCGATGCAGACCGAAATCATCAGCGCCAGACCCACGACCAGCGAGGCCATCATCCATGCCTTGGGCACCTTGGTCCAGGTGGCGAAATCCAGCGATGGCACCGAAAGGCTGTCGGTGGTAAACCGCCCACCCAGGCCCATCACCTCGGACCAGCCGATGCGGATGCCCACGACCAGAACCATCAGCGACACACCCAGCAGCAAAATGCCCAGCAGCGCCGCAGGGCGGGTTGGCAACAGCCGCACCAGAATCTCGATCGACACGAAACCGCCGCGCCGGAACGCAGTCGGGGCCATCAGCCCTGTCATCCACAGCATCAGGAATCGGGCGGCCTCTTCGGGCCATGCCAGCGCATCGCCCAGCACATAGCGAAAGAACACCTGACACAGGATGATCGCGACCATCAGCGCCACGCACGAAGCCCCCAGCCAGCGCCCAAGCGCCAGCAGAGCACCGTTGACAGCGCCAAGACCAATGGCAAGGCCCAAGATCAGACCCACATTCCTTCCCCCCTCTGGCCCGGCCATGAAACCCGGCCCCTTTTCGCAGCGGTCAGACCGCCGCCGCAAACCGCTCTGACCGGCCTTGCGAAATGGCCGGTGGCGTGCCGTCCTTGCCGACGTTGCCGTAAACCCGGCCCACGACGGTCAGATGACCGCCTCCCTCGTGGCTCGCGTCGTGTTTGCCGTCAGACCGGATCGTTGCAACTGAAACCGGCGGCATTTTCTGCGGCTTTGCCGCATGGTCGCGTCTGTCAATTCCCTGTCCGCTGCGCCAGACCCTATTGCGGCCCCGATTGCGGCCCCGGTGTCGAGTCTGGCAGGTCTGCCCGGTCGGGTCGGCGGCCTTCATCTGGTTGGCCTCCCGCCCAGTTGCGGCCATCATGCCACCTCGCGCCCCATCGCCAGGCTGTAAAGTTCGAACCAGGTCTGGCGGTCGATGGTGACCCTTACCGCATCGCTGATACCTGCGATGCGCGACAGACTGTTGGTGCCCAGCACAGGCAGAATTCGCGCCGGATGCCGCAGCAGCCACGCCACCGCCACCGCCGACCAGTCGGTGCCGTGGTCGGCCCCAATCTCGGTCAACCGCGCGCGCAGCGCCACATCCGACTCGGCAAGCAACCGCCCGCCCGCCAACGGCGACCACGCCATCAGCGGCATCGCCTGTTCTTGGTGAAACGCCACATCGCCGTTGGTAAACCCGTCATGCGCCACCAGACTCAGCTCGATCTGGTTGGTCACCAGCCGCGCCGTCATCGCCGATTGCAACAACCGCACATCCCATGGCCGAAAGTTGGAAACCCCCACGCCGCGCACTTTGCCCGAGGCTGTCAGCGCATCCAGCGCCGCCCCGGTTTCACCGTGATCCATCAGGGGATCGGGGCGGTGGATCAGCAGAAGGTCGATGGTGTCGATGCCCATTTCCCGCAAGGACGCCTCGACCGAGGCATTGATATGGGCGGCGGACGTATCGTAATACTTCACCCGCGCGGTAGAATGGCGGCCCGTCGGGGCAACGATATCGCATTTCGTCACGATCTGCATCTGGTCACGCAGGCCGGGTGCTGCGCGCAAAGCCGCCCCTAGCAACGCCTCGGCGGTATAGCCGCCATAGATGTCGGCCTGATCGAAAGTGGTGATCCCCTGCGCCAGACAAGCCTCGATCTTGGCCTGCACATGGGTTGGGCTGGTGTCGGGATCGTCGCCCAGCCGCCACATGCCATAGACCAGACGCGACAGACTGACATCGCCAAGCGTTACACGTTCCATCAGCGGCGCACTCCATTGCCAAGCGGCGTTTCGGGGGTTGTTGCGGGGACGCGGCCATAGGTGTGCGGCAACGAACAGGTTTTCAGATGCGGCAAGACCTTGCTGCCGAAATAATCCGCCTCGTCCAGATGCGGATAGCCCGAAAAGATGAACGCGCGGATGCCCATTTTCCGATAGGCCTCGATCTCGGACAGGATCTGGTCGGTGGACCCGACCAGCGCCGCCCCGCAGCCCGACCTTGCCCGACCGATCCCGGTCCACATATGCGGCTCGATGTAGCCGAACTGATCGGCCAGATCGCGCGCGCGCGCCTGATGTGCCACTCCGAGCGATATGCTGTCATGCGCCCGGTCGCGGATCAACTTGCCGTATTCATCGTCCAGCTTGCTTGCGATGTAGTCGGCATATTCCTTGGCCTCGGCTTGTGTATCGCGCACGATCATATGGACGCGCAGACCATAATCGAGCGTGCGTCCATGCGCCGCCGCCCGCGCATGAACTGCGCGCATACGTTCTGCAAGCGTATCCCGCGTCTCTGGCCACATCAGATAAACGTCGCACTGTGCCCCGCACAGTTCCAGCGCATCCGGGGAATACCCGCCGAAATACAACAGCGGTCCGCCGTTCTGCTGATAGGGGCGGGCGGGGTCGGCCGTCAGCTTGCTGATTTGGTAGATGTCGCCGTGATATTCGATGTGATCCTGCGTCCAGGCCTGGCGCAGAATTTCGACAACCTCGTGGCTGCGTTTGTAGCGATAGGCGGTGTCGGCGACCTCGCCCGGAAAGTCTGACGAAATGACGTTCAGCGTCAATCGCCCCTTCAGCATGTGGTCCAGCGTGGCAATCGTGCGGGCCAGCATCACCGGGTGCATCTCGCCACAGCGGATCGCGGCCAGAAAGTTGATCTTTTCGGTGATCGGCGCACAGCCCGCCACGAACGACAGCGTATCCTGCCCGACCTGATAGGACGACGGGCACAGGATGTTGCGAAATCCGTGGTTTTCGGCGCTTTTCACGATGTCCGAGCAATGCTTCCAACTGGACCGCAACGCGCCGTCGGGTTGACCCAGAAACCGGTAGTCGTCCGAACACAGCGCCGCGAACCAACTGACCTCGACCGCGTTCAGATCGGGGGATGTCACCGGCACGACGGTCATCGATTCTCTCTCCCCAAGTGGCGCATTTTCACTTGCGTAGCAGGCGCATTCATATAGATCAATACTGTATCAATTGTCGAGACATCCTCCCAATGGCCGCGCCGGGGTCCCTGCCGCTTTACATGCAGATCAGCGAGCTTCTGATCCGCGACATTGCGGCGGGCCGGTTGATCGACGGGGAACGGCTTCGACCGGAGCGTGACATGGCGGCTGATCTGGGGATTGCCGTCGGCACCTTGCGGCAGGCGCTGAAAGACCTTTCGGCCAAAGGCATGCTTTCACGGGTGCAGGGGTCGGGCAATTACATCCGTGCCAAGGCGGACCCGGCGTCGGTCTATGCCTTGCTGCGGATCGAACTTGCGACCGGGGGTGGTCTGCCCACAGCGCGCGTGCTGTCGGTGGACAGGTTGCCCAAAGACCCGCGCCTTCCGTCGTTCGGGTCCAGCCCCGAAGGCCACCGCATCCGCCGTCTGCGGTTTCTGTCGGGCGTTGTGGCGGCGGTCGAAGAGATCTGGCTGGATGCCACCTTTATCCCTGTGATCGCGGTCGGTGATCTTTCGGAATCGCTGTATTTCTACTATCGACAAAAGCTGGGCCTGTGGATTGCGCGCGCCGAAGACAGCATCGGCATGGGTCCGCTGCCCGGCTGGACACCCGTGGAATTTCCCCATCCAGCGGGACTGCCCCTGCCGCAGATCACCCGGATCAGCGTTGATCAGGAAGGCCGGTCGATTGAGGCATCCTGGACGTGGTACGACCCTGAAACCGTGCGCTATGTGGCGCGTTTGAAATAGGCATGACCATGAAAACAGTGCGTTACGGGATCATCGGCTGTGGGATGATGGGGCAGGAACACCTGCGCAACATCGCCCTTCTGCCCGACGCCTGTGTTGTGGCGATCTTTGAGCCTGATGCCGGGATGCGCAGGTCGGCGGCCAAGCTGGTTCCGGATGCGGACATGGTTGGCTCGCTGGCCGAGGTGTTGGCAAATCCTGCGGTGAACTGCCTGTTGATCGCTTCGCCAAACCATTTGCACCTTGGCCAGTTGGAGCAGATCGCAGCCATCCGACCGCTGCCCGTCCTGGTCGAAAAACCGCTGTTCACCGACGAGGCCGACGTGACCCGCCTTTCCGCCTTGCGCGACGGATACCCGGCACCGATCTGGGTGGCAATGGAATATCGCTACATGCCCCCGGTGGCGCATCTGCTACGCGAGGCCGCGGCAGCGACAGGTGGCATCAAGATGCTGACCATCCGCGAACACCGCTTTCCCTTTTTGGCAAAGGTCGGCGACTGGAACCGGTTCAACCGCAACACCGGTGGCACGCTGGTGGAAAAATGCTGCCATTTCTTCGATCTGATGCGGCTGATCGCGGGGTGCAATCCCGTGCGGGTCATGGCGTCGGGTGGGCAATCGGTGAACCATCTGAACGAGGTTCATGATGGGCAGACACCGGATATCTGGGACAGTGCCTATGTCATTGTCGATTTCGAAAATGGCCTGCGCGCCATGTTGGAGCTGTGCATGTTCGCCGAAGGTGCGCGATATCAGGAAGAGATTTCGGCGGTCGGTCCCAAAGGCAAGATCGAATGTCTGGTTCCCGGTCCGGGCCGGTTCTGGCCCGCGCATCTGGGGCCTGCGCCAACGCCGCAAGTCGTGGTAAGCCCGCGTCACCCGGCCGGGCCGCTGGTTCTGGATGTGCCGGTTGATCCGTTGCTGCTGGCCGCAGGGGACCACAACGGATCGACCTTCTATCAACATCGCAACTTCGCCGACGTGGTTGCCAAGGGTACAGCCCCGTACGTCACGCTTGAAGATGGCTGGTGGGCGGTTGCCATCGGCAAGGCCGCACAAATCTCTGCCACGACCGGACGGGTCGTCCAGGGTGCGGATCTTCGCGCCTTGGCACCCTGACGGCAATGCGCCCGGTAAACGCACCGATGCCCGAAGACCTGGTCGAACGCCCTTCAGGGTGATGCAGTCAAAGACGGTGGATGCTGTCGCCCAAACTGACCAGACCGTCCTGTTCGACAGAACAGAACAGACCGCGCAGTCGAAGCGCTGCATGTTCTGGCACGTTCACCCAAGTGAAGGCAGCCTTGCCCTGACGGACCTTCCATTTGACGCAGCCGGTGTTGGGAACATCGCTGATCCGCAGCACAGCGGTGCCGACTGACAGCAGGCAACCCGTCGGCAGATTGTCTTCCGTCAGGTTCATGTCCACGACGATATTGTCACCCGGATGAGCTATCAGGTCACGCTCGCGCCAGACAAGATCAAGCACCCGCCACGGCAGGATCGAAACCTGAATGCGCGGGTCGGGGCTGCCGTCGGGCAGCTCCAACCAAGGGCGCGCCATTTCAAAGTCGCCCGAAACGCCTCCGGCCCGGCTCAGCGTCAGAATATCAGGAAACGTCCGCACATTGGGTTTCGGTCTGGCACACAACAGTCGCACCGCACCCGTGTCTCGCGGTGCCGCTAACACGTCAGGCAAGGCCGCCGCCAGTTCCTCTGCGGTGATCGGGTTTATCGGGGTCTTTGTCATCAATGGATTTCCTGCAGCATTTCGGGTTCGACGGCCAGCCTATGGCCGCGGGGTGCCAAAGTCATTCCAAGGCCTGCACCACCCCCCCAGCCCCCCCGATGCCTCGTCCCTCGTCACGCGGCAGCCGCGCAGGCCCGGCACCCGCGCCGACGATCAGAATGTGCGCATAAGACCCCTTGGGCGTGGCGCGTTCGGCGTGCCAGCTTTGCCGCCAATGCTCGCCCATCGGGGGGTTCTCACACCAACTGCTGTTCCCGTTGAGCCGAACGTGAGTTGCGCCGATGTCGTGCGTTTGAACCCCTGTTCTGAGGGCAGGAGGATCAGATATGACGGTAGCGATTACAAGAACGGACCTTGACGCGCGCGGCTTGAGGGCGGCGGCGAGGCGCACCAGAGATGCGGTGGCGGCGGGTCGTCTGCTGGCGCTGGCGCTGGTTCTGGAAGGCCGGAACCGAGGCGGCGCGCGCGGCGGGCATGGTCCGGCAGGCTCTGCGCGACCCGGTTCACCGCTACACCGCGCAAGGCTTGCACGGCCTGGTCAATCGGCAAACCCTTGGTGCGCCGAAGCCTGAGATGACTGCGGCGCAGAAGGCAGGGGTCGCCGACCGGGGTCCGCGCCGGGCCAACAATGCAGGTGCATAAAATGGTGCGTTGGCGGTGCTGTGATCTTTGCGACGAGATCGCACGGCACTTTGGCGTGAAGATGCACAAGCGCACGGTCGGCAAGCTGTTGGTGCGGCTGAACTTCTCGCAGGTTTCCGTTCGCCCTCGTCATCCCTGGCAGGTTCCCGAAGCCCGGCAGACGCCTGAAAAAACGTCGCCGGTCTCGTTTGCGCCGTCATCCCGGAGCGCGCATGGGACAAGCCGATCAAGCTCCCTTGGCAAGAGTGAGCCGGGCCGGAAAACAGTCCGGGGGACTGTTTTCTTGGCGAGCGCACGCATCGGCCAGCAGGGCAGCCTGACCGATGTCCGGGCCGAACGCGGCAGTCGCCCGCGCGCCGCATGATCAGCGCACCACCGCCGCCTGGCTGTTCGGTGCGGTCTGCCCGCGCGCGGAATCGGTTCCGCCCTCGTGCTGCCAGGCGTCAACATCGCGGCTATGAACCTGCATTTGGCCGTGACCAGATCTCAGGTGGCTCTCGGCGTCCATGCCGTCATCACGCCCGACGGCGCGGGCCGGCATCGACCTGGCGGCGGCCTCGTCGTCGCCGACAACATCAGCGTGCTGCCCTTGCCACCGTATTCGCCGCAGATGAATTCGGTCGAGAACATCTGACAATACCTCCGCCAGAACGTAAGCGGCGTCTGCGCCCCATTGATTTTTCGGTTGCGTATGGCTGCTTTGCGGCTTGGGCTTGGGCAGACGAGCACGTCGGGGAGTCCCCAACGAGGTCATTTTGATGTGGTGGCCTTTGTGACGT
>Ga0209702_10006075_pt1 | contig 15820 bp, 19 predicted proteins | sample FRY01_FD_187210 | JGI IMG/M metagenome (GOLD analysis project Ga0209702, IMG submission 187210) | Freshwater microbial communities from Lake Fryxell liftoff mats and glacier meltwater in Antarctica - FRY-01 (SPAdes) (version 2) | ecosystem: Environmental > Aquatic > Freshwater > Ice > Glacier... | reverse complement strand
CTTGCCAAAGACTTCGAACGAACCATCGAAAGCGCAACCGCCTGGCTCTTCGCCGCTTCCGTCCAAATGCTCACAAGGCGCATCGCAAGACCATGCAATCATTCAGGATAATTTCGAATCAGACTCTTAGGGACGGCTCCTTTAACTAGGGGCCGTCCTTTTTTTGTCGTTGTGTTTTTAGGAGAAGTTGTGGTGTCTGCGAAAGGAGGAGCAGAGACTAACAAGGTTTCGGCCAGCAATTCCCCGCCTGCTGCCAATTCCGCAGGCAATAAGGCGCTCACCAGTGCCTCGCTACTCCATATCGATTACATCGCGGTACCGGCGTCGCTCACGCCCTACGTCACCACCTTCTATCATTTCCGATGTGACGAAAATGAAATCAAGGAAGTTCAGCCAGCCAGCATCGGGCATCTGGCAATCTTTCCCTATGGCGAAGGCGTCATGCGATTTCTCGGCGGCGTACAGGATCGTTCGCATCAGACCAATTTGCTGACCCCCAGTACGGCGGCGTGTCCATTCGAGGTGTCTGGCCCGTTCCACGCCATCGGCGCAGTAATGTCGCCGCTAGGATGGGCAGCGCTGACTGGAATGGACGCTAACAAACATACCAACCGCTTGCTCGATGCGGGGAAGTATCTGGGCGAGCCACTGTCGCGGTTGGGCGAGAAATTATGCGCGACATATCGCGACGGGGAAATGGACGGCCACGCCTGCGCCATGGCGCTTGCGAAATACATTGAAAACCATCTGCGGCCGGTAAACAAACGTCACGCCGAATTGATTCAGCTGACAACCAAGTGGCTGGGCGGATCGCTGGATCCGCCACTGGAAAGCCTGTTTGAACGCACGCCCTATTCGAAACGTCAGGTGCAGCGGTTGGTCGAACGATACTTCGGTATTTCGCCGGTCGCATTGAAGCGAATGTACCGGGGCCTCAGGGCTGCTGCGCTATTGTCGCTGCCGACCCTGACACCTGAATTTGAGGCGATGGTCTACGATGCCTTCTATGATCAGTCGCACATGATTCGCGAGATCCGGCTGTTTGCGGGCCGTACACCGGCCCGGCTGGGTGACGGCGAGAGCCGGTTTCTGAGTGAAATGCTCGACCCCAAGAACTTTCGCGAAATCGATTTCGGGTCGCAAGATCTGATCTAAGGATCAAGACCAAGGCTCGCCGGTCAGGCTTGCTAACGACTCGCAACAAGCGATTAGGCGTTGAAACGGCGGAAAAGCGTCACTAGATGAAATCAGAACGAATTAGTCTGATTTAACCGGGACACTTGCAATGCGCCTCTCCAGCATGGCCGATTACGCCGTCGTCACGATGAGCGCCGCCGCGCGTCATTGTGGTTTCGTGCGCGTATCGGCGGCGGAACTGGCGGCGGAAACTGGGCTACCCGTGCCGACGGTGCAGAAACTGGTTAGCAAATTGACAGCGGCGGGCTTGCTCAGGTCGGTGCGCGGCGTAGGCGGGGGCCTCCAATTGGCTCGGCCCGCCGCGGCAATAACCTTGGCCGATATTGTCGAGGCAGTGGAAGGGCCGATCGCGCTCACGGCGTGTGTCGAACACGGCAAGCACGATTGCGCGCTGGAACAAACCTGCACCGTGCGGCCACACTGGGCCGGAGTGAATGAAGCAATGCGCGGCGCGCTGGCGAATATCCCGCTGACGCAAATGGCCGAAACCAAACGAGAAATAGCATGAACGAGCAAACCACCCTTCCCGAAGCTGAAGTGCAGGATAAGGCCGCGCGCGATGCAGCCAAGAAGCTTGAAACCTACGAATTCGGCTTTTCGTCGGATATCGAACAGACCTTCGCGCCCAAGGGGCTGAACGAAGACACTGTGCGGTTCATCTCGGGCAAGAAAAACGAACCGGAATGGATGCTCGAATGGCGGCTCAAGGCATTCCGCTTGTGGCAAACCATGGAAACGCCTGATTGGGCCAAGCTGAAAATTCCGCCAATCGATTATCAGGATGCGTATTATTACGCCGAGCCGACCGCGAAGCCGAAACTCGGCAGCCTGGATGAAGTCGATCCGGAAATCCTCCGCGTATATGAGAAACTGGGCATCCCGATTGCCGAGCAGGAAGTGCTTGCCGGGGTGGAAGGCGCGCGCAAAGTTGCGGTGGATGCAGTGTTTGACAGTGTGTCAGTGGCGACCACGTTCCGCGCCGAGTTGGAGCGGGCGGGGGTTATTTTTCGCTCGATCAGCGAAGCGATCCGCGAATATCCTGAACTGGTGAAGGCATGGCTCGGCAAAGTCGTGCCGATGCGCGATAATTACTTCGCGACGCTTAATTGCGCGGTCTTTTCCGACGGCACTTTCGTCTATATTCCCGAGGGCGTGCGCTGCCCGATGGAATTGAGCACTTATTTCCGTATAAATGCCGAAAACACCGGGCAATTCGAACGCACGCTGATCATCGCGGAGAAGGGCAGCTATGTGTCCTATCTCGAAGGTTGCACTGCGCCGATGCGCGATGAAAACCAGCTCCATGCCGCAGTGGTGGAACTGGTTGCGATGGACGATGCAGAGATCAAATATTCGACCGTCCAGAACTGGTATCCCGGTGATGCCGAAGGCAAGGGCGGGATCTATAATTTCGTCACTAAACGCGGGCTTTGTCAGGGCGCGCGGTCGAAAATCAGCTGGACGCAGGTTGAAACCGGCAGCGCGGTGACGTGGAAATATCCTTCCTGCGTACTCAACGGCGAGGACAGTGTGGGCGAGTTCTACTCCGTCGCGGTGACCAACAATTACCAGCAGGCCGATACCGGCACTAAGATGATCCACAACGGCAAGGGGACCCGTAGCACGATCATCTCTAAGGGGATCAGCGCTGGCCATTCGAACAACACTTATCGCGGACTGGTCCGGGTAGGGGCGAATGCCGATAACGTGCGCAATTTCACCCAGTGCGACAGCTTGCTGCTGGGTAGCACCAGCGGCGCGCATACCGTGCCCTATATCGAGGTGAAGAACCCCAGCGCCCAGATCGAGCATGAGGCGACGACCAGCAAGATTTCGGACGACCAGCTGTTCTACGCGATGCAGCGCGGGCTGGGTCAGGAAGAAGCCGTGGCGCTGATCGTCAACGGTTTTGCGAAAGAAGTGATGAAGCAACTGCCGATGGAATTCGCGGTCGAGGCTCAGAAATTGCTGGCGATTAGTTTGGAAGGATCAGTCGGATGATTGGTGCAAGTTTTGTTTTTCTTCTGTCCTTACAGGCTTCAGGCGAGACTGCTTTGGCGGTCAAGCCAGATGCGCCAAAAACGTGGACGGTTGAATATCCGGTCATGATCTCCCCCTATATCGATGATTATCGCGGCTGCCTCAACGGCGGTATCCGTACCATTGGCGACGATGTGGATTTCGAGGTCCAGCACCGGTCGGATATTCCCCGCTGCAGCAAGGTGGCGGATGTCTCGATGAATGAAGCAAACGCCGTGCTGGCCAAGCGTAATCGCGACAATCAGACGACGCCCGCTGATGTCGCAACCGTTTTTGAAACGATCCGCCTGATTCACGTCGAACGCGGCCGCGATCTCGACTCACAAGTGCGGATGCGGTTGGCAGCGAACCCTGTTTACCGGGATGATGTGGCAGGCATATTGGAAGGCCAGGGCGATGTTTCTTCGCAGTAATCTTCGGGCTGCCCATTTTTCTCAGAATATTGGAATTGCGGCGTGACTAAGAAAACCCTCTCAATCAGCACCAGCCCAAAAGGCGCTGCCGTCGACCCGCGCACTAATTGGGGCGTCAAAGGCAAGCGGCTCGACCGGCTGCATGATATGGCGCGCGACCGACGGCGTAATCCCAGTGATGCGGAGAAATTGCTCTGGGTGCAGCTGGCCAATCAGAAACTTGGCGGGTTCAAGTTCAAGAAGCAATTCATCGTCGGTTCCTCGATTGTCGATTTCGCCTGCCCCATCGTGTGGTTGGTAGTCGAGATTGACGATGCGGATATTGACCAGGAACTGCAAGCGATGAGCGACCGCAAGCTGACCGACGTCGGCGTGCGTGTGCTGCGTTTCACCAATGAAGCGGTGCTGGAAGATGCCGACTCGGTCTGCGCCGAAATTCTCGAAATGCTGAACACGCCGTTTGAGAAAACCAGACGCCGAGCGCAGCAGCCTACGTTCGCAGATATAGCCTCAGAAGAGGCAGATATGATGAGCGCAGCTGATGAAGCGTCGCCTTACAATTCCGGATTTTGAGAGATTAAATGTTAAAGATTGAAAACCTCACCGCCACCGTGGCGGACAAGACCATCCTCAACGGGCTGAGCCTGTCTATTGGCGCGGGCGAAGTGCATGCGATCATGGGCCCCAATGGCGCAGGTAAGAGCACGCTGGCCTATGTGCTGGGCGGGCGCCCCGGATACGAAGTAACCGGCGGCACCGTAACCTTCATGGGCAAGGATTTGCTCGAGCTTGAGACGCATGAACGTGCGGCTCTCGGCCTGTTCCTCGGCTTTCAATATCCGGTCGAGATTCCCGGCGTATCCAACGTCCAGTTCCTGCGCGAATCCCTCAATTCACAGCGCGGTGCGCGGGGCGAGGAACAGTTGTCGGGCGGCGATTTCCTTAAGCTGGCGCGCGAAAAAGCCGCGTTGCTGAAAATGGACATGGAAATGCTCAAGCGGCAGGTCAATGTCGGGTTTTCCGGCGGCGAGAAAAAGCGCGCCGAGATGGTCCAGATGGGCATTCTCGACCCGATGTTTGCGGTGCTGGATGAAACCGATAGCGGCCTCGATATCGATGCGCTGCGCACCGTGGGTGACGGGATCAACACGATCATGCGCAAGCCCGACAAGGCTGTGCTGTTGATCACCCATTACCAGCGGCTGCTAGATTATGTGAAACCGGATTTCGTCCATGTGCTGGCGGATGGCCGGATCGTGAAAACCGGCGGCGCAGAACTCGCGCATCAGCTGGAAAGCGAAGGCTATGAGGCGATTGCTGCGTGATGGCTGATTTGGCAACTCTTCCGACAACTCGTGACGAGGACTGGCGCTATTCCGACAGCGCCTATCTCGCTGCGGCTGATCCGCAGGCGATCAATCACTGGCGCACTCTGGATGTGCCAGCAGGCGAAACGCGCGAGGAAACCTTTGTTTTCACAGACGATATCAGCGCAACCGAGCGTTTACGCGTGCAAGTCGGTGCTGGCGGAAATTTCACCTGTTTCGCGATGATTGCGGGCGGCAAATTTCGCCGGTTGGAGCTGGAAGTAACGCTGGAAGATGGCGCGCATTTCGAGTTTGGCGGCGTAACAGTCGGCGGCGGCGAAATGGTCCAGGAATTCGTCACCCGCGTGATCCATGCAGAGCCGAACGGTACCTCCAACCAGGTTGTGCGGGCCGTGCAATGGGGCAAATCGACTGGCAATTTCCTTGGCCGGATTGAAGTGGTGCGCGATGCCCAGAAAACCGATGCCGGGCAGAATTTCCGCGCGTTGTTGTTGGAAAAGGGCGCGACTGCCAACACCAAGCCTGAGCTGGAAATCTTCGCCGATGATGTAAAATGCGCCCACGGCGCAGCAATCGGCGCGCTGGACGATAGCGCCGCGTATTACATGGCCGCTCGCGGTCTGCCGCCCGAAGTCTCCAAGCGGCTGTTGGTGCAAGCCTTCATCGGTGATGCCTTCGCCGCGATGGACGATGACGATGCGCGCGAAACGATGGTCGGCCGCGTGCTGGAAAAGCTCGGAGACGCAGTATGAGCGAAGCTGCTGTCCTGAGCCGGAAAGCGGATTTCCCCGGTCTGGTGACCAAGGAAGGGAAGCCGTGGCACTATCTCGATACCGCCGCGACTGCGCAGAAGCCGCAGGCCGTAATCGACGCGATGAGCCATGCGATGGGCCGCGATTATGCCACCGTGCACCGCGGCGTTTATGCGCGCTCTGCTGACATGACGCGCGCCTATGAAGCAGCGCGCGAACGGGTCGCCAGTTTCATGGGCGCAGCTAGCCCGAATGAAGTGGTATTCCTGCGCGGCGCGACCGAGGGGATCAACCTTGTCGCCCACAGCTGGGGCATGGCCAATTTGAAGCCGGGCGACCGGATCATGCTGTCCGTGTTGGAACATCATTCCAACATCGTGCCGTGGCAAATGGTCGCGCAGAAAACCGGCGCTGAAATTGATGTTTGCCCGCTGACGGAAGATCATTTGATCGATCTGGACGCGCTGGAGAAAATGCTCACGCCTGCACACAAGATCGTCTCGTTGGCGCATGTTTCCAACGTGCTCGGTTCGATCCTTGGCGCGAAACGAGCAGTAAAGCTGGCGCATAGTGTCGGCGCGAAACTGCTGCTCGATGGCTGCCAGGCCGCCCCCCGGATGCGCCTGAACATGGCCGAGCTGGGTTGCGATTTCTACGTCTGGTCTGGCCATAAATTATACGGCCCAACCGGCGTCGGCGTGCTGTGGGCGCGTGAGGAAATGCTAAACGCGATGCCCCCGTGGCAGGGCGGCGGCGCGATGATCGATAAGGTGACTTTCGCAGAAACTACCTATGTCCCTGCGCCCCAACGGTTTGAGGCAGGCACGCCGATGATCGCGGAGGTGATCGCGCTGCATGCGGCGGTGGATTATGTCGAGTCGCTTGGTATCGAAAGCCTGTTTGCCCATGAAAGCGGGCTGGCGGCGCAGGCCCGCGATGCCTTGCGCTCGATTAATTCCATCCGTCTGTTTGGCCCGGAAAAGTCGGCGGGAATCGTCTCCTTCGCAATGGAGGGGGTTCACCCGCACGATCTGGGCACCATATTGGATGAAGAGAATGTCGCGATCCGGGCGGGCCACCACTGCGCGCAGCCGCTGATGGCCCATCTGGGCGTACCGGCAACGGCGCGGGCCAGTTTTGGATTATATAGCGATGAAGATGATATCGCCGCGCTGATGCGCGGAATTGAGCGAACGAAGAGGATTTTTGGGTGATGAACGATCCGAGCAAGATCGCCGTCGAAGAAGTTGACGCTGTCGAGGCGCCGCGGCGCGCGCGGGTGGAGGATCTGCCCGATACAGAAACGGCGAGTGAAAAATTGGTGCGTAAGCGCGACTATCTCGAAGGGTTCCTGGCGAAGAAACCGGAAAACGTCTCGGCCGGCGATCCGGGCGGCGAGCTGTACGAAGCTGTAATCGCCGCGATGAAGGAAATTTACGATCCGGAAATTCCGGTCAACATCTATGATCTTGGCCTGATTTACGGCGTCGATGTCTCGCCGGATGCTGATGTCGTCGTCAGCATGACTCTGACCACGCCAAATTGTCCAGTGGCCGAATCAATGCCAGCAGAAGTCGAATTGCGTGCCGGCGCCGTACCAGGAGTGCGCGATGCCGAGGTCGTTTTGGTCTGGGATCCGCCATGGGACCCGCAAAAAATGAGCGATGAAGCCCGCCTCGAACTGGGAATGTTATGATGACCGAAGTCAAAACCCGCACCCTTCCAGCAGCCGTAACCCTGACGCCGGGCGCTGAGCAGCGCATTACCGATCTGATGGCCAAGGCACCCGAGGGCTCGATTGGCGTGAAGCTCTCAACCCCTCGTCGCGGCTGTTCCGGCCTCGCCTATTCAGTCGATTACGTGACTGAAGAAGTGAAATTCGATGAGAAAATCACTACGCCGGGCGGTGTGTTTTATATTGACGGGGCCAGCGTGCTTTATCTGGTCGGCTCAGTGATGAACTGGGTGGAAGATGATTTCACCGCTGGATTTACCTTTGAAAACCCCAACGCCAAAGGCGCTTGTGGCTGCGGTGAAAGCTTCATGGTCTGAAATTGTGCTGGCCGGGTTCCAAACAGCCCTAACGCCTAAGGGCCGCGATGCAGCTGGAGCGGTCGACGTCCAACCCGTCGCTTGATCGGCGGGCATCGACATAGGTCGCGGTCGGATCTGCGCCCTGGCGCACGGGATAAAGATAGACGTCCAGCACGCATGGCTCGCCCGCAAATTGTAATTTACGCGCATCACCCTCGAACACGTCCAATCTGGCAGCACCAAACAGGCGCTGCAACTGGGCTGGGCTGGCGCCGATCACACCCTCAACACCCGGCAAATTCATCACCCGCGGAGCCCTAAATTCGCCATTGGCAATCACCGGAGCTGGGCGGGTAGGCGGCGGCCCCATTGGCCGTGTGACAGGGCGCGGCTTCGCTGCTGCGGTGTTCGCACCTGCGCCGGAACCAGTATTCTGCGTACTGGCAACGCAGGCACCCAACAGCGGCAAAACAGCAAGGATGATTAAGCGGGTCATTTATTGGGGCCTTTTCGGGCGGTGGACGAGGTGGGTAGCAGCCGCTGCGCCAACAACTGGCGCGAGCAAATTGACAAACGGAATGGTTAACAAAACAGCGACAATCCCGCCCAGAGCCAAACGGGTGTCGGCACTGATCGGCGGCTTGGCCCCGTCTTCGGTCGCATGACGAAGCCAGACCATATCCTGCAATTCGCGCCCTAGCAGCCAACCGTTGACTGCCCAGAACAGGATCGCAGTACCGATGCCGGTGATCAGCAGCGCAATCGCAAACGGGAGCGCGATCAGATTGGCCAGCAATACGCGACCTGTGGAGCGAAGGGAGTTGCGCAGCTCCTCCGGCATGCTGAGTTTGCGAGCCGATGTCAGGGCTTCTGGGTAATGCTTCGCTTCAACCGCCTGTACCACTTCGTCAGCGAAGAATTGCAGGACCGCCAGAGCGACGACGCGGAACAACAGCCAGCCCGCAATGATAGTGATCACGATGGCCACTAGCGCGCCTAGCTCCGCACCAAACGACAGCTGCCATTGCTCAATCAATCCGGCGAGCAAATACCACCCGCCCAGCCCCAACAGACCAATAATTGCCAGAGTTACCGCGATGGACTTTGCCAAAACCCGCAAGATTGCTGGATCGGACAATTGCCCGATGGCGCGGGCGAAGGCGGAGGGAAGACTGGTCATCTGGTCTGCCTGTGCCGCGCTAAGGCGATCCAAGTCAATCACACATTATCGCATTTGGTGGTGGGCGGGCCTTGGCGTGCGGCGTGTCAGGCGCTAGGCGCGCCCTCACAGTTGAAACATTCAAATTTGAAACAAATTCCAAGGATTCCCATGCCAGCTCCAAAGTATGACGTAATCGCCATCGGCAATGCCATCGTCGATGTGATGGCCCCGTGTGAAGACGCGCTGATCGAACAGCTTGGTCTCAATCGCGGCGGCATGACCCTGATCGACACCGATGGCGCGCGTGATCTGTACGCGGCGATGGGGCCGGCGAAGGAAATCTCGGGTGGATCGGCGGCCAACACGCTGGCCGGTCTGGCCGCATTGGGCGCGAAATGTGCGTTCATTGGACAGGTTGCCGATGACCAATTGGGCGAAGTGTTCAGCCATGATATTCGCGCTGCGGGGATCGATTTCGCCACGCCTGCGCGGGCAGGTGATCCGCCCACCGCGCGGTGCCTGATTTTCGTCACACCCGATGGCGAGCGGACGATGAATACATTTCTCGGCGCGAGCCAGTTCCTGCCGCCAGCGGCGCTGGATGAAAGCGCGATTGCCGATGCCGCCGTGCTCTATCTCGAAGGATATCTGTGGGACCCGGAAGAACCGCGCAGCGCGATGCGGCGGGCGATTGGCGTTGCTCGGGATGCCGGCCGCAAGGTCGCCTTCACCGCATCCGAAAGCTTCGTGATCGACCGCCATGGTGACGATTTCCGGACGATGATCGATGAAGGGCTAATCGATATCCTGTTCGTCAATGAAGGCGAATTGGCCACCCTGACCGGGGAAAGTGATTTCGAGGCCGGTCTCGCAATGCTGGCCCCGAACCTGCCGGTTCTGGTCGCAACCCGGGGCCCGCATGGCGCCGTGGCGCTAATGAACGGGCAGCGCGGCGAAGTCGCTGCTGAACCTATCGACAAGGTGGTCGATACTACCGGCGCAGGCGATTTGTTTGCCGCCGGATTTCTGGCAGGCCATGTTCGAGGCGAAAATCTCGAAGATTGCCTAACCATGGGCGCGATCTCAGCCGCAGAAGTCATCTCGCATTTCGGCGCAAGGCCGGAAGCTGACTTGAAGGCGTTGGTTGCCGCGCGGCTGGGTTAAGCCTCTCGCTCGACTTCGCGCCAGCCGATATCGCGGCGGCAGAAGCCGGTGGGGAAATTGATCGCGTCGACAGCGCGGTAGGCTGCAGCCTGCGCTTCGGTGACATTCTTGCCGGTGGCGGTGACGCTGAGGACGCGGCCGCCACTGGCCACTAGCGCCCCGTCCTCGGCTAGCTTGGTGCCAGCGTGGAAGACCTTCGCTCCGTCTGTTTCGGCAGCCCCGAGATCAATAGCGCCGCCTTTTTCCGGTGCGTCGGGATAGCCGTTTGCTGCCATCACAACGGTTAGGGCCGTATCCTCAGCGAATTTTACTGGGTCACAAGTCGCCAACTTATTATCCGCGCAGGCCAGCATCAATTCGCCCAGATCGCTCTGCAGCCGGGTCATCAGCACCTGGCATTCGGGATCGCCAAAGCGGCAATTATACTCAATCAGTTTGGGCCCTTGGTCGGTCAGCATCAGCCCGGCGAACAGCACGCCGGAATAAGGCATGCCCTCATTCGCCAGCGTCCTGACGGTGGGGCCGATGATTTTCTCCAGCACCTCGCCGCGCATCATCGAGTCCAGCACTGGCGCGGGGCTGTATGCTCCCATGCCGCCGGTATTGGGGCCGGTATCGCCCTCGCCGACCCGCTTGTGATCCTGTGCGCAGCCGAAGGGCAGGATGGTGGCACCGTCGGTCAGGGCAAAGAAGCTGGCTTCTTCGCCGAGCATGAATTCCTCGATTACTACTTCGGCGCCCGCTGCACCAAAACGGCCGCCAAACATATCCTCCAGAGCCGTGATCGCTTCCTCGCGGGTTTCGGGAATGACCACGCCCTTGCCCGCTGCCAGACCGTCCGCCTTCAGCACATAAGGCGGTTGGAATTTGGCCAATGCCTCCACCGCTTCATCGAAGGATTTCGTGCGGATATATCCAGCGGTCGGGATACCGGCGCGTTCGCTCAAATCCTTGGTGAAGCCCTTGCTGCCTTCCAATTGCGCTGCTGCTTTGCTCGGGCCGAACACGGAAACGCCCGCGCCGCGCAGGCTATCGGCGAGCCCATCCACCAGTGGGGCCTCGGGGCCGATCACGACCAATCCGATCCGGTGCTCGTCGCAAAAGGTGATTACGGCGGCATGGTCGCCCACATTAAGTTCGACACAAGTTGCATGGTCGGCAATTCCGGGGTTGCCCGGCGCGGCATAGAACCTATCCTGTGCGTCAGACAGCAAGCGGGATTGCGCCAGCTTCCAGCTCAGCGCATGTTCGCGTCCGCCCGATCCCAACAGCAGGATATTCATGCCCGGCCCTTTCGACAGTGATGACAGTATCAACGATAGTGGCGGGCTGTTAGCGCGAACGCGCGCAGGCGACAATTCCGAGCCGCTCACCATCACCGAAATTTCTACCCAGTTGAAGCGTACGGTGGAGGACCGGTTCGGCTTTGTCCGGCTGCGCGGCGAGCTTTCGGGCGTAAAGCGAGCGGCATCTGGCCACATGTATTGCGCGTTGAAGGACGAGAAGGCGGTCATCGACGGGGTAATGTGGCGCGGCAATGCACAGCGGCTGTCGTTTCAGCCCGAAGACGGTATCGAAGTGATCGCCAGCGGGAAGCTGACGACATATCCCGGCCGGTCAAAATATCAGATAGTGATCGATAGTCTGGAAATTGCAGGCGAGGGCGCGCTGCTGGCGTTGCTCGAAAAAACCCGTGCCCGGTTGGAGGCTGAGGGGCTGTTCGCCGCGGAACGTAAGCAGCGTTTGCCGTTCATGCCCCGGATAATTGGCGTGGTCACGTCGCCCACCGGCGCGGTGATTCGCGATATTCTGCACCGTCTGTCCGACCGCTTCCCCAGCCATGTATTGGTTTGGCCAGTTCTGGTGCAGGGGCAGGGCTCAGCCGACCAGGTCGCAGCGGCGATTCAGGGATTTTCCGAGATTCAGCCCGGCGGTTCAGTTCCGCGCCCCGATTTGGTGATCGTCGCCCGCGGCGGCGGATCGGTGGAGGATTTGTGGGGCTTCAACGAGGAAACCGTCGTTCGCGCGATTGCCGAGTGTTCTATCCCGATCATCTCGGCAGTTGGCCATGAAACCGATACGACTCTGGCGGATTATGCCGCCGATGCGCGTGCGCCGACACCCACCGCAGCGGCGGAAATGGCGGTGCCAGTGCGTGCTGAATTGCTCGCGGCGGTCGAGGATCTCGCTGTGCGTCAGAAACGCGCCGCACCGCGCCCGATCGCGTTGGGGCGCGAGCGGTTGGAGGCACGGGTCCAGCGCTTGCCCAAGCCGCAGGTGCTGTTGCAACCGCAAGCCCAGCGCCTGGATGATTTGTCCGAACGCTTGCGCCGCGGTCTGTCCGAACGGGCGGCGCAGGCCCGCGCATTGCTGATGGCGGACAAGGCGCGCTTGTCCGCGCCGCTGCTTCGCTCGCGGCTTGATCAAGCGCGAAACCGGCTGGTGGCCGCGAGATTAGTGCCCGGTCTGGTGCAAAAGCGGACCATGCGAGAAAATGAACGATTTGCCGCGCTGGAACGATTGTATCTTTCGCTCAATCCGAAGGCTCCGCTGAAACGTGGTTTCGTGCTGGTAACCGGGGAGAACGGCGAACTGCTCCGCAGCCGGACAGTGGCTGCAAAACAGGCGGCGCTATCGATTGAATTTTCTGACGGTGTGCTGGAAGCGGTGCCTGCCGGGCGCGGATCTGCCGTCAAATCTGTGCCCAAACCTAAAAAGTCGCGTCCACCTTCGGCACAAAACCGACAAGATGATTTGTTTGGCTGAGCCAAAATTGCTAAGGGCGGTGCCATGTTAATGTCCTCTGGCAATAGTGCCGCTCAACTTATTTATGGTCCCAACGGCTTTCGCGTGATGCGACCCGGCGAATTTGTGCTGTGCGCGGTAACCGCGCAGCAAGTTCCCTTGGAAGAATTGCGCTATTGGAGCGTGGATTTGCAGGAACCCTATGCCAGCGCGGAGATCGCCACCAAGCGCGCCCTAGAAGCAAGCTGATGATCTGGCAGCGTGTCGTTGCCGCGGCGTCTCTTGCCTTGCTGGCGGCATGCAACATGGTCCCCTCACCCGAAACTGTCGAGGTGGTCCAGCCGACACCCAAGCCGATGACCGCAGCTACCCCTGCACCGATACCAACTGCCCCTGCCGGGCCAACCACCTTCACCTTCGACGGCGAGTTAACTCAAGGCGGCTGGATACGCGGACAGGCCCCCGCCGGGACTGTGTCTGCCAGCCTTGGTGATCAGGAATTGGCTCTTGGTGATGGCGGATATTTCTTTGCCGCATTTGACCGTGACGAAGGACAAAGCGCGACCTTGTCCGCGCGGCTGGCTAACGGAAAAATTCTGCAAAGCCCTCTGACTGTCAGCCCCCGCGCATGGAACATCGAGCGGGTCAATCTGGCGCGCAATCGCGGCGGTGCTAGCGAGGTATTCATGAAGCGCCGCCGACCGGAACTGGCGCAGATCAATGCAGCGCGCGCGGTGAATGCGACTAGCGATGGGTGGAGCCAGAACTTCATCTGGCCAGTCAAAGGGCGGATTTCCGGGCGTTTTGGTTCGCAGCGCATCTATGCCGGGGTTCCGGGCGGCTATCATTCGGGCATCGACATTGCGACCGGTGAACCCGGCACGCCTTATGTTGCCCCGGCTGACGGAGTGGTGGTGCTGGCCACGCAGACGCCGTTTTCGCTGGAGGGATATCTGCTGATCATCGATCACGGCATGGGCCTAAACAGCGCATTCCTGCACAATTCTAAATTGGTCGTACGCGAAGGCGATATTGTGAAGCAGGGCCAATATATCGGCAATATCGGCTCTACCGGCAGCGCAACTGGTCCGCACCTTCATTGGAGCCTGAAATGGCGGAATACCCGACTCGATCCCCTATTGTTCACCGGGCCGATGTGAATTGGCATGTGATGGCCGCTAAATGATGCGGCTGATCCTTATCGTGTTGGTGGTGTTGGCACTGGCGCCTGGCACCTGGCTGCGCTCAGAACTTCCTCCGCTCGATTTGGACAGCCGGTCACCATAACTCCGCTCACTATTCTGGATAAGCAAGCAATTGCAGGCGAAGTGCAGGTGCTGGCCGGGTGGCGGATGGTCAGCGGGAATGATCATTTTGGGGGATACTCTGCTTTGGTGGCGCTGGATAAACAGCATTTGTTTGCGGCGAGCGATCGCGGGCGGATCATGCGGCTGGATATCAGCGGCGATGCGCCGCGGGTGCAGAAAATGGATTATCTCGCGGGCACAGTGCAGCCAGATAATCGTCTGATTGATGTGGAGTCCATGACTCGCGACCCCGCCACTGGCCGTTTTTGGGTTGCCTATGAAGGCATCAACGCGGTCGAGCGTTTGAATCCCGAGCTTCAGCAGCCTGAACGAACCCGGCCTCAGCAAATGAAAGGCTGGCCGGCCAACAAAGGGGCCGAGGCGCTGGCACGGTTAAATGACGGCCGGTTTATTGTGATGGCAGAGGGCTCAGGCGGGGTTGGCAAGGAGACCTCCGCCGGCCTGTTGTTCCCGTCTGACCCGCTTTCCAAGGAGGCGGCGGAGGAGTTTCAATTCAGCCCCCCGGCTGATCACCGCCCGGTCGATATGGCCCAGATACCCGATGGACGGGTCCTGATTCTGGTACGTCGAGTGCATTGGGAATTCATGCCGCGCTTCACGGTCAAATTGATGGTTGCAAACCCCGCCGAGATTGTCGCCGGAAAGATATGGTCAGGCAGAATCGTCGCGGAGTTTGCGCCCCCCATCCCGACTGACAATTACGAAGGGTTGGCAATGTGGCCGCGCGATGATGGCCTGATCAACCTATGGATGATTTCGGATGATAATCGCGCCGGGTTTCAAAACACCTATCTGTTGAAAATGCTCTGGGGTCCGAGCGCCAACGGCATTGCGGCCTCGGCAGAATAAAAAAGGCGCGCAGCCAGTGCCGCGCGCCTTTTGAATTTCATGATCTAATTGTGCCGGTCCGAAGACCGCCAGCAATCAGGCTGCTTCGGCTGCTTTTTCAAGCTTGACCAGATCACGCTTCACCTTGCGGGCGCGGTCACTGAGCTTAACATTCTTAGTCTTGATCAGCCAATTGTCCAAACCGCCAACATGTTCAACCGAACGCAGGCCATTGGTGCAGACGCGGAACTTGAAGCTCCGGTCGAGCTTTTCGCTCATCAGCGTGACATTCTGCAGGTTGGGCAGGAACACACGCTTGGTCTTGTTATTGGCGTGGCTAACGTTGTTGCCAACTTGGCGACCCTTGCCAGTGAGTTCGCAGATGCGCGACATGATAAATCTCGTTCGATTGCGGGCCCGTCAGCTTAAAGCCTCGGGGCGAGTTATTGGGTCCGTGTGCTTACGGAAAGGGGGGCGCTTAGCGCCGGGTTGCCGAATCGTCAATGGTTTGTAGCGATGCTGACAGGGCGGAATCATAAATAGTTAATGCAATTTGGTTTGCGATCGATTCAGTAGGGCTTTGGAAGGAGCCCTTTTATGGCGATGGCATTTCTGGATCACATTGAAGCGATTGAAGACCCACGGATTCCGGGAATGGTGCACTATCCATTGCCGGAGATTCTTCTGGTCGTCCTGGTAGGTTTTTTGTGCCGCGCGGAGGACGTTGACGAGATGGAGGATCTCGCTGCGGAGGATCTTGAGTGGTTTCGCAAGCTGCTGCCATTTGCCCAAGGGGTAGCCCCGGCTCAGACGATCCGGCGGACGCTGG
>Ga0209702_10006072_pt1 | contig 15827 bp, 10 predicted proteins | sample FRY01_FD_187210 | JGI IMG/M metagenome (GOLD analysis project Ga0209702, IMG submission 187210) | Freshwater microbial communities from Lake Fryxell liftoff mats and glacier meltwater in Antarctica - FRY-01 (SPAdes) (version 2) | ecosystem: Environmental > Aquatic > Freshwater > Ice > Glacier... | reverse complement strand
TACCAACGCTGGGGGGCGTCGCGCTATGCTTCCTGGTTGGTTGGCTAGCCAGTCTGATATGCTTAGCAAAGACTGGTTTATTGTTTAACAAAGGAACAAATATGAAAAGCTACAACATCTACCGCAAGACCGGGACCACCGACGAAGAAGTTGTGGTTGCCCTCGGCTTAGACCCAGCTTTGGCCGGAACGCCCGGAATCAACGAAGCGGCTATCCGTAAGATGCACAAAGAGAACTACGAAGGCTATGTGAAGCAGGGGATGAACCCAGACGCAGCACTCTCCCGCGCAGACCAGCAAGCAGCATCTGCAAGGCAAACCGTAAAAGACAACGCTGATTGAAATTAAATACCCCTACATAGGCCATTAAGGCTTCTGTAGGGGTATCTTTTTTAGAATGGCGACTCTAATCCTTGCATCCAATCCGGTACATCATCGATTCCAGTTTTCATCTTAGGAACAGCTGCAGCCTTCGCCTTAGCAAATTCCTCAACTGACTTGGCACGCTTACCTCCAGATGGGGTCATCTGCCAGAAGCCCCCACTCTTAGCAGCTTCGGTAGCCACAAGCCTCTGCATATGCTCGACCTTAGTCTGGAAGTTGTTAACCCAAGAGTCAAACGTATTGGACAAACCAGACATATTGAGGCCTTGTTTAGCCAACCTGATCAGCGTTTTAAACTGATCAGGTGTGACAACCTGCTTAGAGCGGTTGGTCTCGGGTACCGATCCCTTAGGCTTCCAACCGGCAGAGCGGGCTCGATTCAGGATATCGTCCTTCTTCTCCTTGTACCCCTTCCACCACTCCAAAGCACGGACCTTGTTAAGCATCTGATCAGGCGTTGGGTTCCTGATCTCAGCGCTAGGGTCGTACCCCGCTTTAAGGTACTTGTAACGTTGGTAATCCCCACCCGGTGTAGCCTTCTCAAACATCTCGTCAAAGTAAGCCCCCATCGCCGGAAATTGGCCCTCGTCGTAGATACCAACCCTGCCGAGCTTGTCCGCCTTCTCCTTAGCCAAAGATTCAGCCCTGTTAACCTCAGCACGAACCTTCTCCCCAAACCTACCAATCTCCTTGATGGCCTCGGGAATGGCGATGTTGTTGTAGGCATTTCGGTAGATCAGCGCACCGCTTGCTGTTGAGTTGACCGCATCGTGAACAAAAGAAACAGGCGTGGGCGACGATCGGTTGTCATTTACCGCCATAGTAGCCAGCGTAGCGAGGCCGCCATCGGCACCCTGGATTGGCATAACCAAAAACATCCGCGAAGCCGAAGTACCCTTGTAGTTATCAAAGTAAGACCACTCTTCTGTCTTCGGATTAAAGTAGCCTATGCGACCTTTAGATGCAGCCGGGTCTGCTTGCCTCATTGCCTTCGGGATTTCCGGGTAGTCGGCACCAGTTGCATCTTGGAACTGGTGTGCCTCAACACCCAGCTTTACCTCGCCGGAGAATGCCGTGTGAGTGTCCTTAGATGGATCTAGAATAGGCAACAGGGATGACGGGCCAAGCGCCATCGTGTCACCGTTAATGTTTTTGATGAGTGGTATATGCATCAGAATACCAAACAGGCGACCGGCTGATGTCATAACATTGCCATCGTTTTGGCTAACCACCTCCCGGAGAGACGCCTCTACTGCGTTATTCAACGCGGTCGAGGCCTCCTCCATACCAGTGTAAGGCCCGTTCGTAATCAGATGCTCAATTGCAGCATCACGATAATCAGAATCCATAAGGAAAGAATCAACGTGAGCGCCGAACATTCCTGCGTCCTTACCATAGCCGTTCTGCATGAGGGGTATTTTGAATAGATCAGCTGCAAACTTTTCCTCCGATGCTCCCGCTGCGAGGAATCGCGTCCATGCCTCGACGTGCTCAGGCTTTCCTGCAAATGTTTTCTCCAAGTTCTGTAAGATAACGTTCAAGGCGTGGTCACGCATGTCGCCCATAGACGGGTCAGCAATCCCCAAGCGCCGAGCAACAGAAGCGTCACCGAAGAATAGGGCCTGCAAGAAGATACCGTTCTGATTACCGTCATCAAAGTTGATGTGGGTAAGCGGGATGTGGTTCATACTCTTGGCGTTGTTGCGCAGGTTAAACGCATCGTCCCACAAATTCTTGTTGCCAAGGGCTTCACCGCGAGGCATAGCTGCAAGATAGCGTTTGATATTGTCGTGGGTATCCGCCAATGGATCCGCTAGGTACTCGTTGTACTCCTTGCCGAGGGTGGCGAGGGCGTTAGCCATCTCTGGGGTATACATCTCCAGCACCTTGGCCTCACCCATTTTAAGGATACCCGCTGTTGACTTTCCATCTACCGCCGTCATATAGTTTAGAACGATATTAATCATGGTTCCAATCGCGGCCAGCTCACCCGGTGGCATAAGCTTCATAGCCCTTTGCCGAGCAACGCCAACTAGCTTAAGAAATTCGGCACCCTTGCTCTTAAGAATAGCAATCCTATCGGTATCAAACATATCCATGCCACGCACAGCATCTTGTTTGGCAAAGTTCAGCATCTCCCTCGCGCCCCACTTGTCGGCCATAGTGTCGGCCCCACGGGTATTCTCGTAGAATCGGCCATTGACCGCAGACGAAATAAAGCTCTTGTAGCCTGGTTTATTGATCTGATTTTGACCCGCCTCAACGGCATACGCCATAGACTTAAGCTTATCTTCAATTACAGAAGATGCGTGTTTCCGTTTTCGCTGCTCCCACTTGGCCTTCTGTACTGGATCTTTTGGATCATACCCTTCCCAAGGTTTAAGCTCGTTTAGTCTGGCCTTGTAATCCGCCTCAGAGACCTTGGCACCCTTAGCGTAGATGCCGGTGGAGAAGATAGGTAGGCCGGTCTCTGGGTCGGTCTCCATACCAGCAACGATATCGTCCAGCTGCACCTGCTTGAAGCGCACGTCCTTCTCGTGGTACTTAAACAGAATGGAGCCCCAGATGTCCTTAGTAATATCAGCAGCGAGGGTAACCAACTCGTCATTACGAATGTCTTTAGAGGTTGTCTTGCTACCTGGGTACTGCATACTGCTGCCAAGCCCGGTAGGCACGCTAGAGAGGCCCGCTCGCTGGGTATCCCCTGCAAGTGCCTCCCGAATAAACTTAAGATCTCTTGCGCGGCTCTTCACCGACTCAATAGGCGAATAAACTATTCTGCCCGACTTGTCTTTGGTAGCAATCAACCTACCGGCTTGGATCTCTGATTGAACTTGAGCAGCCATCATGGCTTGAACAGCTTCCATAGAAACCCGCTCGCCAAACGGTGTTCGGTCCATAGCAGCTTTGGCGGCTGCTGATCCGGCACCGATGATGTTGATAAGCGGCTGTGCGTCAACCAACCTGTTACCGCTGAGGTCTTCCGGTGTAGCCTCATTCTCCTTCCGATATACAGGTGCTTGGGACACGGCCACTGCATACCCCACGCCCATCAGAGTAGCTATCGGGGAGTGGTATTCGTCACTAAGACCAGTATCCTCTAGGGCCTGAGCGCCAGCGGGGACTTGGTCACCGTTTGCATCAGATACCCAGACCTTCGTTTGGTAGGGGTTGAACAAGTTGTTCTCGGCATCAGTCGTAATCAACGCTATGATATTACCCAAGTTATCGGCTGCACGCTTAATTTCGGGGCCAGTCTCAGGGCCACGGTAGCGTGCATCGTAGGCCGCTGCTTGCGACAGCACCTGCTTAGCCATATCGGTGGGGGACACGCCGTCTGCAACGGCTTGCTCAAAGTTGGGGGTGGCTGAAACAGCTTCTGCCTTAGCTGCTCGCCAGCGGTCAGGATCAATTGGCCGCTCCTTAACCCCACCTTGATCATCATACACAGCGTTGCCCAGGCTATCCATCTCAATCTCTGGTCGGTACCTGGCATTAGCAGCCCAAGGGCTACCCGTAGCCTGCGCCAGATCATCGGAGGTGAATCCCTCTTGAAGCTGCTCATGTGGTAATGGTGGCGGTACGTTGCCGACCAGCCCAGGAGCCATACCTTGCTGAACTTCTGCTGCCATCAAGGTCGCGGGTGTGTCCTCGCCCGCGGGGGACTGCTCGTTGAACGCCTGGGTGCCAGCGTATCGTGCTGCCAGCCTGTCGGCCAGCGACGGTGGAACCCCGCCTCCAGGTCGAACGTACTTTACATTACCTAATGCCATAATTTAGTTTCCTTTGAATAGATTTGCTACCTCACGCGAGGCGATCGGAAAGCTACCAATCAAGGGGGCTGCCCTCATCAGTTGGTAAACACCCTTGTCTGTATTGCCGGAGCCAACGTCTTGTACACCGCCCGCCACCTTACCCGCCCAAGATAGGACCGGGGAGGCTTGTGCCGCCTGATTTCCCGCCCAGCCCACAGGGTCGTTTGTTATAGATGCGCCACTACCTTTGTAAATTGGAGATACCTTATCAATTACCTTTTCAAATTGGCCAGTAAGCCCGGAGCTACCTAGGTTCCGCTGCATCTTGGCCTTAGCCCCACGAACGTATGGTGAGTCTTCGCCGTAGGCCAGCTGATCCTTCAGCATATTAGCCAGGGATGCGAACAAGAGGGTCAACACGATCGACTCGAAAGCCTGATACCTCATCGCCGAGGATCCCTCTAATATGAACTTGCGGTACAGTTTAGGAAGGAGGACGGCGTGGGCAGCTGCCATGAACCTACCCATAGCAGTAACTACGCGAAGGCGCGGGTCATGAAAGAACTTAGGCAAGTTGTGTGCCTGCGGGTTAACAACCTTGGAGTCAACGAAGTTACCGAGCGTAGTCAGCAGGTTCTCTTGCACTTCCTTGTAGTGTGCTGACTGCGGGTTGTTCTTCTTGTCCTCCCCAACACCAAGCCCGATGTCCGCCAGGAATCCAGGCTGGAACATCTGCGACTGCGGGTCGTTGAATGCGTCTACCATGAAGAACACATTCATACCGAACGATTGCAAGTCAGCTAGGTCATGCGCTTGACTGACTGACAGGCCCTTGCCCGCTGTAAATGCTGCCTGCCGGTCAGCTTTGGGTATGTTGGACAGGTTAGTGAGCTTGCCAGCAATGGTATCGGCGGCAATGCTGAGCGCAGCCAGCCGAACAGCATCCGTCTGCGCCCTCAAACCAATAATCGAGGTGAACACATGCATTGTTTTCTTCATATTGGTATCTGCATACTCAAACCGCGTCTGCGTGTTGTATCCAGTCTCCGCGTACCCAAGCCGCTCGAAGGCAGTATAGGCAAAGTTCTTGTCGTGTAAGCGGACCAGCTCAGCTGCGATCTGGTTCATCCGATCAACCGTCACTATGTTGGTACCATACATTTCGTCTTCCAACGCCTGAACCTTGGACCTCAATGTCTCGGAAGGCGTCTTCCGCATAGCCGAGATGAGTGTGTTAGAGGTGGACCAGGAGGAGAACTTGTTGATGTCGGCCTTGTACTCCTTCCAGAAGTTGTTAAAGAACGACCCCAGCTGTTTGCCAGTGTTGTGCCCTTCAGTTCCAAGGGTGGACATGCCAACCTCAGCCATAGAAGACAATCCCGCCTTACCGAGAGCAGACAGCATAGTGGCCGTTACACCCCACCCCAAGATCTTCTTGAGATTGGGATGCTCATCCAACGGGTGGTACTGCCCCGTCATAATCTCGTACCATGCCTTAGTATCTGTAACAGCTTGATCATACTGCGCATCCGTCTCGAACTCGCCAGCAGCCTTAGCCTGCTGTAGCAAACGGCCCAGGATCTCCCCATTCTTACCGAGGTAAACCTTGTGCATAATATCACGGCTAACTCGCTCTTTTAAGTTCTCAATGCCCGTGAACACGTTGCTCTCGAATACATGCCCAAGCGCCGGATCTTTGAAAACGCCGTGGTCGGACATAAACTGTCTTGCTTGCGATGCTGCAGCTACATTGCCAGACATAATAGCCTTGATAGCCTCATTGGCTTCCCGTTGTGTGGCAACATGTCCGGCTGCATCCGGCGTGTTGACCATCTTGTTCTCGACAGCCGCTCGGTGGGCCTGTAGGGTTTCCGGGTGGATGTCAGAGGACTCAAACAAGGCGTGGTCATTCAGGATAGAATCCAATGGGATACCGGCACGTGCTGACTCTTCGAGCATAGCCGTGCGGATATCGTCAACACCCGCCTTCCAGTTCTGCAACTCGGTATTCTGAATACTGGTCTGGGGAAGCGTGAGACCTTTTGCCCAGTAATTTTGCCAAGCTTCGCGAACCAGGTTGTCGGCCTTCTTTGGGTTAGTAGACAATCTCTGTGCTAGGGACTCAGCCGAGTAACCGGAGAACCGGCCCATGAGCCGCTGCTTTACACCAGAAGCGTTATCCCCTGGAAGGGAGCCGCCAAAAATAATAGCGCGTAGGTACCCCATGTTCTTACGGACCGCGCCTTCTTTTGTGAACATAGAGGGCACGATGGTATCGCCAAGCTGTCGCAGCAGAGACACCGGATCGGTAAACACAGCCTTGAGACCATGCACTACTCCCCTTTTGGAGTCCATCCCTGTAAGCTCATAGCCCGAGGTTGACCCGTCAACAGGTGCAGAAGCCATACTCTCGACCATTGCGCGAGTATTCTCATGACCCCTACCGGATGCTAACTCGGATTGGTTATCCGACTGGAACATCTGGTTTTCCTTCGGCTTACCCTCGTAAGGTTTGTACCCGTCAGCTATCCCCTTCCACTGCATCTTGTCGCGAATACCGCCGGGGGCTCGCATAACACCGGCCATAACACCGCCGCCAACCGCAGCTTCAAGCAGCTGGTCATAGAAGTCTTTCTCGTACTGCGCGTCCATATTCCACTGACCCTTCTCGGCGATCATCTGAGCGCCTTGCTGGAGGGTCTCCGTAATCGACTCACTGCCAACCGCCTCAGCTAACGACTTCATCGAAAGCGCCATAGACTGGGAAGTGCCCACCTGCATCTTAGCAAATTTCTCACCAGATGCAGCAAGGCTAACGATCTCCTTCTTGGTCATGTTGTCTAGCACAGACATCATTTCCGTTTCTGTTGCATACTTTTTACTTTTCCTCATTGCATCTAGGATTAGATTACGACCAACAAGTGTGTTGACCGTTCCCCCACTCATGATCACACTCAGGCCAAGCCGATCTAACACACCTGAGGTTATCCCCATGGCCAGCGCCAGTGCCGGGTTCTTTTGCTTGTCGTCTTGCTCAGCAAAAAACTGACCGGCGTAAATCAAGGACGGTGCTGCTGCGCTTGCTGCGAAGCCAGCTACACCCGCTAAACCTACGGCTCCAGCAGCACCGCCCGATGCCACCAAGATAGCCACGGAAGGCAACATCCCTGCTAGCAAGTTGGTTACATACAGCCCGGTGTTCTTCACGGTTTGCCAGTTGGTGCGCCCTGGAATTTGACTAAAGCTGGACAAGGTCTCAGCCAACCCATCTTGTTCTCCCTTAATAGCCTCAGAGTAGTTCTTTGATCGAGCAGCTAAACCGTCCCAGCCTGCCGCTTCAGAGGCCATCTCTGAGACCCCGCCAATGCCCTTTAAAACATCTAGCGATGCGTTAGTTAGCATTGTAGAAAACTGGTTCTTTGCCACGTTCATGACCGAACGATCATGGGGCTGGACATTTACACCACCAACAATGTCCGGCATTGTGCCAGCAAGGAATATGTTTTGGCGAGCATCAGCCAGGTTCTTGGTCAGGTTATCCCTAACGCGTTGTGGCAGGTCTCGTCGAGCCAACAGGCCTTCTAAACGGCTAACCTCCTCTGCGCCCTTGATAGCTGCAGAAGCACCAGTATTCCGTTTGATGGACGCGTAAGCCGCCGGGTCTGCCACATTCACCTTGGGGATGTACTGTGCAGCCTGCTCACGGGCAGCAATCTGCCTGAGTGGATCAGCCGTCTTAGGATTAGTGGGCAGCATCCGATCGGCTGCTTGAGCCATGTTCTTGTTTTTAATTGCCTCCAGACTAGAGAACGCATTGATAGGGGCAACCCCGGTTTCAGTTAGCGTGTCCCCTAGCGAGGTTTTATCTTTATTCTGAATATCAAGGAGGGTACGCTTATGGGCATCCTTCCCATCTCGATCGCCCTGCGTATACCCACCAGCGCGGATAACATCGGATACGTTTTGCTGTGTTTGGTCATCGGAGATTTCGCCGGGGATGTAAACACCACCAACGATCTTCCCCCTCTCAGGGGCGTTGAAGCCCTTGAGTCGAGCGGATTCCGTACCACCAATCTTGATGGTGTCAGGATCTACCCAAGTAGACCCCGTTCGTTTACCATCGATCTCCAGAGGAGGACCAGCGGGCTTCCCTGCGGCTCTGATCTTGGCATACTCAGCGTCTAAAAATGCCGGTAGTTCGTCATTAGTCACAGGGATACTCCTTTACTTATTTACAGGGTTGTCGATATCGTTAGCCCACAGCAGAAATGCTGATGTAATATCAGACTTGGTATTACGCGCCTTGGCCACCCAGGGTTGCTTCTCTTTGGCGTCAAGGAGAATGTATGCCTTCTCAAGCACGCCAGCTTGCTGATCAATCTCAAGCCCATTCTTCTTAGCCAGCTTCTGTACGTTCTCAGCGAATTTACCGAGGTCGACCGCTGGGATACGCTTGCCGCCATTGGCGTCATTGTACAGGATCCGGTTAGTTGGTAGCTTGGCGTATAGAGCGTGGCCAAATGCCTGCCGTTGAAGCTCTTCTTTAGTAAGATAAACGTCGGGTGGTAAATTGGCCATCGTGGTTTCAGAAACGGTGGCGAAGTCGTCTGGATTCATACTTCCACCGAGTTTGTTATACAGACCCTTCATAGCAGCCGTAATATAGTTAACCTGCGCTTGGACCTGACCCTCCGTAAATTTTGGATCCTTTAGGCGTGCTTTTGCTTCAGCGGCCTCTCTAACACCCATGGAGTTTTTTATACGATTCTCGACGTCCTTTTCATTGGCAGACCAATCTTGGTGGCTAAGCCAGCCAACCTGGTCTGCATCCTTCCAACCGTCTTTTGTTAACAATTGAAAGTTACCGTTAAGCCTACGAGACGTAGCGCGCTCCCCTGTTGTGGGTTTAACAGCCATTGTTTCGGCAGATGGCTTGTTGGCTGCAGCGTCCTTCGAAACGGATACCCGATGCACCGCGTCTACCAACCCTCGATGCTTAGCTGTACGGACTTCCATAGAGTCTTCCGGATTGATCCTAAATCTATCGGTGAGTTCGACGCGCATCGCCATGTTGGGCACGTTCTTCCAGTCGATCTTAGACGCATCGTCTACGGCCTTTTCGTACAATTTGCGACGGTCCGTTGATTCGTCCGAATCAAATTTTCTACGAGCTGCGCGAGCTGCGCGATCTTCAAGAGCCACCTGCGACTTCTCTGCGCGAGTATCTGATGCAGCCTGCGCCTTCTCTGCACGAGTATCTGATGCAGCCTGCCGCTTATCCGCACGAGTATCTGATGCAGCCTGCCGCTTATCCGCGTTCTCACCCGCAACACGCTCCGACTGCTGCTGGTCGTGCCATTGAAGCGTGTTTTTAGCGGCCATTCCAAATGCCTTACCAAAGGTCATACCCGAAAGCAGACCACCAGCAACAATCACACCTAGACGACCTGCGTTTTCCCCGGACATCAATCCATGTTCCCCGACAAGGGCGCTAATAACACCAGCCAGAAACCCCTTACGCTCCGCGGGTGGCTTCCCCTCGGCGGCGGCCACCGCCTGCTCAACCTTACCAGAGGCGTTAATGATCTCTCCAGAAGAACCCATTGAATTATACAGAGATCTAACCTGTTCTTCGGACATCCCGCTTGGTTGTGGCATTTCACCAGGCTTGCCGCCGTTGACAGAGGCTACACTGCCGCCAACAGCGGGAACGGGTTGTCCTTTGGAGGCTACACTGCCGCCAACAGCGGGAACGGGTTGTCCTTTGGAGGCCGTAGGTGACCCAGATCTAGAATACGGATTGGGGTCTGAGAGGAACTGTCCGGCTGTTTTACCAGCCAAGTTAGGGTTGATGTCAGTGACGCGCTGTTTAGAGCCGTCAGCATTGACCTTCCCAGTGAAGCCCAAGATGTCGTCTAGCAAGGCATTAGGGTTAGCCGCACGAATCTTACTGAGACCCCCGGCACCCACAACCCAAGCTTGGTTAATCGCGTTAGCTGTTGGGGTTATACCTTTGGCATTTAGTTGACCCCCCAGAATGTCAATATAGGCTAACCTGTAGTCTTTTTGTACCGCTACGTCATTGAAATCCCTTTTTGCATATCCTGGGTAGCGCGCTTCGACGTCAGCCCGAGAGTCATCGGTCATCTGGTGCAAACCACGAGCTGTGGTCCAGCGGCTCTGAGCTCCTGGGTCACCACCGGATTCGCTATTTATTACTTGTGCCTCCGTCGGTCGACCTGACGGCGGATCGGCGGGCACGGGATACCCCTGCCCTTGTCCACTGAGAATGCGCTCGTTAACCCCCTCTGGGCCAATCGGCGGATACCTGGTGGCTAACTCGGGTACACCAACACCGCCAGCGGGTTGAGCGCCGCGAATTACCGGTGCGCCTGGGTTGCTGTTCTGCTGTTTTACGTTAGAGTTGTACTCGCTAGCGGGCCTAAAGATATAGTCCATCAAACCAGTACCCCTAGGCGTTCTAGCAGACGACCCGATCATTGGCACCGACTGCTCTGTCTGGGGGAGCATCATACCCCCACCTGGACCGGACATCTCAGGTGTAAAGAAACGCCTAGCATCCGACATGGCTTGGCTTTCCTCATCATCCATCCCAACTCTACCACCAGCAAACCCCAACCGATTCACCCCAGGCAACCCAGGCAATACCGCAGTCCGGTTAACACCGATCTTCTTCGGCTTTTGGATCTTGATAGGCTTCAACCCGACTGACCCCATTGAATAGCCTACAGCCGTGGAACCCGAGTTGTAACCCTCCCGGCCCTCTTCAACCATCTGAGCGATAGCCGGTTTGTTCTTCGGGTCTTGAGCAGATGACTCAGGAATGATTGCCTCACCAGGAGACAGAGCGATCGGTTGGTCACCCATCATAGCTGGAATAGTATCCTTACCACTCATAGGTTGCCCCGTAAGAGCATCAATGCCGCCCATATCCATCTGCTCACCCGGCATATGCACCATAGGCATAGCTGGTTTACCGAGCGGGCCACCCATCGTCTCTTTGAACTTAACATCCTTGTGGGACAGCGCTTGGTTAGCCTTAGCCACCGCTTCCTGTTCCTTGATGTTACTCATGCGGGAAGCAAAGCCATATTTAGCCTCGGACTCCTGATCCTTAAGGGCCATCTTTTGGTCATGCGCCTCTTGCTCCCGCTTGTTCTTCTGAATCTTAGCTCCGTGTGTAGCACTCATGCCGCCCAATGGTCCCATATTAGAATCTCCTTAATGTTATAGCCCGAACCTCTTGAAGAGACCGAGACCTAGCGCCTTGTCGGCTGCATAAGCGGCTCCTACCCAGGGCACAGCTGCCCCGAGAGCGCCCATAGCGCCTGCCCCAGCTGCTGCGGTACCCGCTCCAGCTGCTGCGGTACCTGCTCCTGCCAAGCTGGCGTCTACAGCTGCTGCTGCAGCTGCCTCGCTCAATGGCCCCATCGCTGCGGCTGGTGGTGCTTTAGTCGCCATCTTCAGCCCCTGCTTCATTGCCATGGCTTGCGCAGCGGGAACGAGCCCACCAGACGCAGAGCCGGTATACTGTACACCGGGAGCTTGCTCTTGCGATGTGCCCATAGCTATGAGACCGTTGCTGGTTAGCGGCCCTCGTTTCTTTTCAGTTGCCCAACCCCATGCGTCTTCCATAGTACCTCCTAGTTATCGGTCAGTGCCGTCGCCATAGTCACCGGCGCCGAAGTTCCCGTCTCTGCCAGACGAATCACCGCCTCTATCCCCGCCGCCGGGGTAAGCACCGTAGTTACCACCAGGCGCATTACTGCGAGGGTCCCCGTAGCTAACTGCTGAACCACCACCGCCGGGGTAAGCACCGTAGTTACCACCAGGCGCATTACTGCGAGGGTCCCCGTAGCTAACTGCTGGACCCGAGACTGATTCACCTAAATTGGCATAGCCGTTAGTTGGACCGTTTTGCACTGGTGCGTTGTTGGTCATCGGGTCAAAGAAATTAGCGACCGTTCCAACAGCTCTACCGAGCGGGCCTTGAGCTAGCCCCTGCAGGCCATCACTGCTGGAGGATGCACCACCATAGGAAGCGGACGGGCCATTGCCGTAGTCATCCATGCCTTGCCGTGGCGAGTACCACGTCGGGGCTTGTGACGCGGCAGGCGCATTCAAGGCTGGTTGCTGGTTGATCACGCTAGTAAACCCGGGTGGTGCGTTACCACCCTGCGCACCGCCCTTACCACCTTGGGCGGCTACCGGATTCGCCTGTGGCGAGTAGCCTTGGTTAAGGAGCCGCTGGTAGCGGCCATCGTTGACCGTAGTCGGTTGGAAGTCGGTAGCCCGTGGGCCGTAACCTTCCTGCGCACCACCCTTACCTCCCTGGGCGGCTACCGGATTCGCCTGTGGTGAGTAGACGCCGGTCTGCTGGCTTACCGACTGGTTTGCTGCTTCTCCAGACATTACTTACCCCCTTGAACTGTTTGTTGACGAGCTGGGTTACCATAAATAGTAGATGCGTAACGCTGAAGGCCTTGCCAACCCGAGTCTGCTGTCTGCTGATTAATGTCTCTTTCTTGAGCCCCTAGATTAGCCAAAGAAGACGCTGTGCCTGTAGCCAAGTTGGCAGACCCTCCAACTGACTGACCGAGAGCACCTTCAGCTGCCAGACGATTCTGGAACATAGCTTGTTCGTACTGTGAGTCAACCGCAGCGAGCTTGCCGGTGGTGTCCGCGTTCTGAGCGCCTTGCATGACTGCCTGTCGTGCTGATCCGAGAGTACCGGTACCGCCGAAGCCAGTGTTGAGACCAGCTACGCCCTTCTGTGCCTCGTAGAGGACATCCGCCTTCTTAGCTGCGAGGGTCTCTGCTGAAGGAGCAGATGCGAGACCAGACAACCGAGACTGTTGAGCGCCGAGGGCGTCTAAGCCTTGGCCACCCGCAGAGCGGATAGCTGAGGCACCGCCTTGGAAGGCATTAGATTGATTACCCGTGGCACCAGCTACCCTGCCAAGATCACCAGCGCCGTACAGACCTTCGGCTTGGTTACCGACGTTCTTGATGTAGGGTACCGCCCAGTCAGGAATAGTAGAGCTTGTGCTGCCGCTACCACCGCCACCGTACTGCTTAGTACACTTAACCTTTTTGAATTTCATTTGTTGTTTCCTCTGTTAAATCGTACCGCATAACGGTGTAAACTTTCTTGAAGCCGGGTATTACCTTAGGCAGCATCTTAACCCAACCTTCGCGGCCCCATTGCTCGATCGACTTGCACCCCGATGTCTTAGCGAACTTGACCACCTCAGAGAACCGCTCAAGGCCATCCATCTCGAATTCGTATCCGGAGTACAGTATGATATGCACCGTCTTGTGCTGAGCATACTGCAGGATCTCAGTGAGACCAGCCGAGGTGATCACTCCGGAGCCATCGAGGGTGACCCATACGTGAGCTTTCTCGTTGAGGATCTTTCGCATGTAGTCTGCGAGGGTTGACTCCCCTTGCCCAGAGGCCATCGCCTTAGAGAACAGGACAGAGATTTGTGGCCAGTGTTGGAGGGCTTGGGCCGGGGCAATGGGGATTAGTTTCATGGTGGTGTTGGCCAAATTATGTTGAGTAGGTCAGGTTGGTTTGTTACATCCCGGAGAGCTTGGCGGTAGGCTAACCAGATTACACGGGATGAGCCGGTGATCGGTGAGTCGGCTGTCATGACCCAGTCGGTGGCTTTGAGCAGTTGTGTGCGCGTGTTTCGGATAGATGCCAGCACACCCTCGCGTGTCCTTACATCAAAGGTATCCATTGAATTGCCTCCAGTTCAGTTGCATTACTAACAGCGTAAATCTGAGTTCGAAGATTCCTGGCTTGAGCAAACGCAGCTTGAATCTTTTGGCCCAGCAGTAAACCAACAGTTACCATATCCGCAGGTAAAAGAGTCACGCTAGTGTTATCAGCTAGGGTGAAGTCAGTATCAGCAGGCAGACCTAAACCAATCAAAGTTTGTGTCAAAAGCACCGCATCACTAATTCTGGAACGAGATACTGGATCTGAATCAAATACTCCATACGGAGTTGTTAGTGGAGAGTTGAATGCACCCTCTCTGGCTGATTTGATCTGAAGCCACTTAGCATCTTTGTGGTCTTGCAGGGTTCGCGGATCTACCCATTGTTTTGTGTCCCAGTCAAATGAGTGATACTGCGAGGGTTTAGCACCCTCCAACAAATGGTCACCTTCTAGTACGTAACCCCCCTCGTAGACAGTACCTAGCAACACAGTCTGCCCCGCTTCGGCCAGACTAGCAGGCTCCGCCGCTTCTCCTGAAAAAAGAACACGCCCAGTGGCCGACTCAACTACAGTGAATTTAGTCATTACTTGAACCTCGCAAAAAGCACCAGAGTGATTGGGTGGGTTACATAGATGGTCTGGTCAAACGCCGCAGTAGCTGTGACCGTGGCTGGACCCGTGACAGATATCTCATGCGCCCCGGTAACAGAGCCGAAACCACTAGCATAGTTAGTGGTTTCTGGACCAGTATCCCAAGAACGGCTAGTGCCTCTACTTAAGTATTGCTTGGTATTTCCATTGATAGTAATGTTCAGATAGCCAGCCACCCCATCCAAGAGCGTAGAACCGTATTCAGAGCTAGCCCCTTTAGAGCCAATAGCAAACAATCTTGCTGTCACACCCGATGGAATAGTTATATTGGTAGATGCAGTATTGGTACCACTGGCTGAGTTAGAAACAGTTACTGAGTTGTTTACTATGTTCCCGGTACCAATCACATTCAACTGAGATATTGTCAGTACCCCGTTGACTACTGAAAAACCTGGGGCATATATATTGCCCGCTGCTTCTACCTGAAAGTATTTGCCGTTGTTAGCGTTACCGAGCAACAAGCCACTTGCACTCAAATGCGCCCCATAGTTACCTGCAGCAGGCCAAGCATATCCTGTGAACGCCCCTACATTGACTGCACCACGGAAGGTTCCTATGTTGAACTGCGCAGTTCCATCTTTCCCGATAGCCCAACCAGCCGACCCAGATACGAAAGCATCAGACTGAATGGTTCCACCAATCTGAGCATTACCGATCGCTGCGTTTGCAATAATCCCCGAAAGTGCCGTGATGGTTCCGGCAACCATCTTATCGGCAGTAATCGTACCCGCAAGTATCTTCACGGCTGTTACCGCGCCCGCTTCGATTTTAACTGCAGTAATAGCGTTGGCCGCAATCTGCCCTGCGCCAATCGTCTCTGCAGCTATCTTAGCGCCTGTGATCGTCTCTGCTGCGATATCGTTTGCAACAATTGCCCCTGCAGCTATCTTTCCAGCTGTAATGGCTCCAGTTGCAATATTACCAGCTACAATAGTTGTAGCAGCTATCTTAGCCCCGGTGATCGTCTCTGCTGCGATATCGTTTGCAACAATTACCCCTGCAGCTATCTTTCCAGCTGTAATGGCTCCAGTTGCAATATTACCAGCTACAATCGTCTCTGCAGCTATCTTAGCCCCGGTGATCGTCTCTGCTGCGATATCGTTTGCAACAATTGTACCTGCAGCTATCTTTCCAGCTGTAACTGAGTTGAGGGACAGATTACCAGAGGTCGGGTCAATGGCGGCAATTGTGGTCTTGTTGGCCGTAACAGCTGCTGCAGCTATTTTAATACTCGTAACGGCATCAGTAACCAACTGAGCTGCAGACACTGTGTTGGTATTTAGATTTCCA
>Ga0209702_10006070_pt1 | contig 15840 bp, 14 predicted proteins | sample FRY01_FD_187210 | JGI IMG/M metagenome (GOLD analysis project Ga0209702, IMG submission 187210) | Freshwater microbial communities from Lake Fryxell liftoff mats and glacier meltwater in Antarctica - FRY-01 (SPAdes) (version 2) | ecosystem: Environmental > Aquatic > Freshwater > Ice > Glacier... | reverse complement strand
AAAAAATTTAAAGGCCAAGAAGGCATTTGGAGCAGTTATGTAGAAACCCATTTGCTGCCACGTTTAAACGGCTTTGAATTGCTAATGGCAAGTTATGCAATGGCACATTTGCAATTGGATTTATTGCTAAAAGAAACAGGATTTAAAGCCACCACAAACCAGCGCACAAGAGTATATCTAACCAACAGTTTAGAAGAATACCACCCAGATACAGGTACTTTATTTGCCAACTGGTTAAGCAGTGAAGCTAATGAAGCCAACCATATAAAACGTGACACTCCTGTAATGTGCATTATTGGAAATCCTCCTTACAGTGGTGAAAGTGCTAATAAAGGGGACTGGATTATGGATTTAATGCAAGATTATAAAAAAGAACCCGGAGGAAAAGAAAAACTAAAAGAACGAAACCCAAAGTGGATAAATGATGATTATGTAAAATTCTTGCGTTACGGTCAGCATTTTATTGAGAAGAACGGAAGCGGTGTATTGGCTTTTATTAACCCTCACGGATTTTTAGACAATCCCACTTTTAGAGGAATGCGATGGAATTTGCTTAAAACCTACGATAAAATCTATACTATTGATTTACATGGAAACAGCAAGAAAAAAGAAACAGCACCAGATGGAAGTCCTGACATTAATGTCTTTGATATAATGCAGGGTGTTTCTATTAATATCTTTATGAAAATAGGAAAAAAGAAAGCTAATGAATTGGGTAAAGTATTCCATTATGACTTGTATGGGAAACGTGATTTTAAATATGAATTTTTAGATGAAAAAAAATTAAATTCTATACCATTTGTAGAATTACCAAACATCGCTCCCAACTATTTTATGGTGCAAAAAGATTTTGAAGCCCAAAAAAGTTATGATAAAGGACTTTCAGTAACAGAATTATTTCGTCTAAATAATGTAGGTATTGTTACCGCAAGAGATAAATTCACGATACATCAATCAATGGACGAAGTAAAATCAACTATAGATAAATTTTTATCACTTGAAGATGAAGAAGCTCGGAAAATATTCAACCTTGGAAAAGATGTTAGGGATTGGAAAGTAAGCTATGCTAAATCAGATTTAGAAAATCATTATCCGGAAAAAGGGAGTTTTACAAAATTGTCATATCGGCCTTTTGATGATAAATGGACTTTCTTTACAGGTAAATCAAAAGGCTTTCATTGTTATCCTAGAACTGAAATAATGAACCAATTTCTTAATAAGGATAATATTGGGTTTGTAACTGTAAACAGACAACCATTCTCTAATCCTACCTCTTATTATTTTTTAACTAAAAAAATATTCTCAACTGGTTATATTAGGTCAGATAGTGTAAGTATAGACAATGTATTCCCACTCTACCTCTACCCAGAAACCAACGGACAACAAACAATTGTACAATCAGAAGAAAGAACCCCAAATCTAAAGGCTGAAATAGTAAATCAAATAGCAGGAAATTTAGGATTAACATTTACAAATGAAAAAGAGACTATCGAAAACACCTTTGCTCCAATAGATATTTTAGATTACATCTATGCAATTTTACATTCTCCAACATACCGAGAAAAGTACAAAGAGTTTTTAAAAATAGATTTTCCGAGAGTGCCTTATCCAAAAGACAAAAACACCTTTTGGCAATTGGTAAAACTTGGCGGTGAAATACGCCAAATACATTTGTTAGAATCTCCGAAAGTGGTTGATTTCATTACAACCTATCCAAAAGGTGGAGATAATACCATTACAACCAAAGTTGCTAAAAAAGATTGGGAATTATTTGATGAAGAAAAAGGACTTGGAAGAATATGGATAAATGAAGAACAGTATTTTGACAATATTCCGTTAACTGCTTGGGAATTCTACATTGGCGGCTATCAACCAGCTCAAAAATGGCTTAAAGACCGTAAAGAAAGAACCTTAGAATTTGATGAAATTTTACACTATCAAAAAATTATTGTTGCGCTATCAGAGACAGATAGGTTGATGAAAGAGATTGATAAAATTGAGATTTAATGAGCGAATTCCATTATTCAGATTGCTCACGACAGAGGTTTTAGTGAAAATATATTACTAACCACTAATAAATTATTTTAAAAAAAATTCCAATCTAAATCACCTAGCTTGTTTTAAAAATAACTCAACTTTCAAAATATCTCAAAATCTAGCGCTAACATCAGAAATTAACTATCAAGTGCTGTTAATAACTCTTTTTCTAATTTAAAATAACACCAAACCAACTAAATAGTTTGTTTTCTAATGGAAAAGATACAGGCTGCTTTATACCTTTTAGTGCTATTTTGTTTCATTTTTTAAATACTATTCCTCTGTTAAACCCTTAAAAAATCAACAAAATAAGCTTACTTATTTTCATTCTAAATAAGGATGGTATTGCATTTAATATTTGTTAATAACTTGTCTGTGCCGTAAATTTGCAATAAAAAATAAACCACTAATGAGCGGATTTTTTAAATCTTCAATAGGAAGAAAATATGCCATGGCACTTTCGGCCTTTTTTTTAATGATTTTTCTTCTTCAGCATTTTGCAATTAATATTTTATCGGTCTTCAGTCCCGATACATTTAATGAGGCCTCACACTTTATGGGGACATTTTGGGCGGTACAGTATATTTTGCAGCCTATTTTAATTTTTGGAGTTATTTATCACTTCGTAATGGGTTTCATTTTAGAAATTCAAAATAGAAAATCACGAGTAATTAAGTATTTCAAAAACAATGGCAATGCCAACTCTAGCTGGATGAGTAGAAATATGATATATAGTGGTCTTGCGATTCTAGCTTTCATGGGACTGCATTTTTATGATTTTTGGGTTCCAGAAATTAATATAAAATATATTGACGGAGATATGAGTGGCCTTTTAGATCCAAATAACGTTGATAGTGGATTTAGATACTACGAAGAACTAGTTCATAAATTTATGGATCCAATAAGGGTTGCAGCTTATGTAGTTGCCTTCGTGTTTTTATCATTGCACTTGATGCACGGTTTTGCCTCCGCCTTTCAATCTGCTGGTATTTCATCCATGAGAAGGGAAAAATTACAAATATTTGGCAAAGCGTATGCTATTTTAATCCCTTTAGGATTTGTTTTTATAGCCCTTTTTCATTATTTTAATCATTAATACTATTACTTATGTCTGTATTAGACTCAAAAGTACCCAAAGGTCCCTTAAAAAATAAATGGGTCGACTATAAAAATCATATTGAACTGGTTAATCCCGCCAACAAGCGTAATATTGATGTTATTGTTGTAGGTACAGGATTAGCGGGTGGTTCTGCTGCCGCCACTCTGGCGGAGTTAGGCTATAATGTAAAAACATTTTGTTACCAAGATTCTCCACGTAGAGCGCACAGTATAGCTGCTCAAGGGGGAATTAATGCTGCAAAAAATTACCAAGGCGATGGGGATTCAACTTTCCGTTTATTTTACGATACAATAAAAGGTGGTGATTACCGCTCTAGAGAGGCCAACGTTTATCGTTTGGCAGAAGTTTCGACTAATATTATCGACCAGTGTGTGGCACAAGGTGTTCCTTTTGCTCGCGATTATGGTGGTTTGTTAGATAACCGTTCTTTTGGTGGGGTTTTAGTATCCCGAACTTTTTATGCCAAAGGACAAACAGGACAGCAGTTATTATTAGGTGCTTATTCTGCGATGAATAGACAAATTGCACGTGGTAAAATTACCCCATTTAACCGTCACGAAATGTTAGATGTAGTAAAGGTGGATGGCAAAGCTCGAGGCATTATAGCGCGTAATTTAGTAACTGGTGAGTTAGAACGCCATTCCGCACATGCCGTTGTAATCGCTTCTGGTGGTTACGGAAATGTGTATTTCTTATCGACGAATGCGATGGGCTCAAATACTACCGCTGCCTGGAAAATACATAAGAAAGGAGCGTTTTTCGCTAATCCTTGTTATACACAAATTCACCCAACCTGTATTCCACGTTCTGGGGATTATCAATCTAAACTAACCTTAATGTCGGAGTCATTGCGAAATGATGGTCGTATTTGGGTGCCTAAAAGTTTAGAAGATGCCAAAGCAATCCGGGAAGGTAAAATAAAACCAACGGAATTATCTGAGGAACAAAGAGATTATTATTTAGAGCGTAAATATCCAGCTTTTGGTAACTTAGTTCCAAGAGATGTAGCTTCTAGAGCTGCCAAAGAACTTTGCGATGCAGGTTACGGAGTCAATGCTACTGGTGAAGCGGTCTATTTAGACTTTGCTACTTCCTTTGAGCGCTATGGAAAAGAGCAAGCAAAAATTCACAATATAGAAAATCCAACTAAAGAAAAATTATACGCTTTAGGTACCGCTGTTGTGGAAGAAAAATATGGTAACCTTTTTCAGATGTATGAAAAAATCGTAGATCAAGATCCGTACAAAACTCCCATGATGATTTATCCAGCAGTGCATTATACCATGGGTGGCACTTGGGTTGATTATAATTTAATGACTACGGTTGAAGGGTTGTATTCTATTGGGGAGTCTAATTTCTCTGATCACGGAGCAAACAGACTCGGCGCTTCTGCTTTAATGCAAGGTTTGGCCGATGGTTATTTTGTATTGCCTTACACGATTGGCGACTATTTATCCCACGAAATCAGAACAGGAAAAATACCGACCAATACGCCTGATTTTGAGGAAGCTGAAAAAGATGTAAAATCGCGAATTGATTTCTTCATCAACAATAAAGGATCACATTCCGTTGATTATTACCATAAAAAATTAGGTAAAATAATGTGGGATAAATGTGGAATGTCTCGTAACACCGAAGGTTTAAAAGAAGCTATGGCTGAAATTAAAGCTTTACGTGAAGACTTTTACAAAAATGTGAGTGTTCCTGGTGGTGCTTTAGAAATGAATGCAGAACTTGAAAAAGCAGGTCGCGTAGCCGACTTTTTAGAGTTAGGCGAATTATTCGCAAAAGATGCCCTTGTACGTGAAGAATCGTGTGGAGGACATTTTAGAGAAGAATCCGTTGAACTAGATGGCGAACAAGAAGGTGAAGCAAAACGCGACGACATAAATTACGCTTTCGTTTCTGCTTGGGAGTACAAAGGCGAACCTGCTGATGCTGTTTTGCACAAAGAGCCATTAGAGTTCAATGAAATTGAATTAAAACAAAGGAGTTATAAATAGTTGATGGTTGCTAGTTGCTGGTTTTTAGTAAAACCAACAACGAACAACGAACAACCAAAAACTAATAAAATATGAATCTTACATTAAAAATTTGGAGACAAAAAGACTCAAAAGCTAAGGGTCAAATGGTTGATTACAAAGTGTCTGAAATATCCGAACACATGTCTTTTTTAGAGATGATGGATGTTTTGAACGAGCAATTGATCAATAAAGGCGATAATCCGGTTGCTTTCGATCACGATTGTCGTGAAGGGATCTGTGGTTCTTGTTCGATGTACATCAATGGCCAAGCACACGGTCCAGACAGAGGTGTAACCACTTGTCAACTGCACATGCGTAAGTTTAAAGATGGTGATGTCATTACCATTGAACCATTTAGAGCAAAAGCTTTTCCTGTATTAAAAGATTTATCTGTTGATAGAAGTGCTTTTGACCGTATTCAACAAGCTGGGGGTTTTATTTCGGTAAATACTAGTGGAAATACTCAAGATGCGAATGCTACTCCTATTTCGAAACAAGCTGCTGATACCGCTATGGATGCTGCTACTTGTATTGGTTGTGGTGCTTGTGTTGCGAGTTGTAAAAACTCGTCTGCCATGCTTTTTGTAGGCGCTAAAGTTTCTCAATACGCCCTATTGCCGCAAGGACAAATAGAAGCTGCTGATCGCGTTAGGAATATGGTAGCTCAAATGGATTTGGAAGGCTTTGGAAACTGTACCAATACTGGTGCTTGTGAGGTGGAATGTCCAAAAGGAATTTCCTTAGAAAATATTGCCCGAATGAATAGAGAATTATTGAAAGCTAATTTTTAAGGCTTTTATAAATTATTTTACTTTATAAACCAAAAATCCTAAGCTTTGAGCTTGGGATTTTTTTGTTGATGTACTTGTAGTTTTATCAATGCTATTCCTTTTTTTGCAATAAAATCTTTGGTAGATTTAGCACCTTGCCTGATAAAAATCTATTGTAATCTTTTGCACCTTTGCTATCTGTAAGAGATTCAATTTTGATGACTATGCTAGGATGTTCATTCATCACTCCAACAAGTTTATTAAATTCTTGAGCAGCATCTGATCTTACCTTGAATTTGTCAAAATCAAAATAAATTTGTCTCCCTTCAGGACTCAGTGCTGGGTGGTCCGCTGACTAGCTATCACTATTAAAAGCCAATTCCGTAGCGCTAGACCATTCCTCTCCCACCTTAATCAATTTATAAATTTTTAAATGATTGACTCCATTTTTATCTCTCTTTAGCCGTTTTCCAAAGTTGTCTCTTGTAAAATATATGGTTTTGTTATCAGGTGAAAAAGCAACTGACACTTCATGGAATTTAGAATCTGCTTTTTTAAGAATATTTGCTCGCGATTTATTTATTTTTAAAAGCTCACTTTGATCCTTAATAAGGTTTAACATATCCAAAGTTACCTCATAAATAGAAACACTAGGTTTAGTAGCTTTTGTATTTATGGTGGTTTCGTTGGCCGAATTTAACTCAGGATTTATCTTTGGGGTATTAACCTGCTGGGCGGTTAAGGGCTAAAAAATCTAAAAAGAATCAATATAACATAAACTTTTTCATTTTAAGTATATTAGAGACCAATGTAACCTAGCTGTAAACATCTTTTAAAAACTAATTTTCGGGATGACTGCAAACCTTCAAACGCTATGGGCCTACTTATTTTTGAGTAAATATTATATTCAAATACAAAAGACAATAGTACAATTAAATTGATAAAATGTTCAATTTTTGTTGCAAAGGGTTACTAAACTGAAGTAAATGAAGTATTTATTGATAGGTATCAATGCAAAAGTCGATTGAAAACAAAAAACCACGATGAAGACCGTGGTTATTATTTTCATGAAGTAATAGCAGACTATTTTTTATCTTCTATTTTTTTTGAGTCATCTTCTTCTTTCGACGCATCCTTAAATTCTTTAATTCCACTACCTAAACCACGCATTAATTCAGGAATTTTTTTGCCGCCAAAAAGTAAAAGTATTAGCACCACCACTATGGCTATTTGCCATGGGCCCACCATTCCTGCAATTATAGTTGAAGTTATCATATTTTGAAATTTAGAATTACAAATTTACTAAAAAAGTATTATAATTAATGTTAATATTTTACTTACCTTAATTATCGCTAAATTAAAGCAGTTCTTATACGCCAAAACGTTAAAAGTTTTAAAATAGTATGCCTTCAGAATCTTATAATTTTCCAAACTAACATATCCTAAATAAATTTCTAGGCTTATATTTGTAAAGTATGATAAAGAAAAAGAGACAAAGAAAAGAAATTAGACAAAAGTTACTTCATAAGTATCGCTTGGTCATACTTAATGAAAATACCTATGAAGAGAAAATTTCTTTCAAATTAAGTAGGCTCAACGTTTTTATTACAGGCTCTCTGTTTATTATTTGTTTAATTACCTTAACTACATTGCTGATTGCATTCACTCCATTACGAGAATACATCCCCGGTTATTCTTCCACAAAACTTAAAAAACAAGCTATAGAAATGACGTATAGAACCGACTCCTTGGTGACGGTCTTAAATTATACCAACAAGTATTTAGATAATATTCGCAAAGTATTAAATGGAGATATCGCGAATAATAAACTAAATAGAGACTCTATTTTTGATCAATTTAAGCTCGATCCTTCAAGTATTGATTTAACCCCGATAAAAGAAGACTCTATTCTCCGGGCTCAAGTTGCATTAGAAGATAAGTACAATTTATTTGAAAGGAATACAGAAAATGTAAATCAAATTTTATTTGCGCCAGTTAATGGCAATATTTCTCAGGAATATGATTTAGGCAAAAGACACTACGCAATTGATATTGTCGCCACCAAAGGTACTCCCGTAAAATCTGTAGCAGACGGCATTGTGATTTTTTCAGAATGGACTTCAGAAACTGGTTTTGTGATTATTTTAGAGCATAAAGATGGTTTATTATCAGTTTATAAACACAACGGTTCCCTAAATAAATCGCAAGGCGATTTGGTTCAAGCTGGTGAAGTCATTGCCTCTGTCGGTAATACAGGAGAACTTACGACTGGTCCTCATTTGCATTTTGAATTGTGGAATAACGGAAGCCCAGTGAATCCAAAAGATTATATCGATTTTAAATAAAATAATATGTCCATAAAATCGTTCGCTGCTAAAATTTTTGCCAGAAGAATAGCGAAACGCACCGCAAAGTGGGTTAACAACCCGATTGTTACCCAAGAAAATCTTTTTAAAGGCTTAATTAAAAAAGCTAAAAAAACCCAATTTGGGAAAGACCATCATTTTGATAAAATTAGAACGCATGCCGACTTTGTAAAGCAGATACCTGTTAGAGATTATGAAGAATTAAAACCCTACATAGAAAAAGTGGTCCGTGGCGATCATGATATTCTATGGCCTAAAAAACCGATCTATTTTGCGAAAACATCGGGCACTACCTCTGGGGTTAAATACATTCCGATTACAGAAGAATCTATTAAAAATCAAGTGGAAGCCTCACGCAATGCTATTTTAAATTATATCTATGAAACTGGTAATGCCGATTTTGTCAACGGTAAAATGATTTTTTTACAAGGAAGCCCTGTTTTAAAGGAGAAAAATGGCGTTAAACTAGGTCGATTATCTGGAATATCAGCACATTATGTGCCTAATTATCTGCAAAAAAACAGGCTGCCAAGTTGGGAAACCAATTGTATTGAAGATTGGGATACCAAAGTAAATGAAATTGTAAAAGAAACTATTACTGAGGATATGACCGTCATTGCGGGTATTCCTTCTTGGGTTCAAATGTATTTTGAAAAGCTGCATGCCGTCAGCAATAAAAAAGTGGGCGATTTATTTAAGAACTTTAACTTATTTATTTACGGTGGTGTAAACTATGAACCGTACAGAGCAAAATTCGAGAATTTAATTGGCAGAAAAGTAGATAGTATAGAACTTTTTCCCGCCAGTGAAGGCTTCTTTGCCTATCAGAATTCACAAACAGAAAAAGGCATGCTTTTATTGCTGAATTCTGGTATTTTTTATGAGTTTGTCAAGTCCGATGAGTTCTTCCATGAAAACCCAAAACGAATTACCATTAAAGACGTAGCCATCGGAGTAAATTATGTGATGATTATTTCTACTAACGCTGGTTTATGGGCTTACAATCTTGGCGATACCGTTCAGTTTATTTCGCTTAACCCTTTTAAAATTATAGTTTCTGGAAGAATTAAACATTTTATTTCCGCCTTTGGCGAACATGTAATTGGTAAAGAAGTCGAAGCTGCTATGCAAGCCGCCATTGAAGCTACTGACGCGAGAGTAAATGAGTTTACGGTAGCCCCACAAATAGCACCCAACGTAAATGAACTCCCCTATCACGAATGGTTTGTTGAATTTCAAAAAGAACCCACAGATATGCTTCAATTCATACAGGTTTTAGACAAAACCATGCAGCAACAAAACAGTTATTATTTTGATTTAAAAGTGGGCAAAATACTCCAAGATCTTAAAGTCACAACAATAAATGAAGGTGGTTTTAACGACTATATGAAATCTATTGGCAAGTTAGGCGGTCAAAACAAAGTGCAGCGCCTCGCCAATGATAGAAAAGTAGCAGATTTACTTCTCGATTTTAGAAAATAAGACCATTAATAAGTATCAATTTTCTCAAGACTAGAGAACTCAAAATTAAATTGTTATTTTTACAAGAATTTTTTTCATGAGCAAATCCACAAATACTACTAGGGCACAAGAATCTACCAATGCCATTGAACGCCTATATATTACCATGCGCCACCTGTTTAATCGTGGTTTTTACAAACCTATGGGTGTTTCGGGGGAAACCTTAAGAAATGCACTTTTGCAGCTTCGTCCAGAAATTTATGGCACTATTGCCGAAGAAAAAGCAGAGCTCAGTGGCTTAATTTATGTTCTAGAACGCTTACCTGAAGGTATTGAGCAATGTAGGTTTATCAATTTAACCTCGGATGAAGGCTATGGGAAATCGCACTTTAAAGCTATTATTCCGCCAAAAAGGCGTCGGAATTGTTACCGCATAGACGACGAGCAAATGAACATCGAAATTACCAGAGGAAGATCTGATATTTATGATATTTTAACGCATCTTACCTTCTTATTTATAGAATCCAATAAAATTTCGAAGCGGGTGATCATTGAAGAAACTGGCAAAACCACCCGCGACTGGCAAAAATTAGAAGAAGCCATCACCAAAACAAAACTTACCCAAGCAGAACGAGAAATTGCCATAATTCATACCGCAAACATTTTAGGAAGAACCTTTGTGGAACTACTAGAAATTTATGAAAAATTTGCTACGAAGAAAATTCCAGATCGTTTTCTTCATATTATTTATTGGTTAGGCAAATTGGCCATAGAAGAAGAGCTAACCCAAGATAAAAGAGCTATCACTTTTAGTCCTGCTTTGCGGGAGCGTTTAGGGCATCACATCCACGGAGAACGCTGGGCAAATGATATTAAAGAAATACTAAAGGCTACAGGTTTACTAGAAAGACCCATCCATATTATTAGCGCCAACATGCACAGCGTAATGAACTCTTTATTTGCTCAAAAAGCATTAGCCAAAGAATTCCCAAAGACCAACTCATTAGAATTATTTCAAAAATTAAGTGCCTCCGAAAATTCAGCCCTAAGAAATAAGGTTACCGCAATGGCGCATAAAAACGGAATGATCTCTATCGACGATGTTTCAGGCACTAATATTGATGTTCAAATTTTTGACACGGCTAGACTAACTAAGGATGTTTGTTCTTACGAATTTGAAAAAGACTTACCTAGTAAGAAAAAACCTATTATTTTTGTCATGGATTACGCCTTTGGGGAACAAGCGTATGAAACTATTGACGAGTTGCTAAAGCCCTATAAAATCAAAAAAAATCAAGAGGTATTTTTAAATGTGGAATCACTTTCAATCATGGGTAAAGCAGGAATTTTAGAAGGTGGTAAAGGAGATTTAATGATCCCTTCTGCTCATATTTTTGAGGGTACTGGCGACAATTACCCTTTTAAAAATGAATTGAGCGCAGAAGATTTTGAAGGAAACGGATTAAAAGTTTTAGAGGGCACTATGGTGACTGTTTTAGGCACCTCCCTACAGAATAAAGATATTTTAAAGTTCTTTAATACTTCAACATGGAATGCCATTGGTTTAGAAATGGAAGGCGTACATTACCAAAAAGCCATACAATCGGCATCCAAAATACGCAAAAGCATCCGTGAAGATGTAAAAGTACGTTATGCCTATTATGCCTCTGACAATCCCTTGGAAACAGGAAGCACTTTGGCCTCAGGCGGTTTGGGCACCACTGGCGTAAAACCAACCTATTTGATCACGGACAAAATATTAAAACAAATTTTTAATTAGTAGCACTATAAATGAATGACCAATTACCAAAACAACAACAATCCTTTAAGGAAGTAGATTTAGGACAGCTATTTCGAGTGATTCGCAATGGCTTTAAAAAATTGTTTCGTTTTATCGACAATATTTTTAAAGGGATTTTTAGTCTTATTATATTCGTATTGTTATTTCTTCAAAAGCATTTTTTAAAGTTTGCGATTGCTGGAATAGTAGGTATTGTGGCGGACTATTTTATCGATAAAAATGTAGCTCCTAAGTATATTTCCAAAATGGTGGTAGAATCTAACTTTAATTCTGTTCGGCAACGCTACAACAACCTTAGTTTTTATAACGATTTAGCAAAAGCTCAAGACTCCGTTCCCTTAGCAGACGCCTCAGATATTACGGCAAATGAAGCTGTAACTATCAAACAGTTTGTAGTAGATTCCTATTCCGACGAGAACCAAAAAATTCTACTTTTTGATAACTTTGTAAGAGAGTTAGACCGTACCACTGTGAAAGCAATAGATTTTGAAAGTTATTTAAAAAACTTCGATGCCCAAGATGCTCGTTTTCATCATATTTCAGTTATTGCCACGAACAGTTGTATTGTTAAGCGTATTCAGCCAGCCATTATCGCTTCCATTTCCAGAAACGACTATTTTAAATTACAAAAGAAGATAAGCGACGAGAATTTAGCTTTTCAGGATATTATTTACAAACAACAATTAGCCGAAATTCACTCTTTACAAGTTCTTTATAAAACCGTTTTAGTCAAAGAGGCGGATAAGCCTATGCAATGCATCAATATTAATTTATCAGGAAACGGACAGTCAGAAAATAAAGAATTGGCGATTATAAAAGAGCGTGACCATTTAAAGCGGAGTCTTGTTTAACTTAATGAAGAACGTGCTAATAAATCAAGTGTTTTGAATATCATTTCAGAATTCCCAACCAGAGGAGTAAAAGTAAAAAGGCTTTTAAAGTTCTAATTTGTTCTTGACACCTATGTTTTTTTTGTTTTAATTTTGTTGGATGTAAAGATGTAAATAGGTATCTAAAAAACTACAAAAAATAATATTTATGAATATTTTAATCACCGGTGGAGCAGGATTTATAGGTTCGCATGTAGTTCGAAGAATGGTTCAAACTTACCCTGATTATTCTATTTATAATTTAGATGTTTTAACTTACGCAGGTAACTTAGAAAATTTAAAGGACATTGAAAACCATCCAAATTATACCTTTTTAAAAGGCGACATTACTGATGCTCCATATATTAATGCTATTTTCAAAAAATATGCTTTTGATGGGGTAATACATCTTGCAGCAGAATCCCATGTAGATAGATCTATTACCAATCCTTTAGAATTTGTAATGACAAATGTAATAGGCACGGTAAATTTACTTAATGCTGCCAAAGAGGTATGGAAAAATAATATTGAGGGAAAGCTTTTTTATCATGTAAGCACAGATGAGGTTTATGGCTCTTTAGGTGAAACGGGTTTATTTACAGAGACTACAGCTTACGATCCAAATTCACCCTATTCCGCCACAAAAGCAAGCTCAGATCATTTTGTACGAGCTTATGGCAAAACTTATGGCTTACCCTATGTAATTAGTAATTCTTCTAATAATTATGGCCCCAATCACTTTCCTGAAAAATTAATTCCGTTGTTCATTAACAATATCATACAGAAAAAACCTTTACCCGTTTATGGCGATGGCAACTATACAAGAGATTGGTTATTTGTAGAAGACCATGCCAGAGCTATAGATTTAGTTTTTCATAACGGAAAAAATCATGAAACTTATAATATTGGCGGTTTTAATGAATGGAAGAATATCGACTTGGTAAAATTGTTATGTAAATTAATGGACACCAAATTAAAACGTGCAACAGGTGAAAGTGAACAATTGATTATCTACGTAAAAGACAGGCTTGGCCACGATTTACGTTACGCGATTGATGCTTCAAAAATAAATAAAGAGCTCGGATGGTCACCTTCAGTAACTTTTGAACAAGGTCTTGAAAAAACTATTGATTGGTTTTTAGAGAATGAGGAATGGTTGGCTAATGTGACCTCTGGGAATTATCAGAATTATTATAATGATCAGTATGGGTTAGGAAGTTAAGAAGCTAAAAGGTTATATGGTTACAAGGTTGGCAAATGAAAAAGTGATATAAATAATGAAAAACAAAAAATGCAATTATAATTATTTTGAAACATTTTTGACAGCTTTGTAAAAAATTTTAAAAACAGCATAATGCTTGAACAATATAACCCTGTAACCGCATAACCATTTAACTACAGAAGAAAATAATCTTTTAAGCCAATAACCATTTAACATTATAATTCATGGATAAAATAAGGTTACATAAAGATTTAAAAGTTTGGCAAGAGTCCATGGATCTTGTGGTTCCTATTTATAAGTATTCCGAAGAGTTTCCTAAGCATGAAGTTTATGGACTTTCTTCTCAAATTCGACGAGCAGCAGTTTCAATTGCCTCAAATATAGCTGAAGGCGCAGGAAGAAAAGGTCATAAAGAATTTACGAGATTTTTATACATTTCTCTAGGTTCTCTTTCTGAAGTTGAAACACAATTAGAGATTTCCCAAAGACTAGGCTATATAAATGATATTAAACCATTTAACCTTACAAACAGAAAAAAATGAAAGGAATAATTTTAGCAGGAGGCTCAGGAACACGATTACACCCGTTAACCTTATCGGTAAGTAAGCAATTAATGCCTATTTATGATAAACCGATGATTTACTATCCACTTTCTACGCTGATTTATTCGGGTATTCGTGAAATATTAATCATTTCTACACCAAAAGATTTTCCTTTGTTTGAAGATTTATTGGGAGACGGTAAAAAGTATGGCTGTAAATTTGAATACGCCGTTCAAGAAGCTCCAAACGGACTTGCAGAGGCTTTTATTATAGGAGAAAAATTTATTGGCAAGGACAAAGTTGCGTTGATATTAGGGGATAATATATTTTATGGTTCTGGTTTGGCTAAGTTATTACAATCAAACAATGACCCCGATGGTGGCATTATTTATGCTTACAGAGTTAATGATCCAGAACGTTACGGAGTGGTAGAATTTGATGAAGAAGGAAAGGCCGTAAGTATTGAAGAAAAACCTTTAGAGCCTAAATCTAACTACGCAGTACCAGGTATTTATTTTTATGACAATGATGTGGTTGATATTGCTAAAAACATTAAACCCAGTCATAGGGGCGAGATCGAAATAACAGATGTGAATAAAGAGTATTTAAAACGGAATAAGTTAAGTGTAAGCATTTTAGATAGAGGAACCGCTTGGTTGGATACTGGAACGTTCCAGTCTTTAATGCAAGCATCACAATTTGTTGAAGTGATTGAAGAACGTCAAGGATTAAAAATTGGTGCTATTGAAGCAGCTGCCTACGAGATGGGTTTCATTGATAAGGAGCAATTTATAGCGTTGGCAGAACCTTTGATGAAAAGCGGTTATGGCATAAATCTATTAGGAATTTTGAATAAAAAATAATGACAGTAACAGAAACCTTTTTAAAGGGATGTTTTATTATAGAACCTCAAGTTTTTAGCGATGAGAGAGGCTATTTTTATGAAAGTTACAATGATGAAAAATTTAATAGTGCACTAGGAATAAAAGTCAACTTTGTACAAGACAACCAATCGTTTTCAACCAGAGGCGTTATTAGAGCTATTCATTACCAATCAGGCGAACATGCACAGGCTAAGTTAGTTCAAGTTTTAAGCGGCAGAGTTCTCGATGTTGCGATTGATTTAAGAAAAGACTCCCCTACGTTTGGTAAGCACTTTTCTATTGAACTAACAGTAGAAAACAAGAAACAGTTATTTATCCCTAGAGGTTTTGGGCATGGTTTTTCGGTACTAAGTGAAACAGCAGAATTCTTTTATAAATGTGACAATTATTATAATGAAGCCACAGAATGTGGAATTATTTATAATGATTCTACTCTAAATATTGATTGGAAATTAAGAGAAGAGGAGATTATAGTTTCTGAAAAAGATAACCAATTAACTGATTTATTTGGTCGGAAATTATGAAAATAATTTTGGTTACTGGGGATAAGGGTCAATTAGCTTCCTGCCATGCTGATTTGGGTAAGCACGAAAAAATCCTAAAATTTATATTTGTGGATTCTAAAGAATTAGATGTTACAAAAAAGGAAGATGTTTCATCTTTTTTAAAAAATAATAAAATCGATTATTGTATTAACTATTGTGCTTATACGGCCGTTGATAAAGCCGAAACTGAGAAAGAATT
>Ga0209702_10006069_pt1 | contig 15842 bp, 12 predicted proteins | sample FRY01_FD_187210 | JGI IMG/M metagenome (GOLD analysis project Ga0209702, IMG submission 187210) | Freshwater microbial communities from Lake Fryxell liftoff mats and glacier meltwater in Antarctica - FRY-01 (SPAdes) (version 2) | ecosystem: Environmental > Aquatic > Freshwater > Ice > Glacier... | reverse complement strand
TTATGTACCTTGCAACCATTATGGATTTGTATTCAAGAGAGATACTGGGATGGAATATCTCCCGTTATCATAACAAGGAACTCGTACTAGGAGCATTACTTGACGCTATGAATCATACGGGGAGAAAGAACGGATACAAAGAGAGTTTTTATTCAGGATTCAAACTTGATCTGGGAAATGTATCCCGTTTTCAAGAGATAGGAGAACTTATTGAATCAATTCATCAAACCATGTACTATTACAATCACAAACGAATACATACAAGTTTAAAAATGTCACCCGTTCAGTTTCGCCGTTTATATGAAGAGAGATTGAGACAGACCGTTTAGTGGAATGGGTACTTGACAAATATCTTTCAAAAAATTCTGTAATCCTGATTACAAACAAGCGGCAATCGACACCCTTACATATATACAGGTAAGATTATGGAAGAAAGCCATTTTTCAAGGTATGCTTCTCTCACCTATGGGAAAATCAATTGTATTTCTAGACAAACACACAAATTATATCTTCGGGAATTTAGTTCTCACACTTATTACAACTCTTGCCTCTCTTTATATTCTGCTTAATTACATCTTTTTTCCTGTTCTGGAATTTTCTAATCTTCTTGCCGCTATAGTTTTCACTATGATATTTTATCTTTTATTTTTTTCTATTTTGAAGTCGTTTCGCCTAGTCTATCTTATTTACTCTGATTTTAGAACTATAGCAATACCCATATTCGCAAGAAAGTTTCAAACGAGGAGAAATTATCCCAAGATAAAAATAGCAATCAGTACAAAATTATAAATACTTAACAAAAAGGGAGGTGAAAAAGAACATGATAAATGATAAAAAAATGACGCGGAACAAAAATTCAATTGACTCTGCTGTCGCACGAGTATCTGGGGCGGTTCAAGTAGCGAATGCTTCAGTTGCAAAAACAGTGCAGATAAAAAATGAAGCAATAGATGAGGTTGAGGCTTTAAAAACAAAATCAGATTCAAAGACAGGAAATAATGCGGTAGATAAGATTAAAACAGAAACAAAAGGAGTATTGGGGAAAAAATAATTGATACGTTGCTATGATTTTTTGAACTCATTCTAAAGTACTCGAGACGAGACTGAAGCGATATAAGCGCATGTTAATACTACAACAGCCCAGGCATTGGACCACCTCGGGGGTGATATTTTTTCAAAAAATTATTTTTTATTCAAATAGTTGTTTACGTTGCTCTAAAGCCCCAGTTACGGTATTATGCCACATGCCGTCAAAATATGGTGTTTTTGTGTTTTTCCATCTCTAGCAGACATTCCCACTGGACCAATTTCGATTCTAAGATGGATGACTTTTTTTACTGTGTACAACACTGGTCATTTTTGAGAACCATCGTATTTTTGATTTTAAACCATTCACAATCGATCCTGAGACACATTTTTTTGCCCATCGGCATCAATAACTATATCAAATTAGGTACAAATATATCATTTGATTGAAATTAAAGTGAATTTAGGTTGCCACAAAGCCTTGCTATGGTATTGAGTCTTACCATAAATTTCACCCTCAGGAACTGATTTGGGTGCTTGAATGATTCAGCATTAGACGTCAGTAACAGCTCTGACGACATCAACCACACTAAACCACCACTCATTTTGATGCAGAATTTTTCTGGTTTTCTTGCCTTTAAATAAGCTTCAGTCAAGTATCTAACGCAACACGTTTGGTATAAATTGCCAGGAAGTGGTAGGTTAGATTATGAACATATACCAACGGTTGGATCGAGAGGAATGGGAGGAGATAAGTCGGATGTTGGCATAGAAATATTCATTGAGAGATACTGCGAGAGTATTGAGGAATGACCAGAGGAGGTTGCAGATAGAATTATTCCAGGGAACTGGGAAGATGTTTGGATTGATGCTCGAACATTTTTTGAGCAAAACCCACAAAACTTCTCGGCGGGCGGACGACAGGACTAATAAATCTCAAACTTCTTATCCTCTTTTATTCATACGCAAATGCCATTTCTGCTCTTGCGTACAAATTTTTCTGAAAGGCAAAGAAAATTGATCGAATGCTGTCTACGCTTCCAAGTGATTGTTCGGCATTGGCGATAGCGTGGTATTTTAAATTCAAAAGAACTGGCAATTTTTCTTCATCAAGCTCCTCAACACCCTTCTCTTCATATTTTGATAAAACAAAATCTAAAAATTCTTTTTGCTTTTCATCCAAATCTTTGAAGATTTTGTCTTTGGACTGTTCCACTCTCTCGGTTCTTGAAATCGGTTGTGTTAAAAATGAAATGTAAGTCAAAACATCAAACAAATCACTTTTTTCAGCATCAATCATTTTTTGCAGGGTTTCAAGCTCGTCTTTCCCAAAACCTTTTTCCGCAATCTTTTCTAAAAACGCTCTTCGGGTTGTTGGGTTTGACCAAATCTTTCGGAGTTCTTCTTCACTCTTGAAAAATTCCGGCATTGCTCCAAACATATTGTCCATAAATTCTTGGATTGAGATCGGTTTGCCATCCGCGCTCCAAAATGAAGTGGAAATCATATGTTGAATTTCACGTTCCTTTCCGTCTCTAAGTTTTATTTTCAATTTTTTTTTGGGTTCTTCTCGCTCCCTATCGCGAACAATTAAACTAGTATCTTTAACTTCTTTTGAATATTTTAATTCTTCCGGATCTTTTTCAGATATCTCATTTATTGGATCACCATCCCACTCCGGATCAGAAAAATGCTTGTATGCATCCACAAAGTCGTAAATTGTAAAATATTCTTTTCCATCAAAAAGTCTGGTGCCACGCCCGATGATTTGCTTAAACTCAATCATAGAATTCACCGGTCTCATCAAGACAATATTTCGTATATTTCGCGCGTCCACACCGGTTGAAAGTTTTTGTGAGGTAGTCAGAATAGTTGGAATGGTTTTTTCGTTATCCTGAAATTCGCGTAAAAATTGCTCTCCGCGTGCGCCATCGTTTGCCGTTACACGCACGCAATAATTCGGATCTTTGCTTTCCTTCATCTGATTTATCAAATCGCGAACAGCCAGCGCATGATCTTGAGTGGCGCAAAATATGATGGTTTTTTCGTTTTGATTTATTTCATCCAAAACTACACGAACTCTTTTGGCTTCACGCTCTTTGATAACAATAATTTTGTTAAAATCAGGTTCTTCATAAATCTTGCCTTCTTCCACTTCGCCCTCAATAACTTGATCATCCGAAGTATAAACATAATCATCCAGCGTGGTCATAATCCTCTTTACTTTGAAAGGAGTGAGGAATCCATCATTAATACCTTCTTTAAGCGAATATGTATAGACCGGCTCGCCAAAATATCTATAAGTGTCTACATTATCTTGTCGTTTTGGCGTGGCGGTTAAGCCAAGTTGTACAGCGGGAGAGAAATACTCCAAAATCCCGCGCCAGTTGCCCTCGTCATTTGCTCCGCCTCTGTGACACTCGTCAATAATAATAAAATCAAAAAAGTCGCTTGGATAATCGCCAAAATAGGGCGTGCCGTCTGAGCCACTCATAAAAGTCTGAAAGATCGTAAAATACACACTTCCACTCATGGGCACGCCACCCTTTCTACGAATATCCAGTGGGTTTATACGAACCCGAGAATCTTCTGTAAAAATTGAAAAGTCATTTGAGAAAGCTTGATCCGCTAAAATATTCCTATCAGCCAAAAATAAAATTCTTGGACGACGGCTACTATCTCGTTTCAAATTCCATTTTGATTGAAATAATTTCCAGGCAATTTGTGAAGCAATCAGAGTTTTCCCTGTTCCTGTCGCCAGAGTCAGGAGAATTCTATTCTTTTCTTCTGCCACAGCATTCAAAACATTATTAACGGCAATTTCTTGATAATATCTCAAGGTTTTTAACCCCTCAAATTGAACCTGTCCAAATGCATCCTTCCACTCATTTTGATCTGAATATGTTTTATTCCATAATTCATCGGGAGTAGGAAAATCTGAAATTACACCTTCATGACCCGACTTTATAGACATTTCATAAATTTCTTTGCCATTGGTGGCATAGGTATAATCAATCTGCAATTTCCCCGCGTATGCTTTAGCTTGTGCCACTCCTTCGGTCGCTTCCAGATTTTCCGCCTTGGCTTCTATGACAGCTGTTTTTTGATTTTTATACACCAAAACATAGTCAGCAATTTCCGGCTTGGCTCTGGTTCCGCCGGCTTGGATTTTGCCGTCAGTAATACGAAATTCGCGTAGGACCTTTGATCCTTCGACGATGCCCCAACCGCTCGCCTTGAGTTTTGGGTCAATATATTCGGCTCTGGTTTCAGCTTCGTTCATAAAATTTATTTTATAGTCTTAATCAGATCCAAAAAAGCATAGACTTTATTACGCTTTTGTTTTGGTGTAATATCAACAATGATTTTAGCTTTCAGAAATTTATCTATCAAGGTATATAAGGTTTGATTATTTGAAACTTTTGAAAGTTTTTTGATAGATTGAACAGTGAAACGAGGCTTAATAAACAGAGCGTCCAAAAAAGAATTGGCGTAAATTGAATTAATTTCAGGCATTCGTTCCCTCAGGTCTTTGTAGAGTTTTTCTATTTTTACAACTCGCTCAAGAGTAAGTTTTGTTTGCTCATAAATCGCATCAAGAAAGAATTTTATCCATGGAATCCAATTTTCTTTCTCGCTAACTTCTCGCAATAATTCGTAATATACATCTCTATGAGTTTCCAAAAATTCGCTAATATAAATATTTGGATGGGCGGTAATTTTCTTTTCATACAAAAACAATGGGACCAACAATCTGCCAACTCGTCCATTTCCGTCCATAAATGGGTGTATCGCTTCAAATTGATAATGAACTATCGCGATTTGAACCAAAGGATCAACTACACTTTCGCTGTGAATATATTTCTCTAAATTTGAAAATAATTCAGAAATCTGTTGTGGTTCAGGCGGAACAAAAGTCGCATCTTCAATAGAAGCACCATACGGACCGATAAAAACCTGAGTTTTTCTAAATTCTCCAGGCGCCTTAGTCTGCCCACGAACTGAACTTAAAAGTGTTTTGTGCAAATCCTTAATTAGATTTTCTGCCAGTGGTTTTTTTTCTAAAAATTCTTTTCCTCGTTTGATTGCTAAACGATAATTAAAAATTTCTCTATAATCCTTCTCTTTCTCATTTTCTTCTGACTTTATTTCTCGTGCATCAAACATCAAGACTTCGTCAAAGGTGGCCTGCGTTCCTTCAATTTTTGAACTCAAAACCGCCTCTTTCGTTTCAAAGGTTCGTTGGATAATCTCCGGATTAGGTAATCTTTTTACTGCTTCGTCATAGCGAGCCACAATATCTCTAGCTTTTACAATATTCGTAAAAACAGAAGTGAAATCAAGTTTTGGCGGTAAAAGTGGTGTGATAAAAGGTTTTTTTGCCATATTTTTTATTTAATTCTAACTGCTGGAATTATAGCACTCCTTATTCCAGTTTGCAAGCATTTTCTAGAATAATGCTACTGACTATTACAAGGTCTAGAATAAGGTGTGCTGTTGTTCTATTTTTATACGATAAACTGGAATAATTAAAAAAGATAGATACAAACTTGCAATTTTTCTATAATTCGCCGTTAAAGGCACGCTTTAGGACTGATTTTTCCAACTCCTCCAAATCCACTAATTTTTGTTGATATATTTTTTCCAGTTTTTTGGTTTGATCCGCAAGCGCATCCAGTTTTTTAACGATGGATTTTTGCTCAGCGAGGGATTTTGGAAAATGAACTATTTCGGAATGAACGTTATTTCTATTTAAAGTAGGCACTCCGGCACCTGAACTATATTTTTGAAGATTAAATTGTTTAAGAAAATAAAAAACAAATCGCTCGTAATTTCCGCAGAAATTTTTAATATACAAAGCTGTATTAAGTGGCCAAAAATCTTTCTCAATATAATGAACATTGCCAATCGTTCCACTTCTACCAGTTACAACACCTGGGGCTTTTACTCTGAAAGCATTTATCTGATCGGTAATTCCATTTGAACTAACCAAGGGGTACATACCAATGCTTCGTTGATGCGATGGCAAGTCAAAACCTCTTTGCAAAACACAAGCCTCATCAAATCTTTTCTCCTCCCAATCTTTTCCCGGATTCGCAAAAACACTCTGCAAATACGATTCAAAAAGCTCTTTGGAATTTTGGAGATTTTTTTCGGCATTTTCTTTCGCCCTCGCGACATCTGCAAAAACCTCATCCAAAATCTTCACAATGCGGTGTTGTTCGGGGAGGGGTGGGAGAGGGATTTCAATTTTTTCAATTTGAGTCTTACTAATTGAGTCAAATACTGCTCCCTTGTTACCAACAATTTCACTTTCGAATAATTGCAAAAAATTAAATAAATAATCTTTATCAATTCCTTTTCCACTCCTAATGGCAGCGAGCCCACGACCAATACAAATTATTTGTGTTGCAAAATTAGTTGGTCCGACTGGGGCACGAATTGACATCAGAATATCTCCATCTATAGCTTCTTTCGTTGTTTTAGTTGTCCATGTTGTCGGCTCTCCTAAAAATTTTTTACCAAATTCTTTTTTGCCCTGGTAAAAAGGCAAGCCGCTGCTTGATTTATTATAAAATTTGCCCTCTGGCGACTGACCCGCAATCACGTCACAAACCTCGCCGAGTTTTTTTATTTGCCAGTTAGTTTTCATATATTATTCGACAATTGTTAGAGTACTTCCTATTTTTTTGAATTCATCTTCAATTTCCAAAAGGCAAGAACGAATTGATTCTTTTGCTCTTTCACAAAGTTTTATATAATCAATAAGAAGTATATTTTCTTCTCCTATCTCTACATCTTCTAGCGGAACTGCCCCACCAATAATTCTTTGAACATACAAATAAGCGTTGACTATATTGGTTATCAATATATCGTTATCGATACCTGCAAACGCAATCGAAGATTGAGCAGCTATATATGATTCTTGGGAAAGAATGTTTGTAAATTTACTTAGAGCTTTTAAGTCTTCCCTTTTGTCGGTTTTATCTAAAGAGGATATTGCTATTGCTGCATCTTGCAAATTATCTATATATTTTTTATTTGATATTAATTCTGTTTTAATAAATACTAGAATGCTTCGTAATATTTTCTTATCTCTTTTCTTTTCACTAAAACTATTAATAAATAAACCTGCCGGAATGCCTGCGCTGACACCTATAAGGGTAGCTATTACTTGAGGATAAATGTTTAACATGAGTTGACTATTTAAAAATAAGACAATTTTATTCCCCCAAAGATCAATAATCGTTAGGATAATTAATACCAATAATGAAATAAGTATTTCATTAACTTTCCATTTTGCTTGCCAGTTAGTTTTCATAAATTAAACTCTTTATCAATTTCTTTTGCCATTTCTCTAAGTTCATCGAAAGCCTTATCAAGCGATTCTACGTAAACATCCAAATCAAGTTGATCAACATCTTCATTCATTGAAATCATCTTCTCAATTCTTGGCATTATTTTTTCGATATGTTGAATTACCGAAATTAACCCTGCAATCTGTACGCCTTGTTCATCAACCTTTTCGATTTTAAATCGTTTTTTTATCTCTTCCTTAAAATTTTCATAAATAGACTTGAGGGATTCAAAATTAATACGAGAATATTCTCTTGATCTTTCAAAAGACCATAATTTTTCTACACGGTAACCAGTTGAAGCCAATAAATCGACAAGACTTCTAACTTTAAGTTTTTTTTTATGTGCTTGTTCGTCTTCACTGATTTTCCTCATAACCCTGTCAATTTCTTTAATTAATAAATTATGTTGGACATTAATAATATCTTTTAAGTCTATAGTTTTATGCAAAAAACCATCCTTAGACCAAACTCCATACTCGAGTGAGTTTATATTATTTGTGCGGGAAATCGAGGTATAAGTTTCGCTCTTAGTTGAAATTGGATGACCAACCGTCTCAATTCTAATCATTCTGATTTTAGATAAATCTGGATACTCTCTACGCCAATCAGGTGTTGTAATTTTTATAGCCTTTTCTAAATGTGAAATTGCATCTTGCTGAACGACCATTGCTTGCAATAACCCATATACTGCCAATCTACTGAATTTATCCAATGATAAATATTCGTCAATTGCCTCTTGTGTGTCTTCGATATTATCTGCCGCTGTCCATAATTTACTCCAATCACCAGCGTCTTTTCTCTCCCATACACTCTGTTTATAACAAATTGAAGAATTTAATAAATCTCTTAATTTATGGGTTTTCTGTTGCAAATTTAGAGTATTCATAATATCTTTTTGTTATTATCCAACTTCTTCATCTTCTTCGGCAAAACGTCCGCCTTTTTTAATCGCAAACTCTTGGCATTTTTTGGATTCACAATACTTTCTCCTGTCTGTTTTTCAATTTCCAGTCTGGCTTTTTTTGCAGCATATCCACCTTTACGCGCTACACCTTTATTTTCTTCCAACCCCTTCGGAATTTGTTTTTTGGATATTTCCGCTGTTGATGCTTCCGCCAACATATTAAGCACCAATTCCAAATTAGACATATTGTCACGCAAATTTTCTTTTTTCAGTCCTTTGAATTTTTTGTAATCCTTCACACTTTTATCCGCCCAGGCTTTGGTAATTTCGTCTGTCAAAATAGCATATTCCAACCCTTCTTTCATCCCTCGCTCTTGCCATTCATCGGTCAATTCTTTTCGCACTTCAATACTCTTGAGCCGTTGATTGATCCACTCTTTGGAATAACCCTTTTTTAGATAGGTTTTCATCGCTCGATCCATTGCCAATTCCGGATCTTCAGTTTCTTCAATTCTTTCATAGCCCACTTGCGCCAGCCACAGCTTGAAAGGCTCAGCTTTGGGTGAGGGGATAGATTGAATAAATCGCAATAAATCTTCAGTTGCTAGGCAATCAGTTAAATATTTTTTGCCATCAGCGGCTAACATTTTCAGTTGGTTACATTTTGTAACCACCTCACTACCTTCGGCTTTTAGTCTATTTTTCAAGACTTTCCAATAGTTGCGCGGATCACTACTCTCTGTGAGAACGGCAACCACATCGACGACAGAAAAATACCACTGCTCTTTGGCTTCATCCCAAAGCCTACGGACCTGTTTTTCATTGAATAAAATTATTGAATTTTCTTTTTTCATACTGTTTATAAAAATGACTTGATACTATCCAAAATCTCCCCACTCTCCTTGTCCAACTTCTTCATCTCCTCTAAAATCTCTTTTGGCTCACGCAATACCACCTCATCGTTTTTGTTCGGATTCTTCACTGACAAATCGAAAGTCACCTGATCAATGTTTTTCGCGTCTATTGACCACGAATTGACGCTGTCTGCCGTGGTCTTTTGCAGTTCTACAAATTCCGCCAAATCACTTTCACTAAGAGGCTGGCCCTTGCCGAGATTGCGGGTAAGATTGAGCTGATAAAACCAAACTTTCTTTGTTGGCGAACCTTTTTCGAAAAACAAAACTACAGTTTTAACTCCTGCCCCTTGAAAAGCCCCGCCCGGTAAGTCCAAAACGCTGTGCAGATTACAATTTTCTAAGAGAAGTTTTCGCAGTGATACGCTTGCATTGTCCGTGTTAGAAAGAAAAGTGTTTTTGATAACGATGCCCCCGCGACCACCGGTTCTTAAAATTTTGATGAAATGCTGGAGAAAAAGAAACGCAGTTTCACCGGTTTTGATGGGGAAGTTTTGCTGAATTTCTCGACCAATACCAGCACCAAAAGGAGGGTTGGCAAGTATCACATCAAAACGATCTTTTTCTTGAATATCGTTAATATTTTCCGCCAGCGTGTTCATATGGCGGATATTTGGCGCCTCTATGCCGTGCAAAATCATATTCATAATACCGATGATGTAGGCGAGGGATTTTATTTCTTTGCCGTAAAAAGTCTTGTTTTGTAAAATTTGCATCTGGCTGGAAGAAAGTTTGGATTGATTTTGCGTGAGATAGTTGTAGGCCTCCACCAAAAATCCGGCGCTTCCACATGCGCCGTCATAAATCGTCTCGCCAATTGTGGGTGCGACTACTTTGACAATTGTTTTGATGAGTGGACGCGGCGTGTAATACTCGCCACCGTTTCGTCCGGCGTTGCCCATATTCTTAATCTTGGCTTCGTATAGATGAGACAATTCATGCTTTTCTTCGTACAGGCGGAAATGCATGTCATCAACAACATTCAAAATCTCTCGGAGTTTATAACCGCTAGAAATTTTATTTTTGAGTTCAGAAAAAATTTCGCCGATCTTATATTCAATCGTATTCGGGTTTTCGGCTCTAAACTTTTTGAGATAAGGGAAAAGTGTGTCATTTACAAAGTCTTTGAGATCATCGCCATCCAACGCTTTATTGTGATCCAACTTCCCTCCGTCATTTTTTGGACAAGCCCAAGAAATCCAACGATATTCAGGAGCTAAAATATATTCATATTTTTTCCCAGACAAAGTAGCTGATTTTTTTTTGTCTTCTTCTAAATCATCAAGGTATTTCAAAAACAAAATCCACGAGGTTTGCTCGACATAATCCAGCTCGGTGCCGCAACCGGAATCGGTATGAAGTATATTGTCGATATTTTTAAATGATTGTTCAAACATAGTTTTATTTCATTAAATCAACCCTCCAAAGGCGGGCAGGCAAGCAAAATGCTGAGCTTGTCTTGGTATTTTTTTATATTCGTGGCTATGGTTGACATATCTTAGTATATTCTCATTCAATAATGAGCATGAAACGGGGTTTTAGAAATCGATAGGTTTCTGACCAATTGTATCAAATATTCTTACACCTCTTCATACACCTCGGAGGTGATCACCTCCGAGGTGATATTTTTTCAACTTCCAAAGTGGCAATCCGTCTCTTTTTCGCGATCATGCTGCGGATTGAATCCGCCGAAAGTCCCGACATTACATCGGGGCAAAGTGCTGTGTTTTTTGGACGAAGTTCGAACATTTTTTGAAGAAAATCCTGAAAACTAATTTGGACTCGGCTTTTTAATATTCGGCTAATATTTTTAGAATCCTATCAGCCAATATTGCGAATTCTACCTTCGATTTTTCGATATTTTCTTTTGTTCCAATATGAATTTCCTCTATGAGCGCCGGATCTAAATCAAATATTGCCACGCCGATTTCTTGACACTTCGCTGGGATTCTTCCGTAGTCTTGTATTTCTGCCAATGGACTTTTCCAGCTTTTTTCAACCAAACCATTTCGTCCGTGTTTTTCAGAAAGATAATTTTTTACTTTCTTTGGAATTTCCTCAATCCAGTGCCGATGATTTTTTATTGGTTGTTTGCCATAAACATTATACGAGTTCACGATATATCCAATAAAAAGCCCGTCACCCGAAAGCACGAATTTGCTTTCCGTATTGCCCGAAAGAGCTTTGCCGGTCACTTTCCAATTTTGCTTCCATTTCTCGAATATGCTACCCAAATTTTCAATCCCCTGAACACTAAATGCATCTGGCATCATTGGCACAGCAAAATAATCCGAGCCAAGAAAAATTATCTGATTCAAAAGTGAAAGGCTCGGAGATGTATCAATAACAAAAATATCGATTTCATCCTTCAATCCTTTTTCGCGCAAAAATCTATCAATAGCGCTTGTTTGGAAGTAACCCAGTTGTTGTCCAGCTGCCGCTTGTCCAAATGCCGACACTAGCAAATTTTCATACAAAGAAAGATTAACGCTTCCTTTTAATAGAGATAAATTACCTTCACTATTCACCACTGGAAGAAGTGGTACACTCAAATCAATATCACTGCCACCTTCGATAATTCCTTTCAGCACATCATAAACATCTTTTTCCGTCGAAGAAAATATGGTTTTTTCATACTGATTATCACCCAAGGCTAATCGTGAAAGATTGCATTGCGGATCAAGGTCAATCAACACAGTCTTGTAACCTTGCTTAGCAAATGACATGGCGCAATTAAAAGCCAGCGTTGTCTTGCCGACTCCGCCCTTATTGTTGGCAAATAGAACCTTTTTTGTTCGAGGAAATTTCATTGATTTTAGTATATCAAATAGGCTATTTTTTACAACTCCCCACCCCTTCCTTTTTGCCCGTCTGCTTGGGATCAACCCCCAAGACTTTTTGGCGGACGGATTTATTTTATCAAATTCCAATTGTCGAGAAAGTATCCCATCTCATGACCCATATTTCCAAGATACACTTTTCCGTCTCTAAATCTGATATTTACGCGATAGCGTTTTCCGTGTCCGACTTCCAAAATTGCTTTTTCATGGACTTTCTTTTCCACTTCGTGAAATGGCAGAATCAAAAAATTGTTTTTCTTCTCACCGTGCAGAACAAAATATAGTAAATATTTCCGTTGCTATGGCACTCAAACCACGAAAAAGAAGTTCCGAGCACACAAGATGCTCTCCACCCCAACCGGTAAATCCACTCTCAATCACAATTTTTTCTTCTTCGGCTTTTTCGCCTTTTTTAATATCTCAATCGCTGATTGTTTGAAAGTGTTCATTTCTGATTCGTAATGTATTGGCTTAATTTTTTAATCTTACTTTCGTCATTTAGGCTTTCCAATTTTTCAATTACATATTTTAACAATCCATGCAACTTATGATTTAGTGCATTTGAATCAATACCAATAGCATTCTCTGTTGTTAAACAAAAAACATCTCTACTTCTATATTGCAACGTCAAGTTTACAAAATCAATACCCGGCATAAATGGTAAACCTGCGGCAGAGATTATTTTTGGCGTATACTCATGCGCGAGCTTATTGCGGATTGATTGAATTTTACCAGCATCTTTTTTGTTTATGCCCGTAATGTTTGTGGTACTTTCTAAAAATTCTCTTAATCTTTTTCCAGATCCAGTTTTTAACGAATCTGCTTTCGGAACAATAATTAATTTTTTTATTGAGTCATCACATTTTTTCTTTTCATTACTAATTTTCTCGATATCATCATTTGAATAAAAATCATCCGCACCAGCGTTAATTATTACTTCAATAGTTGCCAAAAATTCCAGCGTTGCAAGGGTGGATAATAGAACAGTAAAGTTTCCTCCGCCGATGGGAATCTTTTTATTATCTTGCTCTACAGTTGGAACACACTTTGCATATAAATATGTATTTCCGTCGGCAATACAGAAATTTATAATCATTGAAATATAATCAATAATTTCTTTTTTATTCATAATTTGCATTCATATTTCTTCTCCCCACACTCCCGCTAAGATTTCTTCAATCCGCTTTTCAGCTTCAGATTTCAAGAGTCGCACGCCTTCCAGTGCCTGCATTTGCTTGTCCAGTTTTTCCACGAGTATTCTTACACCTCCGAGGTGATCACCTCGGAGGTGATATTTTTTCACTTTTTCGCGATCATGCTGCGGATTGAATCCGCCGAAAGTCCCGACATTACATAGGGGCGAAGTGCGGAGAGGGAGGGATTTCCCACGTCACTTCGTTCCTCTGGATAAACTTCTCATCCCTCCCATTCTTCGTCAATCCCAGTGGCTTATCGCACTTATGCTTGTCGAAGTGCGGTGTGCGTTCGAAAAAATTCGAACTGATTTCGCCCAAAATTTGTAAGGCGGGCGGAATTCCCCCCCAAAACCCCCCTTCCGCCCGCCAACGGAAGCGACTCTTTCGGATCGGACGATTTCAAGTTTTTCGTTCCGCTTTTAGCGGAACTCCGAGCTTCGCTCGGTTTGGCGACAAATTCTTTTTTATCCTTTCTCTAATATATCGGGTTCTTTCTGTCTTAAAAAATCTTGAAAGAGCCCTTGTCGATTGGCGAGGCTGTCAAAAGTTCCTTCCTGAACAATTCTTCCTCGCTCAAAAACAAAAATCCTATCAGTGTTTTTGAGTGTAGTCAGTCGGTGTGCAATTGTTATCGTTGTTTTATCCTTGAACAATTGTTCAATATTTCTCTGGATTTTTATTTCGTTTGAATTGTCGAGGGCAGAAGTCGCCTCGTCGAGTATCAACAGCTCTGGTGATTTGAGTATCAATCGAGCAATTGCTAGTCGTTGCTTTTGGCCTCCACTCAAGTTGTTTCCGTTCTCGGCGACTCTGCCCGACAATCCGCCAAGCGAGCTTTCTATTTCTTCATACAAATTCGCCAATTTTGCCACCTTGACAACTTCTTCGTCTGTTATATTTTCTCGCTGGCAACCATAGACGATATTTTCTCGAATTGAGCCCGAAAATATGTGCGTCTTCTGCGGTACATACGCCATACGATCAGCAATTTCTTCTCTGTTAATTGTGTCCAGATTTTTGCCGAAAATCTCAACTTTTCCGGAATAGCCATGCACAAGTCGCAAGAGAATTTTTATGAGCGTAGACTTACCGCAACCTGACGCACCAGCTATACCAATTTTTTCTCCTTTTTTGATAACAAAACTTATGTTCTGCAAAACTGGCGAATTTTCGTATTTGAAAGATAATTTATTTACCTCAATTGCCTTGGCGTTGCTTGAGGAGAATTTTTTCTCGCCATGTACCTGAAAAGAAATATCTCGCGGCTGATTGAGTAAGTCGTACAAATCATTCACTCTTATCGAACTCTCATGCGCCTCATCAAGTATTCGATGAATCTCACGCAAAGGCCCGGTTATACTCATAAATAGAATCGAATACACGAGAATATCACCTTTTGTAATTACTCCTTGCGCCGCGAGAAATATTGAAAGAGAAATGACAAGAATGTAGAAAAATCCTTCATTGAGATACTTACCGGAATCAAACAACGCCATAAAAATATGATGTCTGATTTCCTTTTTCCGCATTGCCTCCGCGACTTCTTCAACTTTCGCCACTTCTTGGTTTTCGGTGTTCAATGCTCGTACTGTTTCTATGCCACCAAGCATTTCAACAACAGCGCCGTCAATTTTTTCCTTGCCGCGCAATAGCGCAACCCGTATCCCTTTTTGCGAGGATACTTGCCACACGATAATAAAAAGCCCTACTGGAATTACTAAAATCATTACAGAAGCCAGTAACGGTTTTTGGGTTAACGCGATGATAATTGCGGCTAACGCGCTGAAGAAAGCGGGAAAGAAATCGAGGAATCCGAGCTTAATAATCTTTATCATTCCTTGGATTGATCTAAAAATTCTTCCATGCAAAGAACCGATTTGTTGCTGGTTAATATTCGCAATATCTGTTTTGAGCAAATGCTCAATTACATTTACCGTCTGTTTCTTATCCGTTTGCGTGGCAACATTCTCAACAAAATATTTCCTCACAACGGTCAGGGTTTCGCGTACAAGAATGATTCCTATAACCAAAGCGAGAAATGGAATTGCAAAGCTAAAGTCAATATTTGCAGTCCCCACGAGCTTATCTACCAAACGACCTAAAATAACGGCGGGCAAGTTTGTGAGAAATCCAGTGATGAGCATGAGGAAAGAGGCGAAAATCAGCGCCATTTTCTCTGACTTCCCCATCAGACGCAAAGTGCGCCTGAATCCGTTTAGTATTTCGATAAGTTCTTTGTTCATATTTTTATTTCATCAACTCATCAAGACTAATTCCCAAACCTTTAGCGATTTTCATCACGGTTTGAATAGATGGTTTAGTGATAACATTTGTTTCAATCTTGGTTAGTGTTGTATAGGGAAGATCGGATTTTCTCGCCAATTCGTCCTGTGTTAATCCTTGCTTATTTCTAAGCAGTTTTATCTTATCCCCAATGTTTTCTATATTGTTTTGACTTTTCATAGTTTCCTAAGCATGATAGTTTTAGTATGGGTGCTTATGTAACCCTTCATAAATATGATAACAAATAAAATGAAAGTAGTCCAATTAAAAATGAGGGAAGCCCGCTTTTGGTCAGCCCCCGCAGTAGCGGGACAAAGATA
>Ga0209702_10006063_pt1 | contig 15854 bp, 20 predicted proteins | sample FRY01_FD_187210 | JGI IMG/M metagenome (GOLD analysis project Ga0209702, IMG submission 187210) | Freshwater microbial communities from Lake Fryxell liftoff mats and glacier meltwater in Antarctica - FRY-01 (SPAdes) (version 2) | ecosystem: Environmental > Aquatic > Freshwater > Ice > Glacier... | reverse complement strand
CGACGCCTGGAACGCCCTCGCCGGAATGCCCGACACCATACGATCAATCGCAACCCGGGAATGGGCGAAAGAAGTCAGCACATAGGGCGGTTGGTATCACAAAGGCTTTGCCAGCGCTCGGATCAAACGGTGGCGGGCTTCGGGCAAGGCACGGCCTTGCATCCCTTCCACCAATTCGCGCACCAGAAAATGCCCGGTGATGGCAAGGCCTTGCCCCAGTTCCGCCCGGCTTGCGCCGCCCTGCCCCATCAGGCATTGCGGCAAGGGAAACAGCCGGTCCACCCAATCCCCCGCCCCAGCTCGGCTTACAGCGCGCCCGGTTTTAGGGCTGACAAAGGCCAGATCGTCGCGCGCGCCCGTCACCGCGCAGCGCGCAAGATCAAGCCCAAAGCCCAATTCCTCCAGCAGCGTCACCTCCCAGCGCAGGTACAGCGCGGGCCAATTGGGGTCATGTTCCAAGGCCGCCAACAGCGCCATGGTCGCGCGGTACAGTGCAGGATGCGCGTCCCGCTCGGGCAGGGCCACGCGCAGCATCGCACAAACGGCAGATAACCCGGCAAGCGCCAAACGGTCTGCCAACAACCCCGCGCGGCTTTGCAACGGCTCCACAGAAAAGCTGCCAAGATGGTCCTCCAGCCGCGCGCGCCAGACCACGGCAAGCTGCGTGCCGGGCTGCATCACAGCCGCCATCTTGCGAGAAGCCCCCCCCCGCACAACCCCCGCATGGCGACCATGCGCGGCGGTAAACACCTCAATGATCGCGGAGGCCTCTCCATGCGCGCGCATGGCAATCAGCACCCCTTCGTCTTGCCAATCCATGGCGCAACTATGGCCGCGCCCGCGTCACTCCGCCAGCCCCTCTTGTTCCAGCAAGTGGCGGCCCGTCCGGTCCTCCAACTCAATCACCCAAATGTCAGGATCAAAGCCGCGCTGACGGGCAATGGCCGCGTCCACCTCCGCTTCCGGCCCTTGCGCCAGAACCACCCAAGCCCGCGCGCCTGACATCAGGTTGAATGACCGCTGATACGCGCAAGCCGTCCCATCCAAAGGCGCTTGCTTGACCAAAACCGCCCCCGCCGTCGCATCCCCGCGTTTGGTGACAAAGGCCGGGATATCCGCCAGCCGCAACCGCGTCAGATAGGCCTGCACCCAAAATTCCGCCGTCAGCCGAACGCCCATCCCCGCCCCCCTCATCTGTTCTCAAATATCCCCCGCGCGGAGCGCATCGGCCTTTCAACCAAAAACAACGCCCGCCCTCAATTCCCGTCCTTGAACTCCAGCCCCATCTCGGCATAGCGCTCCGGCTCCTCCAACCAATTCGGGCGCACCTTGACCTGCAAGAACAGATGCACCGGGCGGCCCAGAAACTCCATCATATCGACGCGTGCAGCTTGTCCCACAGATTTCACCGTCTCGCCCTTGTTGCCCAGCACAATCCCCTTGTGCCCATCGCGCATCACATAAATCAGCTGGTCAATCCGGGTGGAGCCGTCCTTGCGATCCTCCCATTTCTCCGTCTCCACCGTCAGCTGGTAAGGCAATTCCTCATGCAGACGCAGGGTCAACTTTTCGCGGGTAATCTCGGCGGCAATCATGCGCATCGGCAAGTCAGCGATTTGATCTTCGGGGTAAAACCACGGCCCCTCCGGCAATTCCCCCGCCAACCATTCGCGCAGCTTGTCCACACCATAGCCTTTTTCGGCGGAAATCATGAAGGTTTCCGCAAAGGGAAAGGCCTCATTCAGCTTTTGCGACAGGCCCAGCAGCACTTCGGCCTTCACCCTGTCAATCTTGTTGATCGCAAGCGCCACCTTTTGGCCCTGCGGAATCCGGTCGCGCATGCTATCGATGATCGCGGCGGTGCCTTCGGTCATCCCGCGATGCGCCTCCACGAGCAAAACGATCAAATCGGCATCGGCGGCACCGCCCCAGGCGGCAGCGATCATCGCACGGTCAAGGCGGCGGCGCGGGCGGAACAGGCCGGGGGTATCGACGAACACAATCTGCGCGTTGCCTTGCATCGCAATACCACGAATGCGCGCACGGGTGGTCTGCACCTTATGTGTCACAATCGAGACCTTGGAGCCGACCATCCGGTTCAGCAGGGTAGATTTTCCGGCGTTAGGTTCGCCAATCAAGGCGACAAATCCCGCGCGGGTGTTGCCTCCGCCGCCAACGGGGCCGCCAACCGGGCCGGGTGCAGTGCTTTCTGTGGTCATGTCTCTTGCTCCATCCGGGCCAAAAGGGCGCGGGCTGCGGCCTGTTCGGCGGCGCGTTTCGTTCCGGCAGATGCCTGTTCGGTTTCGTCATTGTCCAGCCGCACCGCAACCGTAAACACCGGCTGATGGTCCGGGCCAGAGCGGGCCTGTTCCGTGTAATGCGGCGGGGTCATGCCGCGGGCCTGCGCCCATTCTTGCAAGGCGGTCTTGGGGTCGCGCGCGTCTTCCTTGACAGAGGCGATCCGCCCCGCCCACAGCCGGGTTATCAGGCTGCGCGCCGCATCAAATCCGCCGTCGATATAGACAGCGGCAATCACCGCCTCCAGCGCATCGCCCAGCAACGCCTCCTTGCGCCGCCCGCCCGACATCATCTCGGACCGCCCCAGCTTCAGCACATCGCCAAGGCCAATATCGCGGGCCACATCGGCGCAGGTTTCCTTGCGCACCATCGCGTTGAAGCGGGGCGCAAGCTGGCCTTCTGGCGCTGCGTGGTCAGCGCCCAACAATGCCTCGGCCATCACAAGGCCCAGCACGCGGTCGCCCAAAAACTCCAGCCGCTGATTGTCGCCGCGCGTCGCCGAGGAAATGGAGGCATGGGTGACCGATTGCACCAGCAATTCGGGGTTCGCAAAGCTATGGCCCAAACGGGCCTCAAACGCGCGCAGATCGGCGGCAAGCTTCATTCCAGCGCCCTCCAGCACCGACGGGGGCGCCACGCTGTGACATCGGCCAAATTCGGGCCTACCCCCAAAAACAGGATGCGTGACACCCGGCCCACCACGTTTTCAAACGGCACAAAGCCAAGACCGCCCCGATTTTGAGCAAAGCGGCTGTCCATGGAATTGTCGCAGTTCACCAAAATCGCCAACGCGCCCAAATAGGGGATCGCCGCCAATAGCGCCCAATAGCCCGATCGCCCGGCATCATGCAGTCGCTGCACCAAAGCCACCATCAAAACCGCATTCAGCATGCCCAAAAACGGCAACAGCCAGCGCAGCGTTCCAGGCTGGCTTTGCCCCAGCATCAAAATCGCATACATCCCGCATAGGCAAACCCCCAAAACCAACCAGCCTCGCTTGCGCGAGGCTGTGCCGTTCCTATCGAAAACAGAACGTAAAAGGCTTTGGCGGGCCGTCATGCGGGCATTATTCCACAGCCTTGAAGAAGCGGTCCGACCGCCATGTCCAGAAATAGAACAAAGACGCCCCGGCAGAGGAGAACATGATCCTGTCCGCGCGCCCGATCAGGTTTTCGGCGGGCACAAACCCTACGCCGCCCACCGCCTGGCCAAAGCGGCTGTCGGTGGAATTGTCGCGGTTGTCACCCATGAAAAAGTAATGCCCGGCGGGCACGGTGAACACATCGGTATTGTCGGCGCGCCCATTGGTATCAATGTTCAAAACACTGTGGATGCGCCCCCCCGGCAGGGTTTCAGTAAAGCGCGACTTGGTGCATTCCGCACCCAGCCCCACCGCCCCATCCGAATTCTCGCAGCGCGGCAGCGAGGCCAGCGGGCCTTGGGGCGCGCGTTCCTCGGCAAACACGCCGTCCGGGGTTTGCGGCACTTCCACGTCATTCAGAATGATATTGCCATCGCGCATCTTGATCGTATCACCCGGCAGGCCGATCAGGCGCTTGATGAAATCGGCCCCCGTGACCGGGTGGCTGAACACCACCACATCGCCGCGTTCCGGTTCCGAAAACAGGATGCGGCCCGAAATGGGGCAGATCCCGAAAGGGCAGGAATATTTTGAGTAGCCATAGGCCATCTTGTTGACGAACAAGAAATCCCCGATCAGCAAAGTGTCCTTCATCGACCCGGAAGGTATCCAGAACGGCTGAAAGAAAAGCGTGCGGAAAATACCCGCAATCAGCAAGGCATAGACGATTGTCTTGATCGTCTCGACGATGCCGCCATCGGTTTTATCTTTGCTCGCCATGGGTCTTTTTTGCCTTTTGCTGCTTTGCGGCGTTACATGCGCGCGGGGGCGGGGGGAGTCAAGTAGATGGGGCCTGCGTGGCGGGGATCGGGCGGGCCTCGATCACCACAAAGGCCTGCGCCCAAGGATGATCGTCGGTCAGGGTGACGTGAATATGCGCCTCATGCCCCGGCGGGGTCATATCGGCAAGCCGTGCTGCGGCCCAGCCTGAAAGCTGCATCTGGGGTTGCCCGCTGCGCAGGTTGGACACCGCCATATCCTTCCACGCAATTCCCATCCGCAGGCCGGTGCCCAGCGCTTTGGAACAGGCTTCCTTGGCGGCCCAGCGCTTTGCATAGGTCGCGGCTATCGCGCGGGGGCGGCTGGCCGCCTTGGCCTGTTCGCGGGGTGTGAAAACCCGGTTGCGGAACCGGTCGCCAAAACGGGCCAGGGTGCCCTCGATCCGCTCGATATTGGCCAGATCGGACCCGATGCCAAGGATCATGCCAGACCGATACCCGCACGCGCCATATCCATGCGGCGGCGCATTTCCTCGATCGCAGGGCCAAAGCCGCGAAACACTGCCTCACCGATCAGGAAATGGCCGATGTTCAATTCCACCACCTCGGGGAACAGGGCAACATGGGCGGCGGTTTCGAAATCAAGCCCGTGGCCCATATGCACCTCCAGCCCCAGCGAATGGGCATGGGCGGCACCTATACGCAGCGCGCCCAACTCCGCTGCGGCAGCCTCCTCCGCGCCCTCGGCGGTCAAGTCGCAATAGCGGCCTGTATGAAGCTCTACCACGGCGGCCCCGATTTTGGCCGATGCCTCAATCTGTGCTGCCTCATACCCGATGAACAGGGACACGCGACAGCCTGCATCGCGCAAAGGGGCAATAAAGGCGGCAAGGCGGCTGGCATCGCCCGCCACATCCAGCCCACCCTCGGTCGTACGCTCCTCACGCTTTTCGGGCACAAGGCAGACGGCATGGGGGCGGTGGCGCAAGGCAATCGCCTGCATTTCTGCCGTGGCCGCACATTCGAAATTCAAGGGAATGGAGATGCCGGCCATAAGGGCTTCGATATCACCATCGCGGATGTGCCGCCTGTCTTCACGTAAATGCGCGGTGATGCCATCGGCGCCCGCCGCCTCGGCCAGCAAGGCCGCGCGCAGCGGGTCCGGCAATGCGCCACCCCGGGCGTTGCGGATCGTCGCCACATGATCGATGTTGATGCCCAGCCGAAGCCGCCCCAAAGGTATCATTTAATTCGTCCTTCCTTTTGGCCTGTTTCGGATGCCTACTTCAGGCCCGTCGCGCCAAAGATTAGCCTTTTGTCGCCGTCTCGTCATCCCCTGACATTGCAGCTTCACGCTGGGCGATCCGCTTGGCTAAACGGTCACGCAACTTTTTCTTGCGGCGGTTCTGATAGGCGATGATGACCGGAAGGCTGAGGTAGTACGCAGCAATCCCCGCGACCAGCCCCGGAATGATGCCGCCCAGCAGATAGGGCAAATAAACGCGGAAAAAGAATTGGTGAAGCCGGTCCCAATGGGCAACATCACTGGTGAACAAGGATGTCACATTGCGCCAGAACTCTGCCCCAGCCTGCCCGAAATCGGAAAAAATCTCCAAAGGCGACATGACGCCGGGATGGCCCAGAAGGTAATTCCCAAACTCCACCCCAAAGGCCGCAATGAAAGGGAAGGTGATGGGGTTGCCCACAAATGTCGCCATAAGCGAGGCGATGATATTGCCACGCATGACCCAGGCCAGAAAGGCCGCCGCCGCAAAATGCAACCCGAACAGCGGCGAGAAGGAAACGAACACCCCCGCTAAAATCCCGCGCGCAATGCGGTGCGGCTGATCGGGCAGGCGGCGCAGGCGGTGCTTCATGTAATGCGCAGCGCGGGCCCATCCACCACGCGGCCACAACGCTTCACCAATAACGCGCAGCCATGATCGTTTGTCCCTCCGTTTGAATACCATGCCCGCGCCAGTCCTTTTTCTAAATCAGGGCTTGCGCCGGGCATCACGATTGCGGCCCACTTCGGCCACATCTGTTTCGGCCTCAAGGGCTGTCATGATCATATGAAGATGCTCTACATCCCGCAGGTCCACGTCAATCAGCAAACGGTAAAAATCAGGTTTACGGTCAACGAATTGCAGGTCTGAGATATTGGCTTTTTGCTGGCCGATCAAGGTGCAGATGCGACCCAGAACGCCAGCATCATTGGAAATTGTCAGGTCAAGGCTGACGGTGTTCACGGCCGTATGCCGCCCCGCCTGCCAGTTCAGATCGACCCAGCGTTCAGGCTGATCCTCCAGCTCCGCCAGTGCCGGACAATCGATTGCATGGATCACAACGCCCTGCCCGCGATAGCTGATCCCAACGATGCGTTCGCCCGGCACGGGTTGGCAACAGGCGGCGCGGCGAAAGGTTTGGTCCGCGCTCAGCCCGATCACGGGGCGGCCTGCGTCCACCTCATCGCCGCTGTCTTGCACCAATTCTGGGTAAAGCGTTTGCAACACCTTGCGCGCCGTGACCTCCGCCGATCCGATCCGGGCCAGCAGATCATTCTCATCGCCCATCGCCATCATCTTGGCGGCAGTGCGCAGGGCCTTGTCGGTGGCTTTACGGCCCACATGGTCGAACGCGGCGCGGGCGAGTTCGCGGCCCAGCTTGATGAAGCGGCCCTTGTCCTCCTCGCGCAGGCTGCGGCGAATGGCGGCTTTGGCGCGGCCAGTGGTCACAATCTCGATCCAGCTGGCTTGCGGGCGCTGGCCTTCGGCGGTGATGATTTCAACCGACTGACCATTTTTCAACCGGGTCCACAGCGGCACGCGGATGCCATCAACCTTGGCCGACACAGTGGAGTTGCCGATCCGGGTGTGGATGGAATAGGCGTAATCCAGCGGTGTCGCCCCGCGCGGCAGTTGCACCACATCCCCTTTGGGCGTGAAGCAGAACACCTGATCGGTGTACATTTCCAGCTTTACGTTTTCCAGAAAATCGTCGTGATCTTCCTCGTTCATATTCTCGGTCAACCGGGCCACCCATTTCGCGGGATCAACCGCGAAGGGGTTATTGGCGCGCACGCCTTCGCGGTAAGACCAGTATGCTGCCACCCCCGCCTCGGCCACCTCGTGCATCTGGCGGGTGCGGATCTGCACTTCTACCCGCTTGCCATCGCGCCCTGAAACGGTGGTGTGGATGGAGCGGTAGCCGTTGTTTTTCGGCTGGCTGATGTAATCCTTGAACCGGCCCGGCACGGCGCGCCAGCGCTGGTGGATAACACCCAGCACCCGGTAACAATCCGCCTCGCTCCGCGTGATGATGCGAAAACCGTAGATGTCGGACAGGCGCGAGAAGGACAGATCCTTCTCCTGCATCTTGCGCCAGACGGAATAGGGTTTTTTCGCGCGCCCGTAAACATCGGCGTCAATTTCCGCGCGGTCCAACTCGGTCCGGATATCGGCGGTAATCTTGTAAACCACATCGCCAGCTTCACGTTGCAGCGTGATAAAGCGGCGGATGATGGAATTGCGCGCCTCTGGGTTGAGAACACGGAATGCCAGATCTTCCAACTCCTCGCGCATCCATTGCATGCCCATGCGGCCTGCAAGTGGTGCGAAAATCTCCATCGTCTCGCGCGCTTTTTGGGCCTGTTTTTCGGGGCGCATGGATTTGATCGTGCGCATGTTGTGCAAACGGTCGGCCAGCTTGACCAATATCACCCGCAAATCCTTGGACATGGCCATGAACAGCTTGCGAAAATTCTCGGCCTGCTTGGACTGCGAAGACGAAAGTTGAAGATTGGTCAGCTTGGTGACGCCGTCCACCAGTTCGGCCACCTCATCGCCAAACATCGCTGCCACATAGGAATAGGTGGCCTTCGTGTCCTCAATGGTGTCATGCAACAGCGCGGTGATGATGGTGGCATCATCCAGACGCTGCTCGGTCAGGATGGCGGCAACCGCAACGGGGTGTATGAAATAAGGCTCACCCGAATGGCGAAGCTGGCCGTCGTGGACACCCATCCCATAAGCATAGGCCCTGCGGATCGCATCGGCATTTGTGCGTGGGTTATAGTTGTGGACGAGGGCGACCAGGTCTTCAACGTCGATCATCCCCGCCACATCCTACTTTTGGCTATTCCGCCCTTCGCTTCAATTGCCGCCCTGTGCTTCCATCAAGGCGCGCAACAAACGCTCTTCGGACATGTCATCCGTTGCGGGACGGTCCATTTCGCCGCCCATCAGCAGGGCCATCTGGTCATCTTCCGGCTCATCCACCTCGATCTGGGTCTGATGGCTTTCGATCATCCGCTCCCGCAGGCTGTCGGCAAGCTGAGTTTCATCTGCAATCTCACGCAGGGAAACAACGGGGTTCTTGTCGTTGTCGCGGTCCACCGTGATCGGCGATCCTGCCTGGATTTCGCGCGCCCGGTGGGCGGCAAGCATAACCAGTTCGAACCGGTTCGGGACTTTATCAACGCAATCTTCAACCGTGACGCGGGCCATAAAGACACCCTTTCAGATATGAGGTTAAGAGCGGTCTGTGTAAGGGCTGGCAAAAGGCTTGACAAGCGCCTTATCCCGGCAGTTGGCCCCACAGGCACAACAAATTGCCGTGACTTTGGCGTTTGGACGGCGCGTGGGCGCGAATCATGGCTCAGGCGCTTGGGTCCGGCAGAGGACGAATGGCCGCCACATCGGGCGCAGGCAGGGCCGCAAGCATCTGCACCACGCTGAGTCCGGATACGGGGTGGCGCCAATCGGGAGCCACATCGGCAAGGGGGACCAGCACAAAGCTGCGGTCCGCAAGGCGCGGGTGCGGCAGGATCAACTGCCCGGGCGCCAGCCTTGCCTGATCGGTAAGCGGCAAATTGCACCAATGGGCGTGGATCTGTTCGCTGGGCAACACAATGTTTTCAAAGGCCAAAAGGTCCAGGTCCAGCACGCGGCCCGCCCAGCGGGTGGTTCGGCTGCGGCCATGGGCGGCCTCCACCCGGTGCAAAATCGCCAAGATGTCTTGCGGGGTCTGGCCCCGCTCCGCCTCGAACGCAGCGGCCGCATTTACATAATCCGGTCCAGCCCCCAAAGGAAGACAAGGTGTTGCAAAAAATCGGCTTTGCGCCCGCAGCGTCAGCCCGTGAAGTGACAGATCCACCAAAGCCCTGCGCAACGTCTCGGCGGGGTTCCGCACGCCTGACCCATGGTCACTTGGCAGGTTTGCGCCCAGCGCGACCAGAATGAGCATCTTTTCCAGCTTTTCACCCTTACACTTTCGTATAGTCCAACTTGCACTTCCAGATAGAAAGCACATAGTTATCTTTATTCGCAGATGTTTGATTTTTCGAATAATTACAACCTGAAAAGAATATCTGCGAAGTTTTTCGAGAGGAAAGATAATGTTTTACAAGGACGAGAGACTCGCTTTGTTCATCGATGGTTCAAACCTTTACGCAGCGGCAAAGTCGCTTGGGTTTGATATCGATTACAAGCTGTTGCGGCATGAGTTCATGCGCCGCGGCAAGCTGCTTCGGGCATTTTACTATACGGCGTTGCTGGAAAATGACGAGTATTCACCCATTCGCCCTTTGGTGGATTGGCTGCATTACAACGGTTATTCGATGGTGACAAAACCGGCCAAGGAATACACCGACAGTCAGGGCCGACGCAAAGTCAAAGGCAATATGGACATTGAATTGGCCGTAGATGCGATGGAACTTGCACCGCGGATTGACCATGCGGTGATTTTTTCGGGCGACGGCGACTTTCGCCCGTTGATTGAAAGCCTGCAACGTCAGGGTGTGCGGGTCTCGGTCGTCTCCACGATCCGTAGCCAGCCGCCGATGATCGCCGATGAATTGCGCCGCCAAGCCGATAACTTTATCGAGCTGGACGAATTGCGCGATGTCATTGGCCGCCCGCCGCGCGAGCCGCGCTTTGAGTCCAATGATGCGATGGAAGCGCCGGAAACGGTCAAGTAAAACTTGCGACCATTCTGCGACCATGTGGGGACGTGGCGCGTGATAAAGAAAACAAACGGTAAAAGGGCGCCTTCGGGTGCCCTTTTTTGCTGTGCCGGTTTTGCTTTGCAAACGCGCTTGAACTGCGGCATTGGCTTTTCATGGTGATGATCTCTGCCCTATTTGGTTTGTTCTTCGCGGCATTTGTCGCAGCAACACTTGTGCCTTTCCAATCCGAAGTGGTCTTTGTCGCGCTGCAGATCACCGCAGATGTGCCGGTTTGGGCGTTGGTGGTGGTGGCCAGCATCGGCAATACGCTGGGGGCGCTGGTGAATTATTACATCGGTCAGGGCATTACCCGATTTGAAGGCAAGCGCTGGTTTCCCGCAACCCCCGCCCAGATGGAAAATGCGGAACAATGGTTTGCGCGCTGGGGGGTTTGGGTATTGCTGGTCAGCTGGCTGCCTGCGGGCGATGTCATGACGGTGATGGCAGGCGTGATGCGCACGCCGGTCTGGCTGTTTCTGGCGCTGGTGGGGATTGCCAAGACCAGCCGCTATATCGGCCTTGCGCTGATCACGGCGGGGCTGATCGGCTAGCAGGGGCGCTGCCCCCCTTTGTCTTGCGGCAAAATGCCCCGGGGATATTTTCACCGAACACAAAGCGGCAAAAAGCAATGGGTGGGGCTGGACCTGCCCGCGCTGGCAGCTTACCTGTGAACCATTGGCAATCGGAGGCTGCGATGACCCCTTTGACACTATATCTCGCGGCCCCCCGCGGCTTATGCGCTGGTGTGGACCGGGCGATCAAGATTGTGGAACTGGCGCTGCAGAAATGGGGTGCGCCCGTCTATGTGCGCCATGAGATTGTGCATAACAAATTCGTTGTCGATGATTTGCGCGCCAAAGGGGCGATTTTTGTCGAGGAGCTTTCAGACTGCCCCGATGACCGCCCAGTGATCTTTTCTGCGCATGGCGTGCCAAAATCGGTGCCACTGGCCGCAGCGGCGCGCCAGATGATTGCTGTCGATGCAACCTGCCCTTTGGTCACAAAGGTCCATAACGAGGCCGCGCGCCATGCAGCGGACGGGTTGCAAATGGTGATGATCGGCCATGAGGGCCACCCCGAAACCGTGGGCACCATGGGGCAACTGCCCGAGGGTGAGGTGTTGTTGGTGGAGACTGAGGCGGATGTGGCGGGACTGGTGGTGCGCGATGCAAACCACCTTGCCTATATCACCCAGACCACCTTGTCAGTGGATGATACAGCCGGGGTCGTGGCGGCGTTGCAGGCCCGGTTTCCAGCGATTGTCGGGCCGCATAAGGAAGATATTTGCTATGCAACCACGAACCGACAGGCGGCTGTGAAAGCGATCGCACCAAAGGTGGATGCGCTGTTGGTAATTGGCGCGCCAAATTCCAGCAATTCCCTGCGCTTGGTGGAGGTAGGACGCGCGGCGGGTTGTGCCTATGCGCAGTTGGTGCAGCGCGCAGCCGATATTGACTGGCGCGCACTGGAGGGGGTGCGGGCTGTCGGGATTACCGCCGGGGCCTCGGCCCCCGAGGTGTTGGTGAATGAGGTGATCGACGCCTTTCGCGCGCGCTATGACACGCGGGTGGAGATTGTGGAAACCGCGCAGGAGAATGTGGAGTTCAAGGTGCCACGTGTTTTGCGCGAGTCTTGATCTTGGGGCTTGATCTTGGGGCTTGATCTTGGGGCTTGATCTTGGGGCTTGATCTTGGGGTTGCCGGCGGAGCCTGCGGCGCAGGTATTTTTACCAAGATGAATTGGCGGGCGGCTGGACCTTTGGGCATTGGCTGATTAGAGGTTGGGCCAACGTCAAGGAGATGTCGATGCCCCAGCTTTACGCCTATACCGATGGTGCCTGTTCCGGCAATCCCGGCCCCGGTGGCTGGGGTGTTTTGATGCTGGCGCGTGAAGGCGAGGCCGTGGTCAAAGAACGCTGTCTGCAAGGCGGCGAGGCTGACACCACCAACAATCGCATGGAACTTATGGCCGCGATTTCGGCGCTGGAGGCGCTGGCGCGCCCGTCTGATATTATTGTGGTGACTGACAGTGCCTATGTCAAAAACGGGATCACCGAGTGGTTGGCCGGGTGGAAGCGCAAGAATTGGCGCACTGCGGCGGGGTCGGCGGTGAAGAACGTTGATTTGTGGAAGCGGTTGGACGAAGCGCGGCTGCGCCACACGGTGGAATGGCGCTGGATCAAGGGCCATGCGGGACATGCGGAAAATGAGCGCGCGGATGAGTTGGCGCGGGCAGGGATGGCGCCGTTCAAGGTGGGGGCGGCGCGGTGACGCTGTTGTTGGCGCTGGATTTTGCATCGGTGGCGGTGTTTGCACTGACGGGCGCGCTGGTCGCATCGCGCAGTCAGTTGGACATTGTGGGATTCATCTTTGTCGCTTGTCTGACGGCGGTGGGGGGCGGGACGATCCGCGATGTGCTCCTGAACCGCGAGGCGGTGTTTTGGGTAGCTGACCCCACCATTTTGCTGGCTGCCGTAAGTGCTGCGGTGCTGGTGTTTTTCGGCGCGCATCGGTTGGAAAGCCGCTACCGCGCAATAGTCTGGCTGGATGCCTTTGCGCTGGCGATTGCTGTGCCTGCGGGGGTTGGGGTCGCGATGGGCATGGGGCAGCATTGGGGCGTTGTGATGGTCATGGGGGTCGCCACCGGTTGTTTTGGTGGCTTGCTGCGCGATGTGGTGTGCAACGAGGTGCCGCTGGTTTTGAAGCAGGGTGAGGTCTATGCGACCGCCGCCTTTGCGGGCGCGGGCGCGGCGGTGGCGCTGGTGGAATTTGGGTATTCCATGGGCGTGGCGCTGCTGGCCTGTGCGGGTGTGACGCTGGTGTTGCGGGCGGGCAGCATTGCCTTTGGCTGGGTATTGCCGGTGTACAAGACCCGGCCACCGCGTCCCGAGAGTCCAAAGCAGAGTTGAGAGCGTCTTTGCGGCAAGAACAGTCGCCGCCTGCGGCTCGCGGGCGGCTGGGCCCAACCTGAAGGCGATGCGCCCGCAAGGGCGTGTCAACGAAGGGCGGGAGTGGCCCCTTATTTGCGCCGATAGGTCAGGTAATGCTGCGGGCGGCCTTCGCGGATGGCTTTTTGCTCATACCGTGTGGAAATCCAATCCTCCCACGGGGTGGCGGTTTGCGTGATCAATTCAAACCCTGCTTGCGGCACCTCCTCCAACGTTTGGCGGACGTAATCGTCGATATCGGTGGCAATACGAAACTCTTCCCCCCGCTGCATCACCCGCGCCAACGGCATCAGGTGGTTTTGCGTGACAAAGCGGCGGCGGTGGTGGCGGGCTTTGGGCCAAGGGTCGGGGTAGTTGAGGAAGGTTTTTGCGATACAGGCATCGGGCAGCATGTCAAACAGGTCGCGCACATCCTCAGGGTGGACACGCAGATTGGCCACGCCAGCCGTGCGGATTTTACCCAAGAGCATGGCAACGCCGTTCACAAAAGGCTCGCAGCCGACAATCCCCACATCCGGGTTCAGCGCAGCCATATGGACCAAGTGTTCGCCGCCACCAAAGCCGATTTCCAGCCAAAGGGGGCGCGCATCACCGAAAAATCGTGTGGGGTCCACGGGCGTGCGGTTGGGGTTGTCAGCATGGCTGGTGCCGGGAGGGCGCAGGCGTTCGAGATCCTGTTCCAGATAGGTCTTTTGGCTCGAGCGCAGGGTTTTACCATGATGGCGGCCATAGAAATTGCGGCGATCCGGCGTGGTGTCTGGATGATCTTCGGTCATGGTGGCCCCCTTGGCTGGCGGGGGCGGGCGTAGCCTGTGGGGGTTGGGGCGTCAAGCCAAACTGCGGATCACGGGGCACGTCACGGGGCAAGAATGGGCCTGCGGCGCGGATATTTGCGAACAGATGAGAGGCGGGGCGTTGCTATTTAAGGGCGCTGGGGTGAAGTTGGCGCAAAGCCCATGCCAAGGATGGTGTCATGAAAACGATCTATTTGCTGAACGGCCCCAACCTGAACCTGCTGGGCAAGCGCCAGCCAGAGATTTATGGGCATGAGACGCTGGCCGATGTGGAGCGGGACTGTGCAGCCTTGGCCGCAGAGTTAGGGTTGGCGCTGGAAGCGTTCCAATCCAACCATGAGGGGACGATCATCGACACCATCCACGCCGCACGCGACAAGGCGGCGGGGATCGTGATCAATCCCGGTGCTTTTACCCATACATCCATCGCAATTTTGGACGCGCTGAACGCCTTTGAAGGGGCGGTGATCGAGGTGCATATTTCCAACGTCCACAAGCGCGAAGCGTTTCGTCATCATTCTTATGTGTCGTCGCGGGCTGAAGGGGTGATCGCGGGACTGGGCACCGAAGGCTACAAGGCGGCGCTGCGGCGTTTGGCGATGCTGTTGGCATGAGCGTGCGGATGGCCGTTGTTGGTGCGGGGCTGATTGGGCTGCGCCATGTGGCGGCGATTGAGGCGGCCTCGGGCGCTGTGCTGGCCTGTGTGATTGACCCGGCGGCGGCTGCGCGTGATGTGGCATTGGCGAGGGGCGTGCCGTGGTTTGCGGATTTGGGCGATATGCCCGTGGGGTTGGCGGATGGGGTAATTCTGGCCACGCCAAACCGGATACATGTGGCCCAACGGTTGGCCTGTGTGGCGCGTGGCCTGCCCCTGCTGGTGGAAACGCCGATTGCAACCGATGTGGCCGATGCACAGCGTTTGGTGGAGGCGGGTGAGGCTGTGGGCGTGCTTGTGTTGGTCGGCCATCACCGCCGCCACAACCCTTTGATCGCGGCGGCAAAGGCCATGATTGCGGCGGGCCGGATTGGACGGGTGATTGCCGTGCAGGCGTAGTTTTAGCTGTGCAAGCCCGATGATTATTTCGATGTGGGCTGGCGGCGCGAACCCGGCGCGGGGCCGGTGTTTATGAACCTGATCCATGATGTTGGACCTGCTGCGGCATTTGGTGGGCGAGGTGGTGGCCGTGCAGGCCCGCGTGGCGCATCATCGGGGGCATGGCGTGGAGGATACCTGTGTCGCCACGCTGGAATTTGCCAATGGCGCGTTGGGAACGATGAATATATCCAACACCATTCCTGCCCCTTGATACTGGGAATTGACCAGCGGCGAGAACCCAGCCTATCCGCCCACTGATCAGGCCTGTTATCTGATTGGCGGCAGTTTGGGCACGTTGGAGCTGCCATGTTTGCGGTTGTGGCAGCATCAGGGCCGGCGCAGTTGGTGGGAGCCGATTGCGGCCACAACACCGCCGCGCGCTTCGGGGGACTCTTTGGTCTTGCAAATCAACCATTTCGCGGATGTGATCGGGGGTAAGTGCCCGCCTTTGGTATCGGGGCGCGAGGGGATGCGCAGCCTTGCGGTGATCGAGGCGATTTTGGCATCCGCCGCGCAAGGAGTGCGGGTGGAATTGACCTGAGGGAGACTGATATGGATTTGCCGAAAAACACGTTCAAGGCCGCGCTGATCGCCGGGCAGCAGCAGATTGGGTTGTGGGTTTCCATTGCCAATGCCGGATCGGCGGAGGCCGTGGCGACCTGTGGCTTTGACTGGGTGATGGTGGACACCGAACACACGCCCAATGACCCCGCGCAGGTGCAGGAGATGCTGCAAGCCATGGCCCCCTACGCCACCCACGCAGGCGTACGCCCAGGTTGGAATGACGCTGTGGAAATCAAGCGGATCATGGACGCAGGCGCGCAGACGATCCTTGTGCCCTATGTGCAAACGGCG
>Ga0209702_10006058_pt1 | contig 15865 bp, 8 predicted proteins | sample FRY01_FD_187210 | JGI IMG/M metagenome (GOLD analysis project Ga0209702, IMG submission 187210) | Freshwater microbial communities from Lake Fryxell liftoff mats and glacier meltwater in Antarctica - FRY-01 (SPAdes) (version 2) | ecosystem: Environmental > Aquatic > Freshwater > Ice > Glacier... | reverse complement strand
ATATCGATTATGCCCGACATCGCTCGTGAGGATTCAGGATATTCCGAGAGTCAGAATGCGCATGCACATTCTGCGAGTCGTGTGGAAGTGAGGAAGTTTTTTGAGGCAAGCACGGTGACGGTTGGCGATATTGTGAAAAGAATCAACGAGTTCTCGGTAAATTTTCCACGATCAAGTGAAGTTTCTGCACAGTATGCCAATGCTGATGATTGGACTTTTTTGATTGTCAACAAATCAATACCTGTTAATACGTTCAAAATAATTGACTACGATTTCCCCTTCCTGGACATACCATCCCGATTTTTTCTTTCGAGACATTTTTGCTTTGCCATTGTAACAAACCCAACCATGGTTTTCAACACTGCTGAAGTGCTGCCCGGAAAAATCTCCATTCGAGACACTTCATATTTTGACGAAACTATGTTTGAAATTGGGTAAACAGTTGCCGCTGAAACTCACGTTCGAGGCGACAAGCATCTGAAAAGCCCCAATTACACAGACCTGCCACACCCTTATATGGTGTCTGGTGGCTCAATTTCTTTGGTATGTTTATTGCATATGCTCAATGTTTGCTGTTTTGTAATTAACCTGAGTCCATGTAGTCGTTGCATTTGCAACAGTATCGACAATTCGTTTCGATACTGGTATTCGTGGGTACTTGCATGTTTCTGGATACGTGGGGCGTGGGGAATGAATACCACACCAAGGCCGGCCCCAGAAAATAATGTCTCGACAAATAATTATCACACCGCTCGCATCTACACCGAAAATACTCGTATTATTATCACAGCACCTTGTGTCGACAAAAAACACTGCATCATCATTTCGAGTCATATATAAACGAGTCATATTTCGAGCTCAGATGTACAGCACCGACCAAATAAACCCCCTCCATCAGAATATCTCCTGCAATGAATTTCGTGCTCTTGCAGAAGCAAATGTAAAGAGAATGAAATTTATTCAAAACGAAACCGAGAGAATGGGACGTGAGTACGAACGCTGTTTGGAGATGCACAAATTCTACAGAGTTCGACTGAGTTACGTTGGATAAAAATATCAACGGCACTCTTCCAGGGCCTTCTGAATGTACCCCGGCAGCTTGTTCGAGAATTTACGCAGGAACTTGGAAATGCCAGTACGCATGCTCTTGTCACTGTTGCTGACAACGTTGCACAGAGTGAGACGCTCGTCTTCCATGAAATAGGTCGATGAATCGGTCTGGTTGTAGTGTATCGACAAAAACTCGCCGGGCTTGATGTCCTTGATCACGTGCAGGAAATATACAATATTCTCTGCAGCATATACTGCTGTGGAGCCCCTGTTCGTCAGAGATTGTTCCAGCTCCACATTGGGTGCACTGCCAACATCGGGAGCATTGATACGTCCGATCCTGCAGTGCAGAGAGACAAACGCCACCTTGATCTCTGCAGGCTGGGCCGGTCGAGAATCCAGACACGTTTGTAGCGTGGCTGCCACCGCCTTGAACTCATCGGTGGCCTCTCGACGTGCCATCAGGCGTTGAAAATTTGCTATGGCCGGTTCCAGCTCCTTCTCCCATTTGAAATATTTCAAATGACGGGGAGTGTGCAGAGGAGCATACAGACAGAACCCACTCGTCCTGAAAACGCCCACCAGGGTCCACACATAATGGGCAAACTTGTCGACCCACTGCAGCATGCCGTGGCGACGGAGCTCTGTTTCACCGCGAAGAATAAAATCAGTCACGAGGAGAATTTCGAAAAATTGAATGTGTGCACCAATTGTGTCGACGTCGATGAAATGATGCTTGATCCACCGGTGATACGGCGAAGACGGGTCCTGCAGACCCTCCACGCTGGCCATGTTCAAGGCAGCAATGCTGGTGGGATGCAACCCACACTTGGTGCACCCTCCGTTGGCACAGAAATGAGTTGTGTCCTCCGAATGCGTCTGTGACAGGGTGCACGGCAAAAACTGCTGCAGCACCTTGACAAGATTCGTTTGCTGGAATGATCGGCTGTAACCGTGGCGATCCTTCATCCACGGCATCGTGTGCTCGTACCCAGTTTCTCCCTCCTCCGTGCATGGGTCGAGCCGAATGACAAGAGCAGGTTCTGTGTCCTTGAGAAGAAAACCAGCTTTGATGGCCACCTTGCTCATCAAGCCCACTCCCTTGCCCTCCTCCGGACGCTGCTCGGTGTTTTTCTTTAGGCTCATCAACTTGTCCATGCGGTAGCACAGCGAGTTTTCACTGTTGTACTTTTGCATGCCGTGTATATCGATGGACGATGGTGGTCCGATCGATCAATTTAAAGGATCAAATTCCAGTAGGGGGCTTTTTCGGGGACTTTTCGGCGAAATCGATTTTGGACCGGAAATGTATTTTCACCGGGACGGTTGGCGCGGGGGCGGGGGATTTTGCTATTTTGAGCATCTGGGAACAGCTGCGAACCGAGTGTCTTGCGATTTTAATAAACACTCCAAAATTTTAAAAATCTCGGCATTGCACTGTCAATGTGACACATTTCTTGGTACAGAGGTTTTATCTTGCAGGTGCTGGCATGCATCTTGCAGGTGCTGTCATTCATCTTGGCACACAGGGTTCATCTTGAAGGTTTTTGGATTCATGTTCGGTACCGCAACAGGACAGCGCGGACATTTTGCTGCGGCCGTGAGCTGTCGTGCCGGCATCTTGTCGCTGTTTACCTGTGGGCATTTATCAGGTCTGTCAACCGGGCCGGGTTCCGTGTGCGATAATTGCTTTGGCCTAGGTAGATGGTCAGAGGAACGGCGACGCGCTCATCTTGGAAACGCTGTTCGTGAAATAGAATCAAATTTTCGAGAACCCCGTCCATGTGATGTGCTATCGACTCGTACATCTCGTGTTCGTCGCGAGATGTGATTGGTATCACTGTGTTCTGTTGGAAGAGATTATTTGTCGCGTACAGCAGATCGGGGATGGAGAAGTTGGGAATGTAGTGCAGCGCCGTATCGGTCGACGCTTTGTTCTCGAAGAACTGGTAGAGAACGGAAGCGGCTTCTTCCATAATTATGCTAAAGACCAGCCTCGAATTCATGTGGTTGCTCCAGCGGTAGGTGTTGTAAAAGTTGTATACAAACTGACACAGTGGAAGCCCTTGGAGTTGCGCGGAAACGCCATGGATGCGTGACGGATCACATATTATATCCGCAGTGGGGGCGAAACTGCGTATGAACCCGAGGATGATGTGCAGTCCCTTCCACGCACTTACCAGAGCGAAATTCTCTCTGAGTATATCTGCATCGTTTTTCCGACAATCGATGGTGTGCACCAATACTTCGAGGATGCCCATCTGTTTCAGGTATTCTGGGTGCGGTGTGGATTGGCAATTTTCCAAAATCACCAACAGCACTTCGCACGCGCAGTCCACCATGATTTGGGATTTGTCGTTTTTCGACAAGTGCAAGTCGATCGCATCGCCCCTGACCTGAAACCCCGTGAGGGTACCAAGTAAGCTTGCCATGAAGCGGTTCGATGACAGCAAGCCGTCCGTCTTCAGTACTTTTTTCTCCTTGAGTATATTTTTCAGCGTTTCCAGCACCGCCAAGTGGGAGTCCAAAAACTTGTCGATTGTCACGTTCGGCACACTCGAATATGAATTGCCCAAGATATGTGCGACTCGCTCGACACACTTCTGAAATAGATCCCAGCGCACTTCCGTCAGTCCAATGAGACGACAGCAACCCACCTGACAGTCCAAATCGAGATTGTCGATTTCGATGATACTTGTAAGCGTCTCGATGGGGGGCGGCATGGTGCCCTGCAAAATGTACCCGCCGTAGATCGGAAGAATCATCGCAACACACATTTTTATAATATCTACATTGGGATGGTGCGGGTTCTGCACGCCATATCGTATCAAAATATGGAAGATGCCCGCCACATAGTCGCGGCCCATTGGACGCCCGTGTAGGATAGACATGGTCGTGTTGTTGTTTTGTATCATACCCTGATAAACACGCAACACGGTTTCCACTGTGCTTTCACAGCGACTCATGTTGTCCAAGACTTCAAACAGTCGTGTACCGTACCACAGGGTTTCTTCGTTGTGGTCGCGCTGGACAAACGCAGCCATGTCATACACACGCTCCAACATATTACATATGCTCGCGACAAGACCCTCGTTTGTGGCGTGGCGTGACATGACCTTGAACAAGAGCGCTCGCCTGTCCGTGTCCAAGAGATACTGCGGACCAAACGGCGAAGGATTGTGGATATTGGTCTCTGTGTCGAGAGTTCTGAATATGGTCTGCTGAGCCTGCTCCATCGTCAAGAAATTTTCGATGCCAGCGGAAATTTCATCGTACTTGGAGCCCCGCAACAGCAACGGAATGCTCTCCGCAAAAGCATTCGCTCTCGCCACTAACACCTGCTGATCATGTGCTTGTTTTGCTGCAGTCGAAAAATTATTGTTAGTCATCAGCGCCCTGTTGAAACTTTCTCCCGTACCCATGTTGCCCATGATGCGACGCATCAGGTCATCGTTCCCAAATAAATTGGCCATGGTTTGTGTACTGTGAACTCGGGCTATGGTGTGGAAGCTCTGTTTATATACCGTTTATTAGAGTACAGTACAGTATTTTCGACACACACACCCGGCGAGTCAGCGCGTTTGTGCATGAAAACGCCCCGTATGCAACCATTACGAGGGACTGCTGTGCTGGTCTACTACTTGGCGGCATCCGGGATGAAACCTGTGAAACGCGTCCCGAAAACACGGCGCGGTCCATCGTGATGTACATACGGCAACTACAATGAATACCAAGCGACACATACACTGCAAAGCTACCAAGAGGCGCGTGGAACGCCCACTGCGTTTTGTCATCCCCATTTTGTCATTCCGAGTAAATTGCAAAGGCGAACATGATAATTTCACGCGTAGAATCTGCAACAATTTGTCGACAATCCAATCTATTTTCACATCTGGGACTTTGACGGACACGAATAACAACACAAAAACAGTATATAAGTACATCTCTAAAAATGCGTATACATAATGCAATCACAATCACATTACCATAGTTTATCAAACAACCAAAACTATGTTTGCCGTGAATACGACCGATATCACACACTTGTCAACGATGATCCGCGTCCAGTAAAATACCGTAGCATGTTCCTATTTGACATCCCCGATGGCAATTATATTGAGATTGAGGCTTACAAACGAGACTTTTCTCTACCTGAAACAAAAGTAACTGTGAGTTCAGTGTATTTAGACGGCCATTTAAGTGGAACATTTGACCCAACCAACAAAAGCGATCATATTCAGGGAAGTGTTGTCCAAATCTATAAAAATGATGAATATAATGCCGTAGTTTTTTCGAGACATAACAAGACGCCGTGCATGTTTGGCGTTCCTAGCGTGAATTTCGCACACCGACTTCTGGTACTTGGGAAACGACCGACACACTCTGGTTATTCGACCATGACACTTTTAGAGGATGAAAACCAGAAGATACTGTATCATACGGAAAAAATGCGTGAACTCCATGAAGAGTTTCAGAAGTACTTTGACGAACAACAGACCCCTCGAGATGTGATGAATGATATTCTAGAACTGATCCTACCTCACACCTATGATTAGCTCGCTGTGCATGATGATTGTGCCAATGTTGGCGGATGCAAGACCATGGATCATCCCCTGTACATCATCCTAACTTTTATTCAGACGACATTCTTCCACGTGAATACGATTTTTTTATTAAATGTATCTTTAAACCCTCCGCAATCTTGCGATGCCCAAAAGTATCGCCGGCAGGTCTTCACGCCGCAACAGGCACGGGTGCCATGCAGTGTCCTGTCTCGTCAAGAAACCAATGCCCCCATAGTTTTGCACGTTGCTTTTTGGCGGCGTTGCCGGCGATCCAGTTGTTCAGCACCACGGCAGGGTGTGACGGCTTTCGCTGCATGGAGTAGTATTTTCCAGAAATGAACGAGGCTGGGTCCAACCACGCCAATTTCAAGTTGGGCTCCGTCTGCACCAGGGCATTCATCATGAGTTGTTCCGATCCAGTGTCGCCCATTTCGACCCCGGCCCGCGTATGGTTCATCTTGTTTGAAAACTGTGCCACCAACCGACTCCACACGCGCTGAGTTGTCGGCGTAGCACGCAGCAGAATAAATCCGCCCTGTGTCATCCTACGCGGTGCAGTGTCGTCGTTCATAGTTACAATGTCCCCCTCTGCTGCCAGCACCTGGCTCGTCGGATCTCTGAACCAAACAGAGTCCGACTCGGTCAGCCACAGTGTCGCCCCCGTGCGCAGCATCCGCAAAACCAGAGCGGTGCGAAACAACATGAAATCGTAGTAGGCATACTGCCCATATGTCAACTGTGCCGGCGACTTATACGGCTCCAGCACGATGTGTAGCGGCGTGTCGAGTCTTCGCAGCGCGTCGTATGCAAACAAGTCGGTCGCGATAAATAGTGTGCTCTGCAGTATCTCTGGAAATGTGCGCACGTTGCAGATCCACGACTTTGTGAATTCCACATAGCCTTCATTTAGCAGCTGTATCCTGACGAAACCGTACACCGTCCGGATCTGCTGTATGGCCGTTTCGAGGGAGTGCTGCGTTTCAGTACTGCTGTTTCGCTGTATCGACATAGAACCCGTTGTCGGTGTGTCCGCACCGTCGGTCGGTGGCAGTATTTGTCCGTCCCACCCGTATTTCGAGAGGGTTTGTGGGAAATGGGCATCTACGTGCTGTGCTACCTCAAAGTCGCGCCCCTGCGTGCCATCGGAGTGTTCGCCACGCAGCCGCTTGTGCGCAGCCAGTGTCTTGGCGCCAGGAAGATTCACGTACAGGGTGTACAGGTCATTTTGGCGACAGAACCACACGAAATAGTGCGTCCACATAGATCTCCTGTCGAGAATGTCAAACCAATCCGAGGTAACCAGGTCCTTCATGGTGATGTCGACAGTCTCCACATCATTGGAAGCTACCCAAGCCAAGAATTTTTTCCACTGTTTCCAGTGTGGAGAGAACCCGATCGACCCTACCAGGGCGTACAGGAACGGGTCGTGGCGATTTATGATTTCCATTTGTTTGTGTGGTTTTCTGGGCACCAGCGTTTGTCGCTGTAGAGAGATGCCAGCAAGATCGCTGCGCGTTTCGGTGTGGTCCCAGGCCGATTTCAGCCATCTGTACCAGTGTACAGACAGTTCAATGTCGTCTTCTAGTATGATGGCACGTTGGTCCGGCTGTGGCTGCCATGCATTGAACCAAGAATCTCTCAACCCTTTTCCGGTCGTTGACACCGAGTACGACACTGTTCCAGACGAGAAGTTGAAGTTGCGCGCAACCTCAATGCAGGGTGCACTCTCTGTGCTGTAGTCGACGTGTATGAAAACGTCCACCGTGTCCCCGCCAAAGTCGGTGTTTTCGAGAGAATTCAGCAGCGCTTGCAGGGAGGCCGCGCGTTTCTGCGTGAGAACATGAACCTGCATTACATTTGGCTTCATGCTCTCGCTGCTGCCCGTGCGGACAGGGCCAGTGGTGCGTGCCGATAGAAAGCTCTTGATTTTGGCCGCGCCCTCCGTCACAGCGGATTTCAGGAATTTAGAATCCTTGGTGGCGGGCTTGTACCGGGTGCCCAGTTCGGTGTGATGGTGGACGACCCACCGTCGGATTTTAGCCGTGTTCGCGACACCATACACCGTGGAGATCCAGTCGTCTATGTACCAGTTGTGGAATAACGGGGGATAATAGGTGTCGAAAATCAGCAGGTGTGTGCGATGCACCATGTCGTGTGTCAATATTTTTGTATTTCCTTCGTGACACGTGGGCCCCACAACTCCCACGTTCGGAGGAGAAAATGATTGCAGCTGTGAGATGCCGAGCTCAATCCATCCCGGCGTCTTGAACTGCGTATCGTCGTTGACACGCACCATGTACTCTGCGCTGTCGTTGAAAGCATCGCGCATTAGCGAGTTGAATGGCAGGACTCCACTGGCATGCGACGGATACGTATTCACGCGCACGGTCACCCCATATTTATCCATGCTTTCTCTCGCAAACGTTTGCGACTGTGTTTTCCAGAATACGTCGTCGCTGTCTACCCCCAGCAGCACTGTAATGTTGTACCGCGTTCGCGACACTTTTGTGGTTTCTGCGATGCTTTGCAGCAGGAAAAACATTACGGGCGTTTTCGCAGTGTCTTTCCACCACGGCTGCGACTTGCTCAGGGCACAGATGTAAATCGACGGCATCTCTCCCGTGTCTTTGTTTCGCTCGTCGTGCGTGATGCCGCGCTGCAGATGCAATGTAGGGGTAGTGTCAAGCGCGGCATGCTGCAATCCCAGGCGCGAAAGTGCAGTATCATGCCTCTGTTTCCCCATGAAGTTGTACATCATAACCCCCGCCCACGCGACCAACATACACCCAACAAATCGCATAAAGCGATTGGCGTCCATTACTTCAGGGACACACGGCGTCGTTGGGCCCACGTCCCTACCACAATGTGTATTCGGAATCCAGCGCGGCTTGTACTGCCGTCGACGAGACAGCGCACGCGCTGGAAGGACTGTATTATTGCAGCAATAGGGGAAGTGGGCCGGTGTGCGCGAACACTGAAACACGATTGTTTTATTCCCCGAAACAGTGTTCGAGAGGCCATGTATATGCAATTTTTTTTATTATCAGCATCTGTGTCGTTGTAAACGCCCCACATATTTTACACTCTTTTGTTCCACCGAAGAGATTTAAAATCGAGTTTTGTGGCACTGTGATTGTGATACTGCGACGAACGTATTGGCGTCTTCTTGGCCTTTGTAGGGTTGTGATGTCGCGTGCGTCTTCGCCGGAATGGCAGCAGCATGTCGACGATGGCAGCGACAGCGATTGTGCGGACAGCGACAGCCACGACACGCTTGAAGAGTATCATCACGAGGGCACGCCCAGTCACGCCATGCCGTATATGCGAAACAAGTATCGGTGGGTGGTGCATGATTTCGCGACGATCCACACGATGCTGCAGGGATTGAAACCCGCCGGCGGAGAAATTGCTGCGCATACCATGAGCCTCTTCGAACATCGTATGAAACGGAGGGAGTTGTGGAAATTTTCAACCGAATTCCGCATCTCGACCTATGAATTGAAGGAACTCCAGATCACTCACCGCAAATCCAAAGGAATGGACCAAGTACAGGCCCTCCATATCCAAAAAAACATAACCCAGTGTGCCTCTGGAATGGTCGACTATCGATCGCTGTTGCTTGGCGGCTCGCCACACGATGTGCGTAGCAATGAAGACAGCCTGAACGAGCTCGTGTCGACTCTTATGTGGAATCAAGAGCACGAAAAGCTCATGCACACGGTGCAGAGCACCTCGGAATATCGCAACGCACTGCAACGAATCGGTCGTCAAGAGTTGGATACAGCGGGCTATCTGCCAAGACCACTTTGTGATGCAAACACCCCCGCCCACATGCGGATTCTTATCAACATCCTCGGTGTGGGTGTGGCAGTACGCGTGATGCGCGACAAGGTGTCGGCACAGAGCGCAGTAGAGTGTGTTCTCAGGGCGAAACTCCTCGACGCCGTTTTTTTTTTCGGCTAGCGTTTGTATTCCAAAAACGGTGTCACACCCGACTAGTCTCGGAGCTGGTGGAATCCACGTCCTAGTATGTTTTCAATACACTGGAATCAACACATTGCTTGTGCTTGTCATTTGAGATTCGAGGTTGGGCCGTTTGAGGTGTGTGTAGAGACATGGCTCGTGTTTGTATTCCAAAAACGGTGTCACACCCGAGTAGTCTCGGAGCTGGTGGAATCCACGTCCTACTATGTTTTCAATACACTGGAATCAACACATTGCTTGTGATTGTCATTTGAAGATTCGAGGATGGGCCGTTCGAGGTGTGTGTGTAGAGACATGGCTCGTGTGATTTTTCCCCCGCGTACGGCGAGTGCACTCGAGAATATTTTGACGCCCTACGACGAGTGTATACAACCTAAAGAAATCACAGCGAATGCACTGCCCATTTTGACAATCGTCAAGAGATCAATGTGGACGATTTTTTGACGCTGTTGCGTGCTGCGCGCTGCTATGAAGATAGATTCTCTGTCTTTGTGGGTGTTTGATATCAGAGCATGAGTAGCATCCAACTCGACAAAATCACAAGAGACAACAACACAGAAAACACAGGGCCTTACCAATGTATTTGGATTTATTCAAAACAAAGAGAGTTGCCATAGGGGCCGTAGAGGTACTCGTGCGTGGGAGTGAGAGAAGCAAAATCCACAGAAATCTGCATCAGCAATTCTTGCTGCACATCGTCCCTGTCGCGGAGCGAGAAACTGCGCGTGGCACAGGAGTAATGCGCTCCCCTTTCAAATTTTGCGTTTTCACACTCTTGAATCGGCAAAAGATTGATTTTGGGGACGAGGACGGACATGATTTCGCACTCGCAAGAGCCATGCCAAGTCGACCGACGCACCGCCTGGAAAACGCTGCTTGAAAATACAAAACCAAGTTCCTTTGTCTTGGAGTTGTACGAAGAAAACACGCGCATGCTCGGGATTCTGCCGAAACGCAGCTCCTTCAGGATCCCTTCCTTCAGTTCACTCTGATACATCAGGGAGCGGCCAATACTGCTCCCAAAAAAGAATGAAATCTGGCGGATGGTTGTCGCCTTGTAATAGATGATATCCAAAACCTTGACATTTGTTTTTTTCCATACGCACGTGACGAGCTGTGTGAGGTCCTCTGGACCCGCGACGAAATCATCCGCCTGGAAAACCTGCGGGAACATCCTCAGCATTATCGTGCATACATCCTCGTGGTTGGCAGAAAGGCTGTGTACTCCATCGCCGATAGTCTGGGGACAGAACGCAAGGCGGTTGATTTGGCGTGCCATTCGTAGCACGAAACAGAATGGAGGCGCTCGCCGAAATCCCCGGCATTTAATAGCAATAATTCGCCGGAAATAGCCGGAAATACGTTTATTGGATTTCGTTTGTATACAATATATTGATACAGTCGACACACGTGTGTGCCCCGTGTTCGCAAAAAACAGCACATGCAGTACAGAACGTGCACTTCGGCAGCACAGGCATGGTTTCTCGTAGCTTGCCACACGTCGACCGGATAAACCACTCTGACGCAGTCTGTTCGAGACGGGTTACAACGACAGCATGCTCATGGTCACGTTGTGTCTTGCTCCATAACAGCTCGTCGATTAATTTTTTTGTTTCTGCAGACTCCTTTTCGTGCTGCCCCACCAGTTGCAGCGAGTCGTCGAGCGTGTGCTGTGTTAACGTGTGGCGACGTTCGTTTTCAATGGCTTGGATAGTGACAGTTCGCAGCTGCTGAACCACGCGCTCGTGATCCTTTTCGCGGATGCATGCGTCGTGCGATACAGTGTGCAGCCTGTCTTTGGTTTTCTGGTGCTCCTCCTCGCTTTTTAGCATCTGAACCATCAGCGCATCATATCGCATCGCCATTTGCGTATATTCCGATTGATGCTGCGGCACGGCTGTCGTCGTCTCCTCCAGTTGGACACAGGGAGTTTTTTTTTCCACTTCCGTTTGCGCAACATGTCGCGTCGTACAAGGCGACGTGTTTGCTTCCGCATCGTCTGGCGGCACCAGCTTCTTGTCGTCGTCTTTTGCCGACACAGCGTCGACAGCCAAGAAAAGTGGACGGGGCTTTTGCCTACGATTCCGGCGCGACTTTGAAAAACTCGTCGGTTCCACACTCTGTGTTTCCTGCAGTATCAGTTCGTTGGCATGTTGGTTCGCAATGTCTGCTTGTGTTTTTTCGGCTTTGATGCTGTCAATTTCGTCCAAAAGCACCGCATTGATCTTTCTCAAGTCGACAATGGCGTCCTGGTCTACGCTCTGTCCGACATCCAGCTGTGCCAACTGTTTCGAGAATTCGACTCGAAACATTTCCAGCGTTTGCAGGTTCCGGTTGTGACTGCACAGGACGACGTATTTGAACACGGACGACACGATCGCAGCATAATACTTCATATACATTGTGCGAAGTGGCGGTGACACCTGTTCTGTCGTGATGCCTAGGAGGCCGTCGAGGCATCGAAAGATGCCGTTTTCAGGGGCCAGAACCTCGACCGCGTTGCATCTGGCAACGACAGTCCTGACAACGTCGCTGATAAAGCATGTCTTGCGAAGCGTAGCGTGCAACAGTGCAGGGTCGCGTTTTGCCAGCGCACTCTCTTTGCAAACCGATAGGACCATATTCTTCAACAGACCAAGTAAAGTTTCTCCCGAATAGGCGTCCGTCGCTGTAATGTGTACCAGTGTCTTGTCATGCACGTAGAAAGCCGCCATCTCCCAGCGCAGCTGCAGGTGTGCTGCAGTATTCCCGTTTTTGTCTTTGGCGAGCAGGGTGTGTTTCGTGTGCCTGTTCACAAGTTTCTGCACCATACCGGTCTCGGCATGATTCTCGATGGCTACGTGTAGGGGAATCTGTCCTTTGTCATTTTTCAAGTGTGCCATGCTCTCGTGTAGCGAACATATCCATGAAAATATTTCCACACGATCCGTCGACTCGAAGCTGAGCGTGTCAAAAAAAAAGTCCTCCTTCATCTCCAGCACGACCCCACTAGGGTTTTTTGCGTTGCATGTTTTCATGACGTGTTCCAGGTTGATGCGGGCACACATGTTGTGTACAATGGAATTTCCCCCATACCCGACATGCTTGAACAAGCTCTTATCTTTTTTAAACAGCAGCTTGATAACTGGCAACGGACAGTAGGAAAACACCGCCAGGTCCAACACCGTCTGGTTGTTGTCGTTGCGAAGCGACACACTGTCGGGCCACTTACTGACAAGATACTCCACATGATCTTCGCCGATGCTCTCGTGCAACAAATACTGCATCACGTGCCTGCGAGACGTTTTCATTGGGAGGGGGGGGAAATGCGACGCCATTGCAATCTCAGGAAAAACGCTCGCATCCAGCACCCCCACGACATACCGATTGTACAGCAAATAATGCAGCGGAGAGTTTCCGTTCGAGTCGCACTGTTGGTAACACGCCACGGGCATGCTGCAGTAAACCTTTTCCAAGATACTCACAGACACCTTCAACATCGCAGCAAAGTGGAGCAACGTGCAAAAACCGTTTTTGGTTCGGACCACGCCATCGTTTGGAAACTCTGCCATGTACAGTTCCATGGTGTTTATTTCTACCTCGTACTTGATCATATACATTGCGAGCTTGATTCTCCTCGACATCGACAGGGTAGAGGTACTCCGGTCCACAGTGTCGTCGAGACACGCCGACAGAACGTCTGTGGTGACAAGTTGCGAAAACCTTTGAATGCAATCTTTCGTGCGGCGGATCAGAATGGTGCATATCTCAAGGCCGACAGCCATGTGTATCGCGTATTCGACCGCTAGAAAGTTTTGAGAGTTGTTAGTGAGCAGCGACTGTGCACATATCTCACTGCAGTCCGCGGTCATCAGCTCGATGGTCTGAGGACTACAATAGGTTTTCAAAGCAACGTGAATGGGGAGGCAGCCGTCTTGGTTCGATACCACCACAGCAGCCGGAAACGCCTCCAACAGGAAACGCAGAACTTTGAACTCTGAGTTGGCCAACAGCGCCAAATGCAGCGGCGTATTGCCAGCATTTTCCGCAGACGTTTTTTTGGCGTGCCTCTGGTGCGTTTGGCCTACACATTGCTGCACACACTTTATGTTCACCCGTGCCACTGCGATAATGGCGCTCGATTTCCTATTTCTCTGGATGGAAAGATGCAGGGGAGTGAATCCTTCAAAATCGCGCACAAGTGCAGACTGTGGACTCCATGCTCCTACCAGCTCGATTACGTCTGCATCCGCGTGGATCGCAGCATAGTGCAGCGGTGTTTTCCCCTCGTGGTCTTGCAGTTTCGAGATTCCAACTTCGCTTCGAACCAACATGAAAACAATGACTTCGCGTGGCATTCCGCATCGGATGGCAAAGTGCAGAGCCGACCTGTGCTTTGCAGGTGTTTGTGTTTGGACTGCCATATTCCGTAGTCCATTTGCGCTTTTGCGCGTTTTCCTCGTCACATACAGCGGAGCGATAGTGGCGATATACTCGTCCACAGTCTTTTTCGTCTGTCGGAGCGTAATCCACGAATCCATGTACTGCAGACTGTGTTTCTCTTTCATCTGAGCAGCACTCTGTGAGTTTTCACAGGTGGGGATTGCAAACATGATTCACTGCTCCTGAATGTAGGAACAACTATTTTCTCGACGTCTTTTTAGTTTTATAAATTCTTGCTTTGGGAATCAGAGGCAACACACAGTACATAGACATAAAGAACAAATCTAGAAAATTTTATTGAAAACCAAACGCGACACACGGTGCCAACATCGACAATGCACATCACGTGCACTCTACTCTGCAGGTGTGATACGTTGGCTACCCCTCTTGCGCTTGGTGTGGAAGCCGACAGTGCAATGCTGGAAGGCCTTTGTGTATGAATCGTCGTTTCGGAAGGTCCACTCCGTGTGGTAAAACATGTCATTCTTGAGGACATGGGTTGCATCGAGTCCACGGAAACGTGGCTTAATACCCAGTCGGCGGAAAAGCTCGTACACCACCCATGTAGGATTCTGTAGCGGCTTCTTGTTCTGTCCAGAGAAGCGTCTCCAGATTCCAGCATTGTCGCAAGTTATCATGGCCGAGACGCGCGTGTGAAATTCCAACGTGTTGTCGACGATAATCTTGCTCCAGCCCATCAGCGAGTTGTTCATAGGCATAGAGTTGACAAAGATGCGCAGGATGGACTCCTTGTAGGCCGTATCCAACACGTTTTGTAGCGACAGCATTTGCTGGCGGGACCGCATTGTCATGATGTCCAACTCTGCATCGCTCATAATGCGGTGTTGCAGATTATTTTTTTCGACATCATAGTCCAAAGTCTCACCGGCCACATAAGATCTCTCGTGTCTGTGCACCGCTGGTAGATCTCGAATGATGGGATTTTTTGCTGCCACTGACGCCACACGTGCTCGTTTATCCGAGACAACCACGGAGCCCATGGAAGCTTCGTGCGATTCACCGTCGAGGCCCTTGCCAACTGCGATAGTCGCCGTGATAGCCATCGAATCCACTAGCAAAGGCCCGTGCAATGCGACACCTTCTCCAGTGTCCGAGGAAACTGTGGGGACCGTGAAAGGTTTATACGATTCACCCATGACGGCCTTGGCAACCGCAATAGTCGCCGTGCTCGCTGTTGCAGTAAGGATTGCTACACCGGACGCCTTGTCAGCTTCAGACCTCGCCAAGGTCGACTGAGATACCGCAAGTTCAAGTGCCTTTTCAGTTTCAGTGACGTGTTCCGTTGCAATGAGCACAGCTGCATCGGCAGCGGAAGACGCCGAGACGGCCAGGGCAGCGGCCGTCGACGCTTCATGTGCCAATGTCTTGAGACGTTCCAGAGTAGCAACCGAATCTTTGGCGATATCAGCAGCAGCGTTTCTTTCTTGCTCTGCGAGGTCGGCCTTTTTGGAAGCACTGACCGATGCAATAGCGGCATTCGATGCCGACAGTGCCATTGACTTTGCAGCAGCCATGGCCGAAGCTGCAAATTCGCCGTGGTCGATACACATGGGAGCAGACATTTGTGAGGTAGGTGAGACGGGTGCTGTTGCAGCGTTTTCAATTGCCACCATATCATTTGGAGAAGGTGGCGCAATTATCGAGGTGATGGAATCTTGTTTCTCACTAGAGGTGGGCAATGCGTTGGGACCCTGTGGCAATGACTTTGGTTGCGCCAACTGGAGAAGAGCGTGGACAGCATCAGCAGTTTCTGTGCTGATGTCGTCGATCCGCTCCGTCACCTTGGCTTTCTTCTTCTGAGACGATTTGTTCGGAGGAATGGG
>Ga0209702_10006057_pt1 | contig 15871 bp, 11 predicted proteins | sample FRY01_FD_187210 | JGI IMG/M metagenome (GOLD analysis project Ga0209702, IMG submission 187210) | Freshwater microbial communities from Lake Fryxell liftoff mats and glacier meltwater in Antarctica - FRY-01 (SPAdes) (version 2) | ecosystem: Environmental > Aquatic > Freshwater > Ice > Glacier... | reverse complement strand
AGTGAAACGGAACGTAAAAAGTTCCTTGTAAAATTGAAAAAGCTGTTTTTGGATACTTTTTTCAGCTAAAAAAAGTATCGGAAAAATATAAGAGAAGTTAATAGTCCCCAACTTTTTAACTTGACCCAGTATTTGGACTAAAATATAAATGTGCTTGGTATAACATATCAACAAAGGGTACAGCCCTATTAATTGTCAAACAACTAGCAATTAGATACCAAAGCACTGAAAGCACGAAATATCCTTGAGATAAAGTTCACGACAGGCATATTAACTTTTAAAAAGCTTTAATAATTTAGGTAAATAATTTTGTTTTAAATGACAGTAAAAAACATCTTTAGCTCCGAATCCGTAATTAAACTTAGCTACTTGTTCGTTATTTGAACCTCCAAAGTCAAATACAAAATCAGCCTCACTATATTGTTTAACTACTTGATCTATAATAAAATGCATTGCCCCTAACTTTCGTCCTACTTCATTACTAAAACCTTTAACATAGGTTATTCTACTACCACAAACAGCAAAAAAAGCAGAACTTATCAGCTCTTTTTCATTTTTACATTCGACAATAAATCCATCATTATTTTTTAAGGTTTCTTGTAAAGCAAAAGTTAAACTTTCGAAGTTCGATGCTTTTAATTCTTTCAAACTCCCCCCTTTTGAATCCCTAAATAATTGTATTAATGTATTTACATCATTGGAAGTATTTGTAACTAATTCACTTTTTTTCGCCTTAACTATGCTTCTTTTATGATTAACTGAATAATTTTTACAAATAAGCTCGTAAGCATTATCTAACTTTAATACTTGACATTTTCTTTGAGCATATTCGCTTTTTTTTACAACACTACTTGTAAAAGGATCTAAGAACAAATTTAGATATTTAACTTGTTTGTAAATTTCAAAGAAAAAATGATCTACCACCGCCTCTTGAATATTTTTATCAACAGATAAAAAGCCTAAAAAAGGTATGAAAATTGGCGTAATTAAATATTTTATTCCAAATTTAGACCTAACTGTTAACGGAAAAACAACTTCATAATCTTTATAAACTAAAGCAGACCAATCAGGAGAAATAGCATCTAAAAAATATGATTTAAGAGCATAATTAGAAAACTGAGCTTTACTTAAAACACTATCCCATTTAACTTTGTCTATTTCATTGTTTTTAAGAAAAACTAAATTAGAAATCATTTTATAACTTTCGATACTATTTCAACACCTAACTGCTCATAATCTATCCCGTCAAAAGTTCCTGATGACATCATTAAAAGAACACTATTATTCATGTTTTTAGAATGTATAAAATTTAACACATCTTTCGTATCTGTCATCACCTTTACTTTTCCTCCAAAAGCATCCAACACCATTTGCTCATCAATTTGCTCTAGCTTTTTATGTTTTACAACTTCAGGATTAAAATAAACCAAAGCTTCATCAGCGGCTTCCATACAACCTAGATAGTGAGGTAAGAATTCTTTTTTTAATGAAGAAAAAGTGTGTAATTCCATACAAGCAATAACTTTTTTATCTTTATACTGATCTTTAACAGCAGTAGTAGTAGCTTTCAATTTTGAAGGTGAGTGTGCAAAATCCTTAAACATTACAAAGGTATTTTTATCTATAATCTTTTGTAATCGCTTACCAGCTCCAGTAAATGTTTGAATAGAAGTTAAGAATGATGAAGGTGTAATCCCTATTTGTTCACCTATCCTCATTGCTCCCATTAAATTTTGCAAATTATGTGCTCCGAAAATTTGAAGATGATAAATTGATCCTTCGTAATGTAATTCAGTCCCGTTTTCCTCAACTTTATATTCAGGCGTATTATATGGGATTGTTTTAATTTTATCTCTAAAAGTATTCCCTAATTTATTAACCTCATCATCTTCAGTATTATAAATTAAGACACCATCTTCTTCTATTTCATCACAGAAAAGTCTAAACTGGTCAACATAATTATCAAATGTTGGAAAAACATTAATATGATCCCAAGCTATACCGCTAATTAATGCAACCGAAGGCTTATACAAATGAAACTTAGGTCTTCTATCTATTGGAGAGCTTAAATACTCATCTCCTTCAAGTATCATTATCGGTGCTGAATCTGAAAGCTTAACCATACAGTCGTAACCGTCTAATTGTGCTCCCACCATATAGTCTACATCGATTTTTAAACGATTTACTACATGAAGTAACATTGATGTAATTGTTGTTTTTCCGTGAGAACCACCTATAACAATTCTTTTTTTATTTTTACTTTGTTCGTATAGGTATTCTGGATATGAAAACACATCAACCCCTAACTCTTTAGCTTTTAACAGTTCAGGATTATCTTCTCTAGCATGCATTCCTAATATCACAGCGTCTAAATTAGACGTTATTCTGTCTGCGTTCCATCCAATTGTATCCGGAAGGATTCCCTCTTTACCTAATCTAGACTTAGAAGGCTCAAAAATTTCGTCATCAGAACCTGTGACATTTATTCCTTTTCTATTTAAAGCAATAGCTAGGTTGTGCATCGCACTTCCACCAATAGCAATGAAATGTACATTCATAATTAATAATGTTTTACTAAATGAGGACCCTGTGTTTCTTTTTGCCAAATTCTTTCTGAAGATGGCGTACTATTTTTAGAGTAAGTAGTTGCACTAGAAGTTTGAGTTCTTACATAAACATCTCCGTGCCCTTCAACTACAACAACCCTTCTAGTAACAATTGCTTTCATTAATCCATTCTCATCATTTTGAGTGAACGATTCTTGAGAGACACCTTCTGGATATTCTTCACCAAGACTATTTTTAATAATTGGCTTTTCTGTTGTTTGGTTTTGAGTATCGTTAATCGATTTTTGAACATCTAACAATTTTTGATCTTTATCCAATTTTTGCTGCGTATTTCCATCAATTAAATCTTTTGTTTGACTCTTTAAAAGGCTATTACTTTCAATTAATTTATCATTTGAAGAAATCGCTGTTTCTTCAATTTTATCTAACTTTTTATGAATATTTCCTTTAGACTGAATATTTTTTTCTTTTTCTCTATTATATGCATCGTTAGAATTATTAAATAAATTTCTGTTACTTAATCTTAATTTTTCAGTCGAATTTTGTAGATTATCTTCATTACTTAAACCTTGTTCCTCAATAGATTTATTTATTTCAATAACGTTATTTATAGTCTCTCTTCCTTTTTCAGTATAATTGTTAGCATCATTTAATGCCTTATCGCTCATTTTTTTATCAGCCTCATTAATTTGAAATTTCACTTGCTTAACTTCTAGGCTTTCTTTAGCAATCTCATCCTCTTGTTTTTTGGTTATTTTAGCAACTTGGTCAATAATTAATTTTTCTGTTTCAGCTTTTGAACTCCTATCATCATCTTGCTTATTCAATATGATTTTTTCAATTTCCAAAATCTCTACTTGAGCATTTATGACCTTTCCTTGTTTGTCTATAAATGCTTGTTCGGAATTGTTACTATTCACAGTGTTATATGACTTAAGCTCTGTCCCTTTTTCTAAATATTGAACAATCTTATCATTACTTTCAATGTCATTTTGAAGCTTAATGATGTCCGTTTTTTCTTGAATATATAAACGATCCGTATTCTCATAAGTATTAGCTTGATCGTTATAAACCTCTTGTTGATTTCTTACACTTTTATTATTTTCTATAACAGCCTGAAATTCTTTTCCTTTTTCAGCATTCTCCGCTTCTATAGATAATTGAGTCTGAGTAACATCTGTAGTAGCCGATTCTCGAGCACTTTTTTTCTGAATAACAAAATCTTCATATTTATCATTCACATCATTTACTCCATTTTTCAACTTTTTACTTTGTAAGTTTTTTCGAGCAATTTCTGCTTGCTTCAAATCCTCCTCTCCTTCTACAATTGATTTTGCATAAGGGTCTCCTAAAGATTTCAATCCTTCCTGTTCAATAAAAACTGGCTCTTGTGTTTTTTTAGGCGCTGGATTTAATAAAGCCTCTATTTGATCTAATTTACTTTTTGGGTATGGATCGTTGCTTTTGATTCCTAATGCTCTTTCATAATATTCTTTTGCCTTTAAATAATCTTTTTCATTGAATTTTTTATCCGCCGCAGCAATAAGCTTTCGATAGCCTTCATCTGCCTGGTCAGCACTTTTATTGCTTTCTAGGCGAATGCATTCTTTAACCTGATTCATTGCACGGCTATCATCTGAGACTATTTCTAGCGCTTTTAAATAAAATTCCTTTGCTTCTAAATATTTTTTTTGTTTGAACAATTTATCTGCCTGTAACATATTGTTATCGAAAGCTGTGTTTTTATTACTAGCAGTTTCTTTTGACTTTGCTAGATTATCTTTTAATTGATTTGCCTCTGAAATTTTAGACAATGCGTAAGAATCATTCGCTTTAATTGACAATGCTTTTTGGTATTCTCCAATAGCTAAATCATAATTTTTCAAGTTTAAATTTTTGTCCCCATTAGCGATATGAGTATTATAAAGTTTTGCTTTATTCGCCTCATCTTGATTTTGATTTTGTTGATCTTTTAATATTTTTTCAATAGACGTAATTTTAGTTTTTGGAAGTGCTTCAAGTGGCTTTAAAGAAAGTGCACCTTTATATTTACCTAAAGCAGCATCGTAATTTTTGGCTGCCTCAAAATTAGAAGCCTCCTCCATTATTTTTCTATATTGCTCGTCTATTCCAGATTTTTTAGCTTCGCCATCAATTGCTTTATTAACATCAGCTAATTTTTGACTAACAATCGCATCATTTTTTATTCCTAACGCTTGCTCTAATTTCAATTTAGCCTCATTAAATTTCTTTGAAGTTGCTAAATCAAAACCTTCTTTTTTAAGTTGATTAAATAATTGTTCTTTTTCAGCATCCCCTTTTAAAGCATTTAATTCACTGTTAACAATTTTCAGTTTCTCAGGAGCAATCGTGTTTTTAGGATCGACCTTTAAAACTTCTTCGTATTTGATTTTAGCAGTATTAAAATCTTTTTTAACTAAAGCACTATTTCCTTCAGTCAAAAGTCCATTAACCTTTAATTGTAATTCTTTTTCCTTTTGCTGATCAGCTATTAACCCATCAATTTGCGTAATTTTTTGTTTTGGTAATTGCTGAGAAGGATCCAAATTAGAAGCTTCTTGAAATTTGGTCTTAGCTTCTAAATACTTCCCTGATGTTAAAAAACCTTCTCCAGTGGAAACGGCTAAGTCGTACTTATCTTTTGATGCTTTATTTGCTTTTTCTTTTTCAATTTCAGCTTCAATTTCTTTAATTTTAGCAGTAACTGTAGGGTCTTGCTTAATAGCCAAAGCTGATGTTAATTTTGATTTAGCTTCTATCCATTTTTTAGATGTAGCTAAGCCCATACCTTCGGTTTTTAACTTATCAAATTCAGCATTTTTAGACGCTTCCGCTTTTTGATCATTAATTAAAGTTGTTAACCTTGATATTTCTCCTTTAGGGTATGCATCATCTTTCTTAGTTAAAGCTTCTTTGTATTTCAATAAAGCTTCATCGTATTTTTTTAGATTTTTAAAATTATCAGCAGCTGCAATTAAGTTTTTATATTCTTGCTCTGTTTTTTGACCCGCTAATTGTTCTGTTTTTTGAGCAGCGATTAATTTATCAAGCGCTGTAATTTGAGTAATAGGAAGCTGTTCATTAGGCTTTAACTTACTAGCTTCAGTATATTTAACCAATGCTTCATCATATTTCTTTTGAGTATATAATAATTGTCCCGCATTTGTTGCTGCTTGATATTTAGTGTCAGATTCAGCGATTTCTTTTTGCTCTTTTGCTAATAACTCTTCAATTTTTTTTCTAACTTTTGCACTAGCTTCTTTGTCATAATCTAACATCATTTTTGTTTCATTCCAGAAAAATGACGCTACAGGTTCATTGTTCAAAAACGAAAAATCAGCAGTCGATCTTTCTGCAAAAACATCCATATCTAAAGTAGGCAAAGGAAACTCTGCTCCAGCTGGAATATCTTCGGCATTCATTGTTGAACCATTAAAACTAATTTTTTTGGTAACAAAACCTGGCTTCGTATATGAAATAATAAAAGTACCTCCCATTGGAGCATCAGCAGATATATCATACTTACCATTAGTAGAAGTAACCGCAGAAGCCAATACTTTTCCGTTTTGGATAAATGAAACAGTCACACCCGCCTCATTCTTTTTCGAGTCACTATTTGTAATCTTCCCCCCAACTCTATATACTAGATTTTGGCTAAGTCCAACCAAAGAGAAAAGAAAGAAAAATAGCGCTATAAATATTTTCATCATTTTTTTACATAAAAAAGCCTTAATTATTCTTCAATAATATAGCTTATAACATACAAATATGAATAAAAAAAAAGTAGAAAACAACTTTCAAACCTAATTCATTTCTACATAATTAACTTAAAAATACATACCGTAAAAAAACCAAATAAAGTTTTATAATTTCCAAGTAAATATTGATAGTTGACATTTAAATATTTAATATTGCTTAAATATTTTCACTATGTTAAACATCAATCAATTAAGTTATTGGGAAAAAGACTCTTATTTTGAAGAAATTGATTTCTTAATTGTAGGCGCAGGAATAACTGGATATAGCTGTGCTCTAACCCTAAGAGAAAGGAATCCTAAAGCTAAAATCGTTATTTTAGAAAGAGGATTTTTGCCTACTGGAGCAAGTTCAAAAAATGCAGGCTTTTCATGTTTCGGTAGTGCTACAGAATTAATTGATGATTTAAACCATATAGCCGAAAAAAATGTATGGGAAACCGTAGAAATGAGGTGGAAGGGATTGACTAACCTTAGACGCATTATTGGAGATAAAGACCTTGACTTACAAGTTAACGGTTCTTGGGACTTAATTACTGAAAACGAATTAGAAATTGGCTCTAAAACGAAAGAGAAAATTGAATACTTAAACTTTAAAACAGAAGAAATAACTGGAATTAAATCTGTTTACTCAATAGAAAATAATACCGACAAAAAATTTGGATTTAATTCTATTCAATACAGCTTCAACAATAAGCTTGAAGGACAAATTGACACAGGGAAAATGATTAGAAAATTTCATAAAATAGCCATTGAAAACAACATTCACTGCCTTTTTGGAATTGAAGTAAAATCCCTTGAGAACGCTTTAAGTTCTGTTCTGCTTGAGACTTCTATTGGCGAAATTAAAAGTGTAAAAGTAGCAATATGTACAAATGGATTTGCGCAACAATTCCTACCGAAAGAAGATGTTTTTCCAGCTAGAGCTCAAGTAATTATTACTAAACCCATAAAAGACTTAGCTCTAAAAGGAACATTCCACTATCAACAAGGTTATTATTATTTCAGAAACATTAATGACAGAATCCTTTTAGGGGGTGGAAGAAATTTAGACATTCAGGGAGAAACTACAACAGAATTTGAACAAACAGAACTCATTCAAAATGCATTGAAAAAATTATTGCATGAGGTAATTGCTCCAAGCAACAACTATGAAATAGATTATTCATGGTCGGGAATTATGGGGGTTGGTAAATCCAAGAAACCAATTATACAACTAGTTAATACAAACACTGCTGTAGGTGTTAGAATGGGAGGAATGGGAGTAGCTATCGGTTCATTAGTAGGAGAAGAGGTAGCTAATTTATTAACCTGAGATTCATCAAAAATAAATTCGTAATTTTATCTTAAAAATAATTAAAATGAAAAATACTGCATTAACAAATAAACACATAGAGCTAGGGGCTAAAATGGTTCCTTTTGCGGGTTACAATATGCCTGTTCAATACGAAGGAATAAATATTGAACACGAAACAGTAAGAGAAAGTGTTGGTGTATTTGACGTTTCGCACATGGGAGAGTTTCTTTTAACTGGTCCTAGAGCTATTGATCTAATTCAAAAAGTATCTTCTAATGATGCTTCTACTATCGTTATTGGAAAAGCACAATACAGCTGTTTGCCAAATGGAAAAGGTGGTATTGTTGATGATTTAATCATCTACAGAATAAAAGAAGAACAATTCTTATTAGTCGTGAATGCCTCAAATATTGATAAAGACTGGGCATGGATTTCATCACACAATGATTTTGGTGTTGACATGAAAAATGTTTCAGATGACTATTCTTTATTAGCAATTCAAGGGCCTAAGGCTGCTGAAGCAATGCAATCGCTTACAAGTGTTGATCTAAAATCTATTCCTTACTATGGTTTTGTTGTAGGAGATTTTGCAGGAGTAGATCATGTAATTATTTCAGCTACTGGTTATACAGGTTCTGGAGGATTTGAAATCTATGTAAAAAATGATTCTGCTAACAACCTATGGGACAAAGTTTTTGAAGCTGGTGCACCTTTTGGTATAAAACCAATTGGACTAGCGGCAAGAGACACTTTACGCCTGGAAATGGGATTCTGTTTATACGGAAATGATATAAATGATACTACATCACCACTTGAAGCAGGGTTAGGATGGGTAACAAAATTTACAAAAGAATTTATTGATTCTGACTTCTTGAAAAAACAAAAAGAAGAAGGTGTAACTAAAAAATTAGTCGCATTTGAGATGATTGATAGAGGAATTCCTCGTCACGATTATTCTATAATTGATGCAGACGGAAATAACATAGGTATAGTAACTTCTGGAACAATGTCGCCTTCAATGAAAATAGGAATAGGTCTTGGGTATGTAACAATAGACAATTCTAAATTAGACACAGAGTTATATATAGAAATTAGAGGAAAAGGCGTAAAAGCTAAAGTAGTAAAAGCTCCTTTTTATAAGAATTAAAATTATACTCATTCATAGAAGGCTATACTAATTTTAGTCTTCTATGATTTGTATTTTAAAATCAATTTCAAAACTCGACCCTTTCTCCAATCTTTGAATACCTTCTTTAGTTATTAATTGATTATTTGTTGTACAACTATCTGAAATTCCAAGCCACGGCTCAATGCATACAAAATCGCCATTTGGCTTAGCCCAAATACCTAAATAATCAAAACCTTTGTAAGTAAGCTTTATATAATTGTTGTTTTTTCTGCTTTTCAAACTTACAACACTAGACGCTGTACTTTTTAAAACAATAGCATCTTTTAAAAACAAATCATGCTTTAAGTTGACTATCTTTTCATTCTTTAAGAAAGGTTTACTATTTACACCAATCGTACCATCTGACAAGACTTGCCACTGATTAATCGTTTCATTTTTATCAAATTCAATGTAAAAGTCATTGTATTTTTCCTCTTTATTGAATGGACACGAAAAAGCTGGATGTGCACCCAAAGAAAAATACAATGGTTTTTCATTTGATAAATTTATCACCTTATGAATCACCTTCAATTCACCTTTTTCATTCAATAAAAAACTGATTTCAAATCTAAAATCAAATGGATATATCTGCTTTAATTTATCATTTGATTCAAGAACCGCTTTTACTCCATTTTCAGAAACACGATCCCAAATTAGGTCCTCATTATTTCTGATGAATCCATGTTTTGGAACAGAAAATTTTTTGCCCTCGTATTCAAAATAGCCATCTTTCAGCGCTCCAATAATTGGAAATAAAACAGGAGCTGTACTACCCCAAACAGAAGAATCACCAGACCAAATATATTCAATTGATGATTTCTTAGAGTAAAAAGAACAAATTTCAGCTCCTAACTTGTTGATGACAACCTTGAAGAATTCATTTTCAAGCTCAACTTGATTCATCTTATTTAACATAAAGAATTCCTTCTATCGTCTTAATTGATACAAAATGATAATTCTTTTTAGCTTCTTCAAAAACCTCTTTTGCCCATTCTAAATCAGCTGATTTTTCAGATAACGCAGTATATATCGGCTCTAAATATTTTCGCCTTCCAACCTTTATTAGAAACTTCTTTAATTCTGGACGAATTCCAGTGTAGCCATTTCGAACTCCTAATAAATACCATTCTGCCATAATTTCAGAATTCCCACATGATTTAAAACCAAATTCAGCATCTAAACGTTCTAATTTAGAAACATCTATATTCTTTGATAATCCTCTAATAAATACTATCCACTCTTGGGTTAACAAATTACTCAACACCAACTTCTTACTGAATATGTTTTTCCCTTCAGAATAATCTATCGCCATTTTCTGAACTTTTTTAAATCTCGGCGGGTCTAAAACAATACAATTATTAGGCAGTCCACCTCTGTACAGCCATTCTTTTGTATTGAAAGAAATATTATTTGGCTGAAGTAACTTTTGTTGTAAAAATCTCGAGAAATCTTCTGTTGTTACTGTCTTAAAAGCATACCTTTTAAAATAAGACTTTAAAAATCTATCAAATTTTTTCCTTCCAACTTTTTCTTCTAATGTTTTTAGAAAAAAAGCACCTTTAACATAAGCGATAGAAGTCATTCCTAAATCTGGATCTCTACCCTTTAAATTTAGCTTCAAGTGAGTATCTTCTGGAAAGTCACTATCACCAATAGATTTCAATTCATTTTCTAGCTCTTGAAATTCGATATAAGCTAAAATATCTGCCGCTTCTTTACCGTAAATCTCTTCCATTATTCGATTCTCGAAATAAACAGTAAATCCTTCGTTTAACCAAAAATCTTCCCAAGTAGCATTTGTCACCAAGTTACCTGACCATGAATGCGCTAATTCATGAGCTATAACCGATACAAGACTTCTATCTCCAGTAATTAAAGTAGGACTTACAAATGTAAGCTTAGGATTTTCCATCCCTCCAAAAGGAAAAGAATAAGGAAGCACCATTAAATCGTACTGTCCCCATTGATATTTTCCGTAAATTTTCTCTGCTGCCTTAATCATTTTAGGAAGGTCAATAAATTCACTAGCGCATTCTTTTGACAATTCTGGTTCAGAATACACACCGCAATTTTTACCCAGCTCACTATATTGAATATCTCCTACAGCTAGCGCAATTAAATAACAAGGAACAGGTTGTTTCATTTCGAAAAAATAGTTACCATCCTCTGATTTAACTTTTGGGTTAGACGCACTCATTAAAGCCATTAAATCTTTCGGAACTTTTACATTTGCAGAATAGGTAATACGATTTGAAGGTAAATCTTGAATTGGAATCCAAGACCTTGTCAAAATAGCCTCTCCTTGTGTATACATAAAAGGATGTATCTTTCCCGCCGTTAAATGAGGAGCAAGCCAATCGATTGCTTCAGAATTTGGAGTAGTTCGATAATAGATGTTAATTTTAGTCGTATTATTATTAATCTTTACAAAGAGAGGCGCACCTAAAAGCTCATCATATTTACCTATAAAATAATTCGTCTCTACCTCCTTACCTACTGCACCTATTGTAATTTTTTGAATCTCAAGATTTTTTATATCAAAAATGGCTGTATCAGTTCCTGAATTAATCATTTTATGACGTGCAACACCATAAATTATTCGGCTCTCAAAATCAATATCTAAATCAAGATGTAAATGTTTTGTAGCTATCTCACTAGTATTCGAAAAACTATGCGTTAATTCTGTCCTGTTCGCTAATTGATTTTTGGTTTTCCCTGACTTATTTTCTTCGCAAGAAAAAAGGACAAAAATAAAAAGTGAAAAAATTATAGTTGAATATTTCATGTGAAAATTATATTTCTAAAGTGACAAATTTAAAACAATATCTAAATCAAATCAACCTTTTGAAAAAATAGAATTTAATTTAATGAGTAATAATCATCAAAATATTCATCAATATAATTATTACTTAGGAGAATTAAATTAACTTTACCGAAATTTTTTATTTACATTGAAGATGATAAACATTACCCTTCCGGACGGTTCCGTTAGACAATATGAAAAAGGGATTACTTCATTAGAAATTGCTAAAAGTATTTCTGAAGGATTAGCTCGTAACGTATTAGCTGCTAACGTTAACGGTGAAACAATTGATGCAACTCGTAGTATAGAATCAGACTCGACAGTTCAATTATTAACCTGGAATGACAAAGAAGGGAAATCAACTGTTTGGCATTCTTCTGCTCATATTATGGCAGAAGCAATTGAATTTTTATTCCCAGGAGTTAAATTAGCAATTGGTCCGCCTATTGCAAATGGATTTTATTATGATATCGACTTTTTAGATTATTCTATTTCAGAAAAAGACTTAGAAAAAATCGAACAAAAGATGAAAGAACTAGCTAAATCTAGAAATCCTTTCATTCGAAAAGAAATTTCAAAAAGTGACGCTATTGCTTACTTCGAGGAAAAAAACGATCCATATAAATTAGAACTGCTTGAAAACCTAGAAGATGGAAGTATTACTTTCTATACACAAGGAAATTTCACAGATTTATGTCGCGGGCCTCATATTCCTGATTCTGGATTCATAAAAGCTGTAAAATTAACTTCTATTGCAGGGGCTTACTGGAGAGGTGATGAAAAGAACAAACAATTAACTCGAATTTATGGTATTACATTCCCTAAAAACAATGAGTTAGTTGAATATCTTGAAAAAGTAGAAGAAGCAAAAAGAAGAGATCATAGAAAACTAGGTAAAGAATTAGAATTATTTGCTTTTTCTCAACGCGTTGGACAGGGTCTTCCGTTATGGCTACCAAAAGGAGCTGCGCTACGTGAAAGATTAGAAAACTTCTTAAAAAAAGCACAAAGAAAAGCAGGGTACGAGCAAGTTATTACTCCTCATATTGGAAGTAAAGAACTATATGTTTGTTCAGGTCATTACGAAAAATATGGTGCTGATTCATTTCAACCAGTTAGAACTCCAGATGAAAATGAAGAGTTTTTATTGAAACCTATGAATTGCCCTCATCATTGCGAAATCTATAAAACGAAGCCAAGGTCTTACAAAGATTTACCTGTAAGATTTGCTGAATTCGGAACAGTTTATCGTTATGAGCAATCTGGTGAATTACATGGTTTAACTCGCGTTAGAGGGTTTACACAAGATGATGCTCACATTTTTTGTACGCAAGACCAGGTAAAAGATGAATTTAAAAAAGTAATTGATTTAGTACTATATATCTTTAAAACTTTAAAATTCGACAATTTCAAAGCCCAAATATCTTTAAGAGACCGAAACAATTCTAGTAAATACATTGGATCTGATGAAAATTGGGAAAAAGCAGAAAATGCAATCATAGAAGCAGCTGAAGAAAAAAACTTACCAACAGTAGTTGAATATGGTGAAGCTGCATTTTACGGGCCAAAATTAGATTTTATGGTTCAAGATGCTTTAGGAAGAGAATGGCAACTTGGTACTATTCAGGTAGATTATAACTTACCTGAAAGATTTGAACTCGAATATACGGGTGCTGATAATCAAAAACATAGACCAGTAATGATTCATAGAGCACCTTTTGGATCTATGGAAAGATTTGTTGCTGTTTTATTAGAGCATTGCGCTGGAGACTTCCCTTTATGGTTAAGTATTGACCAAGTAGCGATCCTACCAATTAGCGATAAATACAATGAGTACGCAAAAAATGTGTTGGAATTGCTAAATAATTCCGATATTCGCGGTTTCGTAGATGATCGTAATGAAAAAATAGGTAAAAAAATTCGTGATTCAGAATTAAAAAAGATACCTTTCATGCTGATTATAGGCGAGTTAGAAGCTGACAAAAATGAAGTTTCTGTAAGGCAACGAATGGAAGGTGATTTAGGATCAATGACTATTGACGCTTTCGACAAATTAGTACAAAACACAATAGATAAAGAACTTTTAGTTAATGCATAATAGATTGAATGAGAAATAATAACAGAAAACCTTTCAACAAAAGAGAAGAAGATCAGCACAGAATTAATGATCGAATTACTGCAAGAGAAATAAGACTAGTACTTGACGGTCAAGAACCGATGGTAATATCTACTTCTGAAGCGATTAAAATGGCTGATGAACAAGGAGTAGATTTAGTTGAAATCTCTCCAAAAGCGGTTCCTCCGGTTTGTAAACTGATGGATTACAGAAAATTTTTGTATAACCAAAAGAAAAGAGAGAAAGAATTAAAAGCGAAGCAAAGTAAAGTTGAAATTAAAGAAATTAGATTCGGTCCTAATACGGATGAGCATGATTTCCAATTCAAGCTTACACACGCTAAAAAATTCTTAGAACAAGGAAATAAATTGAAAGCATACGTTTTCTTTAGAGGACGAACAATTGTTTTTAAAGATAGAGGTGAAATTTTATTGTTAAAATTTGTAACCGAACTAGAAGATTTTGGAACGGTTGAACAACTTCCGAAATTAGAAGGGAAAAGAATGATTATAATGATTAATCCTAAGAAAAAATAGGACTTTAATCGAAAGATGTTGATATAGAGGTAACCGTTAAAAACGAAGAGAGATGCCAAAAATGAAAACTAAATCTAGTGCAAAGAAGAGATTCACTGTAACTGGAAGTGGTAAAATTAAAAGAAAACATGCTTTTAAAAGTCACATTTTGACTAAAAAAACAAAAAAGCAAAAGAGAAATTTGACACAATCTGGTTTGGTTCACAAAGCAGATATGTCAAATATCAAATTGCAATTGTGCATGAAATAATAGAAAGTTACGCTTTCTATTATTTAAAACCGCTAGTGCCTTAAAGTACTAGCAAAAAAGTCTGAAATGGTCAGACTGGTTAAATTGTTTAACCCGATAAATGAGTACATAAGTTGTCTGAAACAATGACACACTGTTTATCAAAAAACTAAAAAAATTATGCCAAGATCAGTAAACCACGTTGCTTCAAGAGCACGTAGAAAGAACTTCATGAAATTAGCCAAAGGTTACTTTGGTAGAAGAAAAAACGTTTGGACTGTAGCTAAAAATGCTATTGAAAAAGGTTTAAATTACGCTTACGAAGGTCGTAAACAAAAGAAAAGACATTTCCGTTCTTTATGGATTTCTCGTATTAACGCGGGTGCTCGCCAGCATGGAATGAGTTATTCTCAATTCATTGGTCAACTAAACAAAAGTGATTTAGAATTAAACAGAAAAGTTCTTGCTGATTTAGCAATGAATCACCCTGAAGCTTTCAAATCAGTAGTTGAAGCAGTTAAAAATAAATAAAGTTATATTTCTCTATATCAATTAAGGGTGTCGTTTGGCACCCTTTTTTATTATAGTAATGTTAGAATAACTAAGAATACATCTAGTAAAAATAAGATGAACCACGCTCAAATAATGGACAAATATTATTTTGATGTGCTGGAGACAGTTAAACCTTTATTTCGAGAGAACGAAATTTATCCTTGGAGAACCTTAAGAAGTTTAAGTCACTATTTGGTAGAAAGGCATATTTAGAGTTACAAAAAAACACATTATAAATCATAAAATAGCTTTCTCACTAATAAGCCTGAAGGGCTTAAACATTACTAACAATTGGAGCATCCAATTGTAAATGCAAAAACACAACACCCAACCCTGAATGGGGTTGAATATGAACTTATACCAAATATAATTAATAGATAGTCTAAAACCAGTTCGTAAAATGCCGATATAATATGAAAGTAGTACTACCGATTTCTATCGTTATGTCGGGCTATCTTGAATATATAATCGGCATTAAAGACTCACTCGAATTAAAGGATTATTCACTTACCAAATGACGATCAATTAATATGTTGTTCAACTCCTATAATTGGTATAGTTACATGATAGCGTATGAGTGTTTTTTAGGGTCAGGTCAATTTTCTGGGGATAACCAATATTATTAAGCTTTTGTAAAAAGTTTTTCTTCATATCTTTTGGCTTGACCCAAAAGAAACAATCCCGATAATTATCGGGAGTTGGCTGAACCAATAAAACTTGAAAACTACGAAACACTCCGTAGCTTCATCCAAACTCGCAAACGCTGTTATCAACAACCAATACTTGGATTGTTGACAGCTGAGCTCAGACATGGATTCAGCTTTACT
>Ga0209702_10006056_pt1 | contig 15871 bp, 10 predicted proteins | sample FRY01_FD_187210 | JGI IMG/M metagenome (GOLD analysis project Ga0209702, IMG submission 187210) | Freshwater microbial communities from Lake Fryxell liftoff mats and glacier meltwater in Antarctica - FRY-01 (SPAdes) (version 2) | ecosystem: Environmental > Aquatic > Freshwater > Ice > Glacier... | reverse complement strand
GCATCGAAGGTGTGTAGGTGGTGTGATTACTTACTCGTTGATGATGATTTGCGCGCGGCAGAAATGTGTCCAGTGGAGCAGGCGCGCCTGAACAGCAAACTCAAGGTTGGACTTGTATAATTCTCTCGAGAGTTGTAGATGAGTGGCTCACAGAGAGTCGGTTGGAGTTTCAGATGGGGAATCATGCCATGTCAGCACTGGATGTCCGTGTGCATTGTACCCATTATCTCGGATGTCGAGGCGATCCGCTGCGTCGGCCCGATAAACGGACGCGACGTTTCCCGGGACCGCGTTGTAAAACTGTTGACCAACAGAATGATATCGCTGTTGTGTGTGCGGTCGGTGTCCTGCACGCCGCGCCAGCACTTCCTGCAACAGGTACGACTGTTGCTGGTAAAACGACAGACTCTCGCGCAACAATTCCGTCCTCCTGTACGGCGACGTGCAACCACACGAATGCAAGTGTGCTTCCAAATCAGCGATGTGCCCTGTGATTTCGGCGATTTTGGTGCGATGATACGCGATGTAGTGCTGCATAAAATCGTAACGCATCCCGTCGAAGCTGCGCTGGTTTGTGAACATGTGCACCAGTGAACGGCGTGCGCGAGCAAGTCCTGCTAGCGCGTGCTCGACGGGGAACATTCCAGCATTGTTGGGGGTCGTCATGTACATTTCACAAATGCCGAGTTCTGCGTTGTAGTCGTCTTCACTGAACCTCCTGCGCGGCCGAAACCGCGCGTCGTGTGGCACAGGAGTGAGTCTGTCGAAATGAGACATGTTCGTCTCGCAGGCGGGCAGCGGCGTGAGCGTATTATATATGTTGTGCTGCATTGCCATCCTTTCCAGGAGATGCATGTGCAAAATACGCGTGCAGAATGATGCATTACGGGCGCCAGGTGCTACACACCAGCGTCACCAGAAAGCCAAGGGTCAACACCCAACGAGGACTCTGCAGTCCATCCGAACCCAAACCTGAAGACGCAGCAGAGGACAACCCATTATTGAGAAAATTGGAAAATAAGAGGGCAAAAGCATCTGCAAAAGCCAGCTCGCCGCAGCTCAGGATGCGAGCCGCATAATTGGTCTTGTCATAACACGCCCAGCGCACCGTGTACTGGTTCTGATTCTGCGGCGTCACCGTGACGTTGGTGGTAAAGAAGGAACTGAAGCTTGCAGCTGAGTGAACCGGACAGTTTGCATTGCAACTTGCGTGATCCAAGAAAGCTACGCCGGAAAGCAGCGACGTCCACGTCGTAACAATGCCAGCAACAGGGCCCGGCGAGAAGTGAGGTGCCTGTGCCAGGCAGATGTACCAGCCAAAGTCCAAGGTCGCATGTGACCAAGGAATCGTCGCGGCAGCTCCGACTGCCGCAGAGTCAGGTGCAGCCGCGAGTGCGACCGCCGAGCAAACCGCATGCTGCTCGACACCCACAGTTGCGTTGATAGCAGCAGGAAACGGTTGACACACAACGGCAGTACAGCACAGACTAGCGAGCAATGCACTCCACACAAAGCGATGGCGGACTGCTGCGCAGTATTTTGTCGCAAGCATTCGGCAACGCAATTCGTTCGTGTTGCTGCTTATATATGCCCGTGGTATATCAGTGATGATGTGCAGTGTGTGTTCTGTAGTTTGTAATGTTTTGCCGAATTCACGGTACAAACTCGATAAATTTGAGGATGAATATGCTTACACGAGTCGCAAGGAAATGACAACAAGACGCAGACACATGATACTACAAAAAACATCTTTACACCGAATGTTTATTGAGGACAATACACTCGGTTTCAAACATAGCATCGAACCGCATTCCCAGTGCCATGTCTCGTGTGTTATCAGGTGTAGACACAGCTGGTACCCGCACCTTGATCATGGCCGCGCCAAGCCTAGCAAGCGTCGCACGCCGATGCCCATTGTTGCTGGTGCAACCAGACGCATATTTTCAAACAGGTACTGCAAAATATCGGACGACAGCTCCGTCATGCCCAAAGGCACCCTCATGCCCGGAGGAATCCTGTGCGGCGAAATGGCAGCGACGCCTTGCACAAAGGCCATTGTTCGATCGCGATTGCCTACATGCCAGCGACCAGCACGACAGTAGCCTGATGTGCTTGGAACAACACCCATCACCCAATCAGGCAGTTGATGTGGCATAGACAGCATCAATTCCCAATTTTGCTTACATCCCCACAAGAAAACCAACCCCCCCGAGGTCACCACAAACGACATGTGGCCTCCAGCCGCAACCACCACCACGTTGTTGTCGTCGGGCACCTCGGGATGGTCAGGGAATGCAATTTGCACTACATCGGCATGTACCAGTTGTTCATTCGAATGCGGTCCAGAACCTAATTCGCCATTAGCGTTGTACCCACAACTCCATACGGAATTGTTGTTGGCAAGAATGAGTGTATGCGCGCCAGCACACGACACCGAATGCACACCTCCTGGGCCAAAATACTCGGGACCGCCGATGCGTCGAAAGACGTCAGACTCTAACCAGTCGACTGCCCCGCATTCTCCATTCTCGTTGTTACCGCATGCCCACAAGACACCGTCCACGGTGACTGCCATGCTGAAATCATATCCACAGCTTATGAATGCCACTTCACCACCGTCAAAGTGAGCTGGTACAGCAGTGGGCTGAGGCACAAATTCCGCGTGAGTGCCTAATCCGGTCTGTAATTTTTCATTGCCCCCCCACGACCAAACGCGTCCGCCGGATTTCGACAGGGCGAGAATTTGCGTGCCACCAACCGCAATCATGCCAATTAGCGCGTGATCGAATCTAGCTCTGTCCATTAGCACGGGCACAGGTGCTTCGAAAGAGTAGTGGAATATGTCACCATTAGCGGTTAAAATCACCGAGACAGTATCACCGAATGCCACCATTGTGATAGGCGAATTCCCGTGCATGGTTTGGCATAGTCTGGTAGGCAGTGAAGGTGGACGGTCAGCTGTTTCAAAGTTTACTCCTGGTGCGCCTGGCAGCAAGGCATTGTCCATCCCGAGGGTGCGATCAAAATTGTCACCCCAGGTCCACAACGAACCATCGCTGGTCACGCAACCGGCAAAGGTCGCTCCTAGTGCCACCATGACAACCTTGTGTCCCCCAAACACTTCGTCATGTCCCAGCCACACTGGACCCATCATGAATAACTCATTTCCCTGACCCAGGCATCCGTAAGCGTTGTTGCCAAAGGCACAAATATCGCCATCTTCGCTCACAATGAGCGTTGAATGGCTCTTGGTCACGATTGCCATCGTGTCAACGTTAGGGAAAGAGTGCAGGTGATTTGCAAGTCGAACCAAGTCCTTCTTATATAGATTTTGTGTGCACACGCTGTGCACGATTTTTTTTATTCCAGAGTTTCAATATTCGTCGTATGTATCGAATTGGCTGACGGGCGTCATGCCGTTGTTTTTACAATGTCGAACCAAGGCCACCACTGCGAGAACAATCAAAATCAGCGCCAAGAGGACGCCTCCCGCCAAAGCAATATTCAGCACGCTAAAGAGAGAAGCTTCCCCGTTGCGCCGGTGGATCCGAAGCAATACGCGGACGGTTTGCGTGGTCGCAGCAGGAGCAGCCGGCGCTGTTTGCAATAGCGCTCGCGTGGACCCGGCAGCTTGTGGCTGTGCCGTAGGTAAGTCCATGAGTTCGGCCGTATCTATTGAAAAGGTGATGCTGGAGTTGGCGTTCATGCCGAAAAACCTCAAGGCCCCGCGAACAATTTCCTTGCTGTGTATCCCCACAAGCAATGCGTTGGTATCGAGAAACATTTCAACGTTGGTTTGGTCCGCGGCATATGCAATGTTTCTGAGTTGAAAGCCCGCAATTGTGTCGAGCAGCGACACAGGTGTTGCAGGCACAGGGGGAGCAGTGGTGCCCGCCCTGCGCACAGGAAGCGCTGCGACGTCGATTGCATTTACCATGCGCCGCGCGCCGTCAAATCGGACACACGCAGTAATGGCGCTGCCGGCATAATCGGTCGTGACATAATTGTCGAGACACGGTTTGCAAACCTGATGCAATGGGTGCCGTATAGGCAGAATTGCCAAGTGAGCACGGTTGACAATGTGCTTTTGCGTGTTTGAAAGCACGTCGATGAATATAGGGTCGTCCGCGTTCTCGTCGTCTTCGCCATAGATATTTCCAATGACGATGGTGAGAATGGTAGAGTTACCGACGCCCAGAGCTGTGGTGTGCGCCAGAGCCGAACGCGACCTCAATGCTGAGAATTGGAGCCCCGGGGTCATGTTTATGGTCACAATGGTGCCGACGGCGATCGCCACGGCCCAGTCGCTGGGCGGTTCTGACGAAGACACATGCTGGGATAGCATGGACTCGCGTTCCACAAGACGGTATATTTGCCGACTGGTGTTGTCGTACGCCTGTACGAGGCCCAGGAAAAGGGTCTTTGTCTTTGTAGTGTTCTGCGTTGCTTCGGTACGAGGCGTCGGTAGTTCAGCGTAATAGGTGTTGAAGAGGCACGGTGTGCATGCGCTCTGGAATTGAAAGCCGTGCTCGCGTACGAGAACATTGTGTGGCACCAAGCCCGCAAAACACGGGCGGCGGACGGTATCTTTGAAGTACCTGTCTTTCACGGTGTCGTCATCGTTGGATGAGCTGAGTAGTACGTGGTCAAACATAACCTGGAATTCTCCTGGTGTTGTCCGCGGCGATACTCTGCTGTTGGTTATAAGATCGGGGTTCGCATTCCACGTGACGCCATAGACGCGCCACAATTTGCGCACATTTGATTCGCTCTCTTCGCGACTGCAGGGGACACCCTTTTCGAAACAAGTGGCCACAAAAACAGTGTTTGGGCACTTTCGGAAGGGGAACAGGCGGACATTTGCCAACTCGGATGACATGCTGCAATCCATGTCACCGTGATCCATGGACTTCTGCAGGTCCATTTTGAAGTGCAGGTTTCCGAACCCCGACATGAGGGACACCAGGGCCAACGCCCACTCTGTTCCTTCGACTCCAAGCCACACCATCCGGAATGGCAGATAGACGCATTTCTCGTGGTCCACGCCCAAGGCGCACGTCAGCATTGTATCGTTTTGACGCGTCTCATACCAGAAACACGCCTTGACTGTGACGGTAGCAGGCAACGTGTTTTGCAGTATGATCGCCTGCAGATCGGTCTTTCGGACAACCGCTTCGATGGCGTTTTTGATGCCAACATCAGGAGTCGTTGCCGTGAAAACCACGGGTGTAACCATTAGCATAGCAAGCATAGAATATGGCGGCGTACTGGTTGCCTCCTGCTGCTTGTATGCGCGCATAAATGGCACTGTCAGTTGCAATACCTCGGGCTCTCGCGTGGGATCCTCGAAATTGCCTGTGAAATAAAACAGCGGCTGTCCAATTGTAAACCTAGCTTGATCTGCCACGGCAATAGACGACAAGTTATATGCGATGGTGCCATCGAAATGAAAATCGAAAGTTCCGTCGATTAATCTGATGTGCTGCAGTACATTCACACAATTCACAGTATCGACTTCGGTTACCACGGCACATGCCTGCCTCGCCATGGACATACACAAGAACATCACAGCAGCCACGCACCAGCCGGCATGCCGGGAGCAAGCGCGACGCACACCACAGCAACTTTGTCGCATGGAGAGTCTGGTGGAAGCATGCGCAACGGAGGCACTTATATACCAGGTGCATACGAAGTGTTGCGGCTCACCAGTCCGAGATATGCTGCAGTCAGTTGCAGAGTCGTTATTGTGTGCTGCCTGCTGCAGGCGCCAGCGACCAGCGTACAGATTGCCAGTGTGCAGTGTGTACAGACTCGTGTGCTAGTCTTTATTATATGCTTTATGGTTCCTGTGGACCCATCAGGCCAGGCAGGTGGACGCCCATTGTTTCTGGTGGAACCAGGCGCATATTTTCAAACAAGTATTGCAAAATCTCTTTTGGTAGTCTTTTCATGCCCGAAGGGACCGGCACGCTGGCAGTAGTATCAGTGTTGCTAGGTGCAGTGCTCTTACCTACGCCTTGTACAAAGGCAATGGTTCGTTTGCGGTTGCTTACGTGCCAGCGACCCGCACGACAGTTGTCTGATGTGATACCCGCATTACCCAGCACCCAGTCGGGAAGTTGGTGTGGAAATTCCTGATGTACCTCCCAAAGCTGGCTTATTCCGAACAAGAAAACCAATCCTCCCGAGGTGACAACAAACGACACATAGGTTCCAGCAGCAACCAGCACAACATCGTTGTCGTCGGGCACCTCGGGGTCGTAAGGGAATTCAATGTGCACAAGTCTTGGACGGCCAAGACATGACGTTCTACCCAATGGCAACGGTGTGCCCAGTTCTGCATATGCGTTCCATCCGCAACTCCATACGGAATGATTTTTAGCAAGAATGAGCGTATGGGCGTTACCACACGACACCGCATGCACACCTCCTGGTCCAAAGTACTCCGCACCGCCGACGCGTTGAAAGACACTCGACACCGTCCAGTCGATTGCTCCACATTCGCCACTCATGTTGCTCCCACACGCCCACAGAACACCATCTTTTGTGACTGCCATGGTAAAATCATATCCACAGCATATGAATCGCACTTCGCCACCATCAAACGTTGCTGGTATAGCTGTTGGCTCCTGCACTACCGCCATGTCGGTGTCTAGTCCTGTTTGTGAGGAATCATTGCCCCCCCACGACCACAGGTGCCCACCTGTTTTCGAGAGGGCAAGTACATGCTCGTGTCCAGATGCAATCATGCCGATGGCCGCGCCGTCAAAATGGGCGCGGTTCATCATGCGAGGCACCGGTTCCCTTATAAGGAAAGTCCATATGTCACCGTTGGCCGTCAAAATATTTGTGGACGTATTCCCAAGTGCCACCATCGCGACCGGCGAATTCCCGTGCATGCTCTGGCATAGCTTGCGTGGTCGACGATAAGGAGTTTGTCCTTGCGTTGGGGCTGTGTGCCCCACCCCAAGCATATGCCTACGATTATTTCCCCAGTTCCAGAACGAACCATCAATTGTCACGCAACTGGCAAAGGATCCTCCGACTGCCACCATGACTGCCGTGTGTCCCCCAAAAAGTTCCTCGTGATTCAACATCACTGGACCCACGGTGCGAGTGTTATGTCCCAGACCCAGGCATCCATAACTGTTGTCGCCAAATGCACAAATGTTACCGTCTTCTGTCAAAATCAGCGTGAATGTAGCGTTTGACGCCACAGTCATCTTGCCGACACCTGAAGATGGATTACAAATCAATGCAACGTCACAACAGCTTCTTATATAGAATTGTTCTGACTGTGAAATCGGAATGAAAACGTGCACTCCATGCTGGCTACGGGTATCGACATTTATTTACAAAAACAAGCTTTTGAAGATGCAAGCTCCTGCGTCCGCCGCCCTACCTACCCGCCCTACATACCCGCAAAACACCCCGCATTGGCGTTAATTTTCTTGGCGGCGGTAAGCGCCGCCAGCTCATGGTCGGTCATGTCGGCCTTTTTGACGACGTGATCTTTGCTTTTGTCAATGGTTGTCACTGCCGCGTTGACGCAGCGGACTGCCATGGTGTCAAAATCGCGCATCTGAGACGCCACAGCATCGACGAGTTGCACCGCCTTCGCGTCCTCTTCCTCCGGGGTGAGTTCCGCGTCCGTCTGCTCCTTCCACACCAGCAGGTTGATGATGGTGTAAGACGGCTTCAGCAGCATGTGGACATTGCAATCGTACGCGGCCATGCCATCAAGCTTGAAAAGCGTGTCACCAGCTGCGATTGTGGCGTATTTCAAATCCGACGTGGCCTTGACGGGTCCAGACGACACGGCATCGGGTGACGCTGCACGCGGCGGCGTGACTTCGCGCCTGCGACCACCACAGCCACGCGTCACGCTGCGATTCATGCCTTTTGCCTTTGCGAAACCACCACCGCCGATGCTGCTGCGCAACACAGGACGCCTCTGATATGCCATGTTCAAACTTGCCACAAAAACACCCTTGAGTTCCTTGTTGTCCACAAACGGGTACAGCGCTGTGGACGGGTCAGGCAGGTCCTCCTTCTTGTCGTTGGCAGAATCGTTCTCAATCTCCATCTTGACCTCGATCTCTGGTGGCACGACATGCATCTTGGCGACAGAGTCCGCCGTGAAATCCATGCAACTTGCTCCGAGCTTGATGCCAGCCATTTCCAACATCCCCGTCTCCGCGTTGCGTTTCCAGCACCCCGACGTGGTTTTGACAGGGTCGGCAGGCCCACCGTACGAATGCGCCTCAGAATGCGACATGGCATACAGCCCAGACGACGTCGACGTCATCTTGATGAGTCCTGGACCAAATGTGTTGGTGACAATGGCCAGCGACGAGTCCTCGGGCATGATGTAAAACTTGGTGTGCACGGCGATCCGGGTCTGGGTGGTCAGGCCGTTGCGGTGGTGGTCCCACGCCATGGCAGCCGCCCATTTGTGCGTCCACTGTGCCTTGTCGCCCAGAATCTCGTCCAGCACAGTGCCAACGTCCTCGGCGACCTTGAGGCGCTTCTCTGCACGAATCTCCTCCGTATCGTCGGACTCGTACTTGACCGTGAAAGCGGTGGGCTCGGTGAACACACCTCCGGCCATCTCGTAGAACTGGGCGTATGCGTTGAAATATTCGGCGGAAAACAGCGGCAACAGACGCTTATCCTCCTGCACATCCTTGCCGACGCCCACGTGCACCAGCAACTTGCCGGCAGGGATGCTCAAGATCTTTCGGTTGAACGTATCGAAAATGCCCATTGCTTGGTTGTTGATAATCTGCTGGCGAGTGCACCCCGCGACAATGTCGGAAGCAAGCGCGCCATATACGTCCACGGTCGTTCCGATGCCAAAAAGCTCGTTCTCGATGCGGTCAGCGTCCTCCCACGACACTGGCGCTGTCTTGGCAACCAAATCCATCAAACACTTGTTGTAGCCAAGCAGGTTATCATGCCCCTTCCTCAACAGCACGCCCCGCTGGAAGAGGGCGCAAGTCTTGGCCTTATAGGCCGCAAAGGGCATTGTAGTCTTGACAGGCGCGGTCTTGACGACCGGGGAAAAGGGCGGCATCAACTGCATGGAGTCAATGCAGGCCGCGGGGGCAGGGCTGACCGCCATGATGTCATTCGGGTCAAATCCGTGCTCCATCTTTGTGTTTTGGAATGATTTGCAATATTCTTGGATCTCTGACTTTTAAAGGGCCAGCGTACCCGAAATAGCACAATTTTGAAATCGGGCATGTTTTCGGGGGAAACGGTCTGATTATACCGATATGTACTGCGCCGACAAAGCGACGTGCGGACAGTAACGTCGAGCGGCTTCATGGTCTCATAGCCTTCGCGACACTTGGTGACTGCGGGAAGTAGCCAGGAGCGCGGTGGTATTTGAGCGGTGTGGGAAGCGGCGGATTTTACTTCGAAAGTACACATACCACATAGGCAGCAATGTGACCTGCATTTCTCGCAAATAGAACTTGTCGTCGCAATCTATATAAGTGGCTCTTTTGTTTTCTGTGTTTTGAGCTCCGAGTTTGTGTTCTCCGATTTTCAATGCAAGCGCAAGAGGATGATTTGGAGGAAGAAACTACCCCCCTCCCCCCGCTGTTGTATGTACCCCCCGAAGCCGAATTGCCACGAGAACTCTTGGATCGAATTTTGAATCTGACGATCGGCCCGACTACCCGACCTCTCGCACTCGCTCGTATTGCTGGCGTCAACCCATATTTGCACACGTTTGCACAGCCCTTCATAGTGCGAGCGAGGTTGGTTGATGTGGCGAACGCAGTAGCCTTTCAGGGTGCTATGAGGGTCCTTTCCTCGAACAATGACTTTGCTGGCATTGCGACTGGCCTCAGGCAATGGATGTTTTTGCCAGAGATGCAGGCGAATTTGCTGCAAACCTTATTGCTGTGTCCGGTGGGACCACAGCTGCACAACTCGTGTGCACGTGTGGTGGTCCGCATCATGCACAGGTATCCGCATGATGTCGAGGTGCAGAGAGCCGCGGCTCAATTTCTGGTTCGCAAAAACCTCCACATTGTCACTGGTCCATACATGCACCAAGAAAACGGGTACGATGATGACACCGTGCCGTGCGATGAAGCCGTAGCGCTGTGTACAGCGATGGAGCTGTTTGGGAATGACGAACTCGTGTGCAAGTTGGCTTTGCAGAGTCTGTCAAAACTGGCGGAGTCCTGGCTAGCCGCATATATCCGCAACCCGACCTCTCCCGAATATTGGGGGAGGTCGCAACCGCTGGCGGCCATCTTTGGACTGGCTAATGGCAGGCGCAATCGCATTGTCTTGAACGCGATGCGGTGCATTGAGAGATGGAACCCCACACAACACACGTCAGGCGCTAGCGAAATCATTGCGTTTGCGTGTAAAGTGCTGGAGTGCACTTTGCAGGGCGAGGCGCTGCTGTCCGCCGTGCCCGGCGGACCTCCTGGCGTTGCTTGTCTTCTTGGCGTTGACAAGATGGTATTGGAAGTCCTATTGCACAACAAAGTTCAGAACATGGGCATCATGCACTTCGTGCAACGTATGGCATGGAAACGTGCCAAGGAGTCGGCAGCGCTGGTCTTAAAAAGACTGGTCGAGGCGAAAAGATTGAGTATTAACCACAACATACCGGCAAGGTTGACACAATTGGCCATCGACGGCGATGTCGTTGGGCTGGACATTATGACTGTCTATTGCACAAATGTGGCCCGCCAAAAGGAGTTCCTTGCATGCGGATTTCCGTTTTGGGTGTGGATAGACGGCATGATGTCAAAAGACTTTGTCGCTGCACCGGACCCAGATGCTCGCAAAGACCTGGAAAGGTTCTTGGGATTCCTGACGGTGTTAGGCCACGACAACGACGCAATTCTGTGCGAGCTGATGATGCAAACAGTCCCTCAACGTCTGTGCCAGGTGCTCATCACATTGCAGTCTCTGGTGGGGAATGAAGTGCTGCACAAGAGACTGCGGCCGATGAAGCAATGCATTATTGTATTGTTGTCGACGTTTTTCTCGTGCCCAGGGATGCAACGCCACTGCCAGGAATTGAAGAAGCTTTTTAGTCCTTCTTTGACCGAATACATCGCGGAGAGCATGTGCATGCCGTCGCAGCCCGAAAGCAGCACTTTGACGGCTGTGCATTGCATGTGCGTTCTTAGCAAACTCATGCCATCTTACGTAGGCCAGTACAGCCCACCCCTCGACGCCATGTTTAAGAAAGCCGTGTCGTGGATGGACACCGATCCCAACAATCTGGCCCTGATTGCCAGCGCAATGTCCTTGTTGTGTGTCATACAAGTCGACACCCGCAGCCATGTCCTGAATTTCGCGATTATACACGCGCTGAGCGGCCTGTATAAGTTCGCATCGGATGTCAATGTTTCTAGTGCGTGTGTCCACTTTTTGCATCGCCTAAGCCTCGAATCGCTGGAGGTGAAGAACATTCTGTGGCTCAACATGCGGTGTCAAGTGGAACTCTTCATGCTTCCACCAGCATCGCTCAATGCGCCCACCGACTTAGATATCACTCCCTCAAAGATACGACCAAACGAATTTCTGCGTTTGTTGGCACGCAGTGACATGCCACACCTTGTGGGCTATCTTGCGCAACTCATGCTTGAAATCATTCGGGTGACAGGGGCAAATGTGAATTCGTATATAAGCAATTGACAAGAAGTGTTTCAAGACGAATTCAACATATCAGCGCCATGGCACTCGGTCTGGGTGAAGGGTTCACCCTTATACTCACCGAAAACGGCAACATTTGTGGCTTTGGGCAGAACGACCGCGGGCAACTAGGAACGCGAACCGAGGCCGGAATAGAGATGGGGCCCGTAACCCTGCAGCCGTGCAATGATTTTGCGCGCATGCAACCAGTAATGCTGGCGGCGACGCATAGGCACGCTGCATGCGTGACACAGGACGGTAGTGTGTGGACGTGGGGTGCACCGCACGTCCTCGGGTGGTACCCCATAGGTGGGGGAACTGATGCTACCTACACGTCGCGATCCCCTTGGCGACTTCGCACCACCGAATTCGGCCGTTCTAACGCCGTCATGGTAGCGTGCGGCATGAATTTTACTGTGATGTTAACTGCAGCAGGGCAGGTATGGAATTGTGGCTTGGGCGTAAATGGTGAGCTTGGGCATGGCGACAATGAGAGCAAGAGCACTATGACATTGCTGAACCCAGCGCATTTTGGAGACAGGAGAATCACACTGATTGCTGCTGGATATCTGCACACTATGGCACACACCAGTGATGGAAATCTGCTGTATACCTGGGGACAGGACAGATTGGGAGGGGGATTTCTCGGTAGAATTTGCACCCTGCAGGAGGAAGCGGTTCCCGGCATTGTTAGATTCGCCGATTTCGGAGGAGCCGCCGTGGCCTCGATGGATGCTTCCGAATCAATGAGTTCTGTGGTCACAGTGGATGGGGTGCTGTGGTCGTGCGGTAACAACTATGAACATGCCTTGGGATTGCCGGGTAATGACAAGTTTTATCATTTTGAGCGCGTGGGAGGACCGGAAATGTTTGGAGGTGCGCCCGCGCGGCACGTTGCATGTGGCTACAACAATTGTTTGATTCTGGCAGAAAATGGACGAGTGTGGTGCACAGGTCTGGCGGACAACGTCGTTGGAAATGAAAATCAACGCATCCGACCGCTGGCGAATTATTATGGGTTCCATAACAGCCGCGTCACTGCGGTGGCTTGTGGGTTGCACCATTATGCCCTGGTGAGGGAAAATGGCACCGTTTTCACGTGGGGCAACGGTAGGCACGGAAATCTCTGCCACGGCGATCAGGAAGGGGTAAACTTTCCACAGCTGGTGTCCAGGACCGCAATGCTGGGCCACCAGCGTGTGGGTCGATGGCACAGACCAGATCCTCTGCGTGCGCTGGCGTTTGGTATGGGAACACACAATCGTCTTGGCAACGACACCCGATTTGCGATGATGCCAAGCGAAATTGTACGGCTCATGTTTCGAGAAATCGTCATTGTGCCGCATCCGCACGCAGGACCTGGACTACAGCGGTTGATGGGGTTTCCCGGCGTCGTTGACGATGAAGTGCCAGAGTAGTTTACATCCCGTTGTTTTTTTATAATCAAATATGTAAATGGAAATTGTTTCCTCTATCTGATACCTCTGCGACCGGTATGAGCACGGACGCAGGTTTTTACCCGCACTCCTCTACGGTTGAGGTGTGTGCCACTTTTTGTGTAGCCTCGCCAGCACTTTTCGGACAGCCGAGTCCTGCCCGTTGCCCGGACCATGATGGTGCATAGAGAGCGTGTATGTATATATAGCAAAAATAATTGAAACTCCTGAAACAACCGCGGCGGGCATGCAGGTGTGAGCAAGGGTCGTTTGCCACAGTTTTGTGCATATCGTACAGCCGGGTGCCGGTATATAAGCAGGGTACCAAGTGCGATGGCGAATGCGCACCCACTGCACAAATGTTGCACATGAAGGGACTCGATGTATTAAACGTATCGTTTATCTTGCTGAGCATCATCACGTTTGCGCTGGCGGTAATGTTTGCGGTCATGTCGCCCAGCGAGATCCGCATGTCGAGCATTTCTGCACTGGACCCAAACTACGCCAATTTCTTGGTAGATGTTGTATTTTTTCCGCATACGCCGCAGACGGTGTCGCTCGAGACCATCGCAGTGTACAAAACGGAGACGAGCGTGCCGTTGTCAAGCAAAACATTGTTCGGTATGTCTTCTCAGTATGACTATGCAAGTCTGGCGGCATATGCCTCTTTATTTAACAATGATGCGATCGTGTATCAACTACAACGGGCGAAGAAAAAAACCACAGATAAGACAGTGACATTTGCATCCCCTATGTGGACATATGAGCATAATCTGCATCTCCTGGATCGCACCAAATGTAACGCAGCAAAGCTGCAAAGCAACCAGATGGCGTTGACCGCGGCTGCACCGTTGACCATCGCAATGGGCCTACTGAGTGGGCCCGACCGTGCGTGCGTGTATTCCAATCCAACGGTCGTCGAGTTTCGGCGCTGTTACAACGATATGTCCCGTCACAAAGGCATCGCGGTGTGGCTCTGGGTGACCATATTGGTGAACACGGTCGCGTACATTTACTTTCTGTGCCGCCAGGCTACGAAGGAGCGTGGAAACGTGTATTGTAACACCTGTGTGTACAACTGCGAAGGTGTTGTGCTTGTGTCGAGCATGATTTTTGTGGGACTGTTTGTGCTAGAGCTGATTGTTGGTGGAGCTGCCCTGGCAGACACAGCGGGTGCATGTCCTGACCAACAGACGGGTCTGCTCGCAATGTACGAGGTCTTTGCGGCATGTTTTGCCATGCAATGTGTGTCTGTGCTGCTTTTGTACAGCAAAGAAAAGATCGCGCCGTATGTTGACGCACTTCTGCAGCAAGAACCAATGTAGTTTGCCATGGACTCTGTGGCTAAGGGTGTACCCCTTGCGTCGCATTTTGGTTCTTATTCATGAAAATAAAAATAAACATGCCACACTCTAGCGTGATAGTGTTGCTCTGGCAGTTCCTACATAAGCAACTGCAAACCACCTGGCCAGCACAGCATGCGTCATGCCGTGGGACGGTGTTTATTTTTCGCGATTCCGTCATGGTGCGCCATGTATTTGTTGTTCATACTTTGTTCCACTGCCCACCTCGAAAACTCCGAGGTCGCGGCGACACATTCGTCGCCCTACGGTAGCATGTTGTATACAAACGCATGTCGTTTGCTTTGGGAAGTGATGGTTTATTTCGCTTCTGACCACGACAGCCATGTCGTTACGGTGCCAAACATGACATTGCCCGACATTGCTCGCACAGAACTCACTTCAATCAATCTATCAGACACATACATAAAACAAACTGGTACACTGCTCAAAGAAACGAACGTGTCGAAGAGGCAAAACTGGACGCATTGGTCGCCAACAATCTCGCAACAAAATTCAAGTAATGTATCCGCAAGTTAGAACATTTTTTTGTGCTGGAATCAAAACAGGTGATTATCGAAGGGCTTCTGATCATATTGTCTGTAATGCCACAACTTATTTGCATGAAGGGACAATACAAAATCCAACACCACCGGTTGGAGACAAACTGCGCGCTGCATTTACTTATATACACACACACACGTCCATTTTATGCGAATTCACGTCCTCTGTAGGCGCACTCGAGATGACAGTTTATTTTCAGCGCGAACCAGTTAATATTTTAGTAAATAAACACATGAAGATTCACATTAGCGTGATCACTCTTCTTCTCTACGACCAGCGCCAACGCCAACGCCGACTGCCAGACGCTTCACTGCTACTCGACTAGCTTATCGTCGATCTGCAACACTCGAAATCGAGCTCATCGCTGAGCGAAAATGCCTGTATTTTCTCAAAGAATTCATTGCCGAAATCAGTTTTCGCAGCGTGTTTGCGTGGCATAGGCGTCTGGTGTGACGCCTCGGAATTTGTCCGTGCTTATATACAAGCACATTTCATAACACAGATATGGCTGTTCTCGCAATATGGTAAACAGAATCCGTATCGTCACCATTGTGATCCAACGAATTCAATACACCCTGGCATTTTCCCGATGCCCTGCAACGCATTGGTCAACACACTGGCACTGTAGCTGGACGGACACTGTTCGCACCCGGATGTACCAGCCGCACACGTTTGGCAAGTTGTTTCTGCTGTCGCACCCACCGCGCTCGAAGCTTTGCCAGCAGCGCATGATGTGCACACGTTGCGTGAATTTCCGTCTGTGTATGTACCAGCCACGCACGGTAGGCAAGTTGTTTGTGCTGTTGCACCCACCGCGCTCGAAGCTTTGCCAGCAGCGCATGATGTGCACACGTTGCG